>ERZ1740072.588-NODE-588-length-14453-cov-5.907557_pt1 | contig 14453 bp, 14 predicted proteins | sample MGYA00581733_ERZ1740072 | MGnify/ENA primary metagenome ERZ1740072 (study PRJEB43018, sample SAMN04849741) | marine metagenome | isolation source: floating plastic debris | place: Pacific Ocean | collected 2008-08-30 | study: EMG produced TPA metagenomics assembly...
GCAACATGGGCCACCGTCCCGGCGTCAAAGGCGGCTACTTCCCTGTGAACCCCACGGACGAGGCACAAGACCTGCGCTCCGAAATGCTGTCGACGATGAAGCGCCTCGGCATGAAGGTCGACAAGCACCACCACGAGGTGGCGTCCTGCCAGCACGAGCTGGGCCTGATCTTTGGCTCCGTCACCAAGCAAGGTGATGAGCTGCAGAAATACAAATACGTGATCCACAACGTCGCCGCCGCCTACGGCAAGTCGGCGACATTTATGCCCAAGCCCATCGCAGGCGACAACGGCACCGGCATGCACGTGAACATGTCGATCTGGAAAGACGGCAAGCCTTTGTTTGCAGGCGACAAATATGCTGACCTCAGCGACGAGGCCCTGTGGTTCATCGGCGGCATCCTGAAGCACGCCAAGGCACTGAACGCCTTTACCAACCCATCGACCAACAGCTACAAGCGTCTGATCCCGGGCTTCGAAGCCCCAGTTCTGCGCGCCTACTCGGCCCGCAACCGCTCGGGTTGTGTCCGGATCCCATGGACAGACTCGCCAAAAGCCAAGCGGGTTGAGGCACGTTTCCCCGATCCATCCGCAAACCCATACCTTTGCTTTGCAGCCCTGCTGATGGCCGGCCTTGACGGGATCAAAAACAAGATCGACCCCGGTGAGCCTTCCGACAAAGACCTCTACGATCTGCCACCAGAAGAGCTGGCCGGCATCCCAACGGTCTGCGGTTCTTTGCGCGAAGCGATGGAAGAGCTGGAAAAAGACATGGACTTCCTGCTGGCCGGTGACGTGTTCACCAAAGACCAGATCGATGGCTACATCGAACTCAAAATGGAAGAGATCACGACCTACGAGCACACACCGCACCCGGTTGAGTTCGGCATGTACTACAGCTGCTGATCCTCCCTGGCAGCTTAACTTGAAAGGGCGTCTCCCTCGGGGCGCCCTTTTTTTGTTGCTCTGCATTGTCCAAGCATCGCCAAAATCCAGCCATGATCCTTTGATACAAATTAAGCTCAGTTTGGTCACAAGGGGTCGGGTCAGATGGAATCGATGAGCGAATTCGAAGCGCGCCTCAAGCACACTCAGTCCCGCGCGCGGGTCCGGGCGCGGCGCGGTTACGCGTCCGATGCCCCTCAATCGCGCACGCCGGCGCGCGGCCTTTGGCCAGTGCCAATTATTGCAACATGTGTGGGTCTTGCAGTGATTGGGGGCCTTCTTGCCCTTGCGCGTGACGACATTGCCCGGCTGTTTCCGTCAACTCAGCCCGCTCGTCAGGTGAGCATTCCACAGACATCTATGCCGCGTACAGCGGCGCGCCCGGCTGAGGTGCGTCAGGTGTCTCTTACAAAGCCGTTGCAAGGGGCTTTGGACCAGCTTTCGGATCAAACGGGGCTTTAGGCGCCGCTGTGCGCCTCGCAAGCATGGCGTCTTTACTGACTCCGTCCTGCACTCGAACTTTACACTTTGGCCGCGCCGCATGTGCGTTTACCATAGTGGCTCCACAGGGCGGAGCGGCACATGACACCATCACGGAATATCAAGCGACTGTTGGGCACTGTTCTGGCCATCGGACTGGCTAGCACAGCTCACGCGACCTGCGGCAACACATCGTCCGGCTTCGAAGCTTGGAAGGCGGGTTTTGCACGTGAAGCCAAGCGCGCAGGCGTGAAGTCGCGCGGTCTCGACGCACTTGCACAGGCCCGCTACGCCCAAAGCACGATCAACGCCGACCGCAATCAAAAGTCGTTCCGCTATTCGCTGCCAAAGTTCATGGAAATCCGCGGGGCAAACACAATCGTCGCCCAAGGGCGCAAGCGCAAGGCCCGCAGCCCTGACTTTTACGCCGCCCTTGAGCGGCAATACGGCGTGCCCGCAGGCGTGATCATCGCCATCCACGGGATGGAAACAGCCTTTGGCGGTTTTATGGGCGACAGTTCAGTGGTGTCTGCCATCGTCACCCTCACCTATGACTGCCGCCGTTCGGATTTCTTCAAACCCCACGCCATTGGTGCGCTCAAACTGGTCGATCGGGGCGCAATCACCGGGGCCACCAAAGGCGCCAAACATGGCGAGTTGGGCCACACTCAGTTTCTGCCGGGCAACGCACTGGAATATGGCGTTGATGCCAATGGCGACGGACGCGTAGATTTCTACAACCAGACGGACGCACTGGCCTCGACGGCAAACTTCCTGCGCAAAAAAGGGTGGAAACCGGGACGCGGCTATCAGGAAGGCGAGCCAAACTTTGCGGTGATCAAGCAATGGAACGCGGCAACCGTGTACCAACAGGCCATCGCAATCATGGGCGCACGGATCGACGGTTAGAGCCGTGTTCCAACCTGCGCCGGGCACCAAGCAAGACCCCGAAAAACGCTGGGCGCAGCCGGACCGCGCCTTTTTCGCTCACGGCGCCTGCCACATTTTGGCGGGTGTTTACCTTGCGCATCCACCGCGCTCGGGTTTTCGAGCCGAGCGGATCGTGCCCAATGGTCCGTATCCCGGCAACCACATCTATGTCACCGATGGACGGATCGCCTTTGACTATCGCGGGTATGTGGCGCGCGACCGCTTGCTGGAATGGTTCAGAACCCAATTGCGCCGACAGATGCCCGGATGGTCCGGCACGGTTCAGCCTGTCGACTTTGACCTGCTTAACACCGCCGACCTCAATGCCCGCAAGATGCGCGGCCCCGACCAATACCTGCACAACCCCATCCCAAGGGCACGCGCCTTCCTCGCCCAAAAACGGCACGCGGTCCCCGGCTTCTCTGATTTAGAAAAATCCCGGGGGTGAGGGCCAGATGGCCCGAGGGGGCTGGCCCCCGACAGAGCTTGCCAAGGGCACGCATGTCCCTTAAAGCGCGTCGCAGGGTTCAGGCCCCTGCCCTGCGCATATGGTGAAGCCTGACATTCCGATCCTTGATTGGTCGCAGCCCCGGCAATGCGCAGACCCGAACGGCACGTCTCGCGACCTCAGACAGGAGACGGATATGGATATCCCCCTTCCCTCACGGGATGCGCTGAAAGCGCAAGCCAAACGATTGCGCGCCGGTCTCAACGCGGCAGGAACGCCCTGCTCGCATGGCCAGGCGCTCGAAGCGATTGCCCATCAATGGGGCGCGCGCGACTGGAACACGCTCAGTGCGCGTGCCAAAGACGCACCCCAACCGGGTTATCACCCCGGACAGCAGATCAGCGGGCGCTACCTTGGCCACCCGTTTGTCGGGCGCATCAAAGCGGCTGCCCGCGTTGGGTCCGCGCAATACAGGCTGACCCTACGGTTTGATCAGCAGATAGATGTGGTGCGCTCGGCATTGTTTTCGTCCTGGCGTCAGCAGGTGAACTGTGTGGTCGACGCGACCGGGCGCAGCCTGCGCAAGACCTCTGATGGGGTGCCCCATGTCGTGTTGGACGATGCGTGGGCCGGTGGCTGACCGTGTCAGCTCAACACCGGCACATCCGCGCGTGCGAGCACGTAAGTGTGGATGGCAAAGACCACCGCACCACTCAACGGCAGGCGCAATAGCGTCTGCCGTTCGGTGCGGTAGTACGGCCCCTCTTTGAGGCCAGACCCGACCCGCCGTGGTTCGGATGCGGATCGCGGTTGAAAGAGTTCGGGGTCCTGATACCAAAGCTGGTTGAACCGCCACAGCGGGCGACCCACCTGGATGCCGTCAAACAGCCGTTGAACCCGGCGCGCCAAATCGGCGTCATATTCGCGCACAGGCACATGGATGTCAGTGAGCGGGCGCCCCGCCTTTTCGCTCAAGCGCCATGACGCCGGGAAACACAAGACCGCACCGGTCAACACGTGCTGATCCCCGCGCTTTTCCATCAAAACAAAGTCGTTCTGAAACATCCGCCCCAACGCCTCCAGCGGCGGAACGGACGACACATCGATCTTGCGACCGTCCGGACAGGTTACGACATCACCATCCTGCACAAATCCAAGGTCAGGCGACGCCTTTAGTGCTGCATCAAGCAATTCGCGTGCCGCGGGCAACGCATCCGGATCAAGATAGAGAACCTCGTCTGCCTGCCCGTCCAGCAGTGCGACCCGGCGCGCCATCTGCGCAGCATATGCATCATCCACGTGCAGCCATGGCCCACGCTCGGGCTGAATACCGGGCAAAGCGCGGGCGTGGCACATATCATCGGGCAGAATGCGTTGCAGGATCGGTGTGGTCATACCGTGTGTTTGGCACGCGTGCGCTGCCGGTTCCAGCCAGTTTAGGCGTCGCGCGTAAAAGCCAATGCAGCCTGTTCCTGAGCGGCATGCGCAACCTCCTCGACCTGCAACCGCCCCGCAGCGACCAGATGTTCCGCAATGTCGTCTGGCGTGTTTTGCGCAGCTTGCCCGTGTTCCCAGTCATGCCACGCCGTCGAATGCCGCAGATGCGCACCGCTATCGAGCAGATCGGCCGTGTCCCCTTCTGCAAAAAACGAAAGGTCATCGCCCATGTCGGACCCGAACAACCGGGCGCGCTGCCCCAAGTGATGCGCCACCAGCACGGCGGTCACGATCGCGGCTGAAAACGTGTACGCATTGACCAGAACAGAACACCGCGACCCGCGCCATTGCGTGCGCAACCAGTCAATCAAAGGTATGGCTTTGAGGAAACTTCCGCCCGGGTTGCCGCGCAGATCAATTACGATGTTCGCGTTTGCGCGCCGCTCCATCTGTGCGACACCGCGCGCGATCTGCCCCTCTTCAAGCGCTTTCAAATCGCCGATGCGCCACCACCACAACCCGTCGCGCCACGCCATCACGGACCCATCCGGCAGCCCGTAATCATCGCGCTGCGGGTCCAACGCACCCGTTTCCGCGACCGGATAGAGGGGCAGTGCAGGCACGCAGTCTTTTGTTGAAACCGCATACTCAGCGCCAGCCGCGAGGCGGTAGCACACCTCCTTGCCCTGCCCGGCCCCTGCCATTTCCAAAGCCGCGGGCCATGCCATCATGATCCCGGACAAAACCCGGCGCCGCGCAGCATTGCCCGCCAGCAGCACGTCCCACGCCGGCAAAAGCTGTTCAGTCGCTATGCCATCCACGGCAAGAATGCGATGCGTGCGCCCGTCTTCGACCAACGAGGGGTGCCCATCCCGGATAACGATGCGACGCGGAACAACCGCGATGGCCGCATTCGGGATCACCCGGCTGTGGCCATTGCCAGCCAGGGCGACAATTTTCATCGCTGCCAGCAAAATAGCATCCCTGTCTGCCTGTTGCGCCTGCGCTTTCAACGGCAGCAGGGCGTGGTCCAGCACGTTAGGCGGTACGCTTTCAAAGGCAGGATCACCCGCAACGACAACACCCTCTATCACCTCAAGATCGCGCGCAAACTTCATGGCCGCACCCTGCCTCACCCCCGCCCCAGTGTCCAACACGCTTGAAAAACGACGCAAGATCACGTCGCAAATCGACAAACACCGCACGAAAAACGCGCTCAAGCTGGCCGTAACACCGGAGAGCGACCATGAACCAGCATTACCGTGATACCCGCAAGATTGACCCGACCCGTGGCCCAGTCCTTGGCGATGGCACCCCAAACGATGCCGACCGGATCGAGATTGGGCCGACACAGCTTGCCTTTGCCGAATGGGAAGCTGCGGGCCTGACCCTGCCTAACCTAGAGGCAATGCGCGCCTATCGTCTTGAGCGTCTGACCCAGCAAGTCGTCAATCGCGGCTATGGCGGGGTGTTGATGTTTGACCCGCTCAACATCCGCTATGCCACCGACAGCACCAACATGCAGCTGTGGAATGCCCACAACCCGTTCCGCGCCGTCTTGGTCTGTGCCGACGGGTACATGGTGATCTGGGACTACAAGAACGCACCGTTCCTGACCTCCTTCAATCCGCTGGTGCGCGAAGTCCGCTCGGGCGCGTCGATGTTCTACTTTTCCGCCGGGGACAAACCCGATGTGGTGGCCGACCCGCTCTCAGCCGAAATCCGGGATCTCATCCACGAACATGGCGGCGGCAACATGCGTCTGGCCGTGGACAAGATCATGCTGCACGGCGCGCGCGCGCTTGAGGCGCAAGGATTCGAGATCATGGACGGCGAGCAGGTCACCGAACATGCCCGCTCGATCAAAGGCGCGGACGAGATTTTGGCGATGCGCTGCGCCAACCATGCCTGCGAGACCACCGTCCGCAAGATGGAGGATTTCGCCCGCGCCAATGTCGGCGATGGCGTGACCTGCGAGGACGATATCTGGGCGGTCATGCATGCCGAAAACATCAAACGCGGCGGTGAGTGGATCGAAACCCGCCTGCTCGCGTCCGGTCCGCGCACCAACCCGTGGTTTCAGGAATGCGGGCCACGCATCTGTCAGAACAACGAGATCATCTCCTTTGACACCGACCTCATCGGCGCCTACGGCATCTGCATCGACATCTCGCGCAGTTGGTGGATCGGCGATCAGAAACCGCCCGCCGAGATGGTCTATGCCATGCAGCACGCGGTTGAGCATATCCAGACGAATATGCAGATGATCAAACCGGGTGTCATGATCCCCGAGCTGACAGCAAATGGGCACCGGCTGGACGACAAGTATCAGGCGCTGAAATACGGCTGCATGATGCATGGGGTGGGCCTGTGCGATGAATGGCCTTTGGTGGCCTATCCCGACAAGGCCGTGCCGGGGGCATTTGACTACCCGCTTCAGGCTGGGATGGTCTTGTGTGTGGAGGCGTCTGTGGGCGAGGTCGGAGGTGATTTTTCGATCAAGCTGGAGGATCAGGTTCTGGTCACCGAGGATGGGTTCGAGAACCTGACCACATACCCCTTTGATGCGGCTTTGATGGGGAATGCTCCAGTTTGAGATGCCGTTTTATCCGTTACTTTTCAATTTTTTATGGGGACTCTTTAATTTTCCATTTGGCAAGGAAGTCCGTCAATCCGATTCAGAACCTCGCCCGCATATTCGGCGCAGTTTGACGCGCAGTACCACCGAATGGACGGAGTATGGAATGCATCTTATGCTTGGTTATGCGACAATCGACATCCGCAAGAACGGAGAACCCGGATCGGGCCACAGCCGAAGGCGCTTACGCCTCCGCCGACCAACAAGTTTTTCGAGTTGGCCCGATCTGGCGCGAGGAGCCGAACTTCACTGGGTCAGACAACAGGCCGCGACACCACCGGAGTGACGTCCCCTTTGCGGGACAAAGTTGCCGTCGGAACAATGGCATTATTTGGGCTATCGTGTTGCAAGTTGAGAGAATGTGCGAGGGTTTGGTTTTGCGAGTTGGAATTGCCTGTTCGTTGCTATCAATTTTGATGGGCTGTTCCTTTCCACCTGCAAACAAAATAGCAGTAGGAAAGTTCTTTCCGTTTTCCGATAGACCAACGGAACAGATAACAATGCAGCACGATGTGCAGGTCGTGGCTGGAACGGTTTTCCACTTCCTAGATAATGGTTCGAGAGCAGTTCACCATTTTTCTCCAATCGCCACGATTATGGACAGCAATACGTACGTGATCTCAATACCTTCTGCTTTAGATATCGCTGACTTTATGAGCACAGGTTTTGACGCGGAAACCGACGTAGAAGCTGTGATAGCTGCAGCAGAGACTTATTGCGAAAGTACGGGCTACTTTCGCGTAGGCCGAGGGGCAAGCATTTGGATCGGAGAAAACTCATCGGCTCTTGTGGAATTCTGTGTTCCTGAGGGAGTTCAGTTGCCGCCTAGCTACAAAGCGGGTGATCGTGTGCCAAGGAAGGAATGAACTAGAAGGTTATGGTTGATCGCTCTTAGTTGCGGGCATTCGCTGCACTGCAGAAGTCGGTCAACTTGGGCTCATTCCGGTCATTCGCTGCAATTTCAACCTTTCGCGCTTAGGATTGGACCTAAGCCGAAGTTACTTCTCTGCGTACATCGGTGCCGCATAGCGTCCAAATTCACAATGTGAAACGCGCTCAATTGCTCAGATGCGCGTAACCCGTCGCGATCCAAACAATTGATCGCTCCGATGCAGCCCATTTTGCCCTCAGACCACCACAACCTTCAGATCAACGCGGTCGACAGGATCGGGAAGTAGCTGAGCAGCACCAGCACCACTGCCACCGCAATCAGGAACGGCCAGAGCGAGCGCAGGATGGACCCCGGCGTCGCCCCGCTCATGGAAGAGGCGATGTAGAGCCCGATGCCCACTGGCGGTGTCAGCAGCCCCAGCACGAGGTTCAGGCAGGCGACGATGCCGAATTGGTAGGGGCTGATGTCGTAAGACCCGGTTGCGATGGGAAGCAGGATTGGCGTGATCAGGATGATCGCCGCGATCCCATCAATCACCATGCCCACCAGCAGCAGACACAGGTTCGCGATCAGCAAGAACATGAACGGATCGGACGTGATCGTCGTCAGCAATGCGGCAAGCTTTTGCGGCAACTCTTCGTAGATGATGACCCAGCCGAACACGCTGGCGGCCGCAATCATGAACAGGATCATCGACGCGTTGGCCGCCGTGCGGACGAACATGGCCCCCAAGGCAGCGGGTTTGAGATCCCGGTAGACGAGCCAGCCCACAAGGAACGCGATCAACGAAGCGATGGCGGCGGATTCGGTCGGGGTGGCGATCCCGAACAGGATGCCTCCGATGATGGCGAGCGGCACCAGCATAGCAGGAAGTGCGGAGATCAGCGCGCGGATGGCCTCTGCCCGCGACATCCACGTGCCTTTGGGGAACTGTTGGGACCAGCCGATCAGGGTGATCACCAGTGCGAAGGCTGCCGCGAGGATCAAGCCGGGGATGATCCCGGCTACGAACATCTCGCCAATCGGGACCTGCGCCAGAACACCAAAGATCACGAACATCATCGAGGGCGGGATGACGGGGGCCAGCAGCCCCCCTGCCGCCGTGGTCGCGGTGGCGAACCCTTTGTCGTAGCCCTCTTCCTCCATCGCGGGCACCATGGCGCGGGACATCACTGCGATTTGCGCTGTGGCCGATCCGATGATGGCGGCCATGAACATGTTGGCGAGCAGGTTGATATAGGCGAGACCGCCACGAAAGCCGCCCACGAACACGCGCGCCAGTGCGATGAGGCGGCGGGTCATGCCACCTTCGTTCATCAATTCGCCCGTCAGCATGAAGAGCGGGATGGCAAGCAACCCGTAGTTTTCGAGCCCCGCAAACATCTTTTGCGCGAAGCTGTCGTAAAGGACCGTGTTCCCGCTTTCCCAGATGTACCAGATCGCGGTGACGCCGAGCACCAGCGCAATCGGGACAGACAGCAGCAGCGTGACGGCAAAGACGACCGGGCTCATACGGCACCCTTGGGTTTGGACAGCAGGTGCATGGTTGCGTGCAGGGTGGCACCGAGGGCAAAGAGCCACATGACGAGCCAGAACAGGTATTTGGGCAGGCCGAGGGTCAGTGTGGGTTCGGCGTAGATGAAGTTGAAGGTGGCCCCCTGAAAGGCGGTCTTGTCAAAGCCCGCGCGCGCGATGTCCAGGGGAAGGAACCAGCGCCAGCAGAACCACAGCATGGCAAGTGCGAAGGCGAACACGATGATGTCGACCATCTTGTCGATAATCCGGCGGACGCGCTTCGGCACAGTATCTGTCACCAGTGTAATGGACACCGCATTGCGATGATGGAGTGCTGCGGACGCCCCCAGAAAGGTCATCCAGACCATCGCGTAGATGGCCAACTCGTCCACCCAGAACAACGCGTTCCCGGCCGTGCGCGTGATGACGTTAAGCAGGATCAAACCGGTGACGCACACCGCCAATAGGGCCGCGCAGGTCAGTTCAATCCGCGCCCATGCGGCGGACAGGCGAAACAGCATACCTGGTCCTTTCATGACAAAGGGGCGCAGGTTGCCCCCGCGCCCCCCTTTTAGTCGTTTGATATCGTTACCGTGTTTCTGCCGCAGTCGCGCGCAGGGCGTCAAGCGAGGAGGTTTTTTCGGACCAGATTGTGTTCCATTCCTCGATCGCGCCGCCAAAGAAGGATGCGTCGACCTTGGTGTAGGTTTTGCCCGTGCCCGCGATCTGTTCGAGCCAGCCTGCTTCCTTCTCGACGTAAGAATCGATGGTGCTGTCCACGTATTTGGCCATCAGATCGCCAACCAGTGCGCGGTCCTCTTCGGACAGACCGGCCCAGACGCGGGCCGACACAAGGCCGACCATGGGGAACATCATGTGATCGGACTGCACCACGGTGTCGGCGTGCTCGTAATACTTCAGCACCCAGATCAGTTCGGCGTCCATGTCGATGGCGTCCACCTGCCCGTTGGCCAGCGCGTCATAGACGGATGGCAGCGGCATGGGTGTGGGAGCGGCCCCGATGGCATTGTAGAAATCAAGGATCGGGGTGAAGGGTGTGATGCGCAGTTTGAGGCCTGCGAGGTCTTCCGCACTAGCCACCTCGCCGCGCGTCACGATCTGGCGCAGCCCGGCCATGCCGTAACCGACACCGACCACGCCGACTTCACCGGGGAGCGGTTCAAGCAGCGCCTTGGCGCTGTCCGAGCGCAGGATGCGGCCCGCATGTGCGATGTCGTCCGCGAGGTAAGGCGCATAGAATGCGCCCAGTTCTGGCGCGCGGTTGGACACTTCGGCCACCGTCATGAAGGCCATGTCGAGCGCGCCGGTCTGAAGCTGTTGCAACATCTCGGCCTCGTTGCCCAGCTGGCGCGCCGGAAAGACGGACACGGAGTGCGCGCCACCCGAAGCCTCGGCCAGTTCGGCGCCAAAGGCTTCGGCGGCCTTGGTCCAGATGTGGGGCGGCGGTGTGATCAGGCCCAGACGGAATTCTTCGGCCTGCGCGGTGAGGGTCGAGGCCGCAAGCAGCGTCGCCCCGGCTATGAGTTTTTTAAAGTGTTTCATGGTGTTCCCTGTTGTTTTTAAAGTTGGACCCAGCCCTCTGGCGGTTCTTTTCCCGGATGCACGGTGTTGCAGTTCGGGCATGTGCGGGCCTCCTCTGAGGCGTAGAACTTTTCATAGACGGGCGGCAGGTCGGTGACGATGGATTTCAGTTGCATTTCAGCGCGGTGCACCCGCGTGCCACAGTTAAAGCAGTACCATTCGATGGCGTCCAGTTGTCCGTCCTGCCGCTTGGGTTCGATGACCAGCCCCACGGACCCTACCTGGGGGCGTTGGGGCGAGTGGCGCACATGCGGAGGCAGCATGAAGACCTCGCCCTGCCGGATGGGCACGTCATAGAACTCTTCTCCGTCAAAAAGCTTGAGCAGCATGTCCCCTTCGAGTTGGTAAAAGAACTCTTCAACCGGGTCATCGTGGTAGTCGGTGCGCTTGTGCGGCCCACCCACCACGGTGACCATCATGTCGCTGTCTTCAAACACCATCTTGTTGCCGACAGGGGGCTTGAGCAGATGACGATGTTCGTCGATCCACTTCTGAAAATTGAACGCTTTGAGTTTTCCCATGGGTCTCTCCCCTTTTGTTCAAAACCCTTGGCGGTATTGGGTGCCCGCGCAAAGGCAATGTCCGCAACTAGGTATCTGATTTGTTTATATCGCGTGCGTTTGATCCAAGCCTAGCGCATGAGCCCGCAGTCTTCAAAGGCTGCACGAATGGTGTCTTTCTCGGCTCGCGTCAGTTCCAGCATCGGCGCACGAACGCGCCCGCCGCGCTGGCCCAGCAGTTCCAGCCAATACTTGCCAAAGGCCGTGGGTTTGCCTGGGGGCCGCGTGCGCGCCATAGCGTCGCGCACGGGTGCAAGGCTGTCAAAGACGCGGCGTGCATCGTCCGCCTGTCCTGCGAAGGCCAGTCGGGTGTATTCGTTCATCCGCTGGTCACGTGCGGTTTGCAACTGGTAGGGCGGTGACGAGCACAGGTAGAGCTTCCAATCCAGCTCCAGAATGTTGTCGAGCCATTCGTGTTCGGCGGATGTCGACACATGGATCTTGTCGCCCACCATATGGGTCAGGCGCACATACATCTCGCGCGGGACGGAGTATTTGATGGCCATAATGTTGGGCAGATCAGCAATGCGTGCGCATTCCTCAGGCTGCATGAGGTAGCCGCTGTCCGGATGGCTCCACATCGCGATCCCGATATGAAGTTCGTCGCAGAACCGTTTGTAATATTGATATAAAACCTCTCCACGATCATGCACAAAACTGAGCACGGGGGCATGCACCACGATGTAGTCCGCCCCACAGTTTTGAGCGTGGCGCGCCAGATCCAGCGCCGTCTCCATATTCTGATCGGACACCGAGACAATCACCCCCGCCTTGCCCGCGCACTCATCCACTGCAATCTCGAAGTTGCGTTTGCGCTCTGCGAGACTCATCGAGAAAAACTCGCCCTGTTTCCCGGCCACAAACAGCCCCTGAATGCTCAGATCGTCGATCCAGTGGCGGATGTTTGACCGCAGGCCCGCCTCATCAAGGCTGAGGTCGTCGTTGAACGGGTTGAGGGCGGCCGCCCAGATGCCGGTCATGTGTTCGCGCGCATAGGCTTTGGCGTCGTGTTTGGTGTAGTTCATGGCGAGGTTCCAGTGGTGTCACCCACAACAAGACGCGAAATTGCGCCCGAAATCCAAGGCGAAATCCTACAATTGGCTATTTCATATGCGAATACCCACGCCTTTTGGGTTTCGGTTTTGTGGGTGCTGACCTAGGGTTTGGCCATGAAAATCGGATTGATCGGACAGGGCGCCATCGCCCGCTATGTCACAGATGCCCTTAGCCCCGGCGTGCACGACGTGGTGGCTGTGCTCTTGCGCCCCGAGCGGGTTCGCGCGCCGTTGGAGTTCGGGTCGGTTGATGCCCTGCCCGCGGACATTGATGTCATGATCGACTGTGCGGGGCACACGGCATTGGCCGCCTATGGCCCACCGCTGCTGGCACGTGGAACGGACGTGATCGCCGTTTCGCTTGGGGCACTGGCAGATCGCGCAACCGCGCAATCGCTGGAGGATGCGGCAAAGGCAGGACAATCAAAGCTGCATCTGGCGAGCGGGGCCATCGGCGCGCTGGATTGTTTGCGCGCGGCGCGCATCGGGACGTTGGACACGGTCACCTATGTTGGGCGCAAACCGCCAAAAGGCTGGATCGGATCGCCTGCGGAGGATGTGTTGGACCTTGCAGGGTTGACGGAAGGCGCACGCACGCATTTTGAGGGTAGTGCGCGCGAGGCAGCACTTGCCTATCCCAAGAATGCGAATGTCGCCGCCGCCGTGGCGCTGGCGGGCCTTGGCTTCGATCACACGCAGGTCCAACTGATCGCGGACGCCGATGTGAGCCACAACATCCATGAAGTGTCAGCCTCGGGCGATTTCGGTTCGTTCCAGTTCCAGATCAGCGGCAAGGCCCTGCCCGACAACCCGCGTTCTTCGGCCCTTGCGGCGATGAGCGTGGTGGCCAAGTTGGAGCAACTCAACGCGCCGGTCAGCACATGATCGGGCGCCATTCACGCATCTTGGATCGGGCACTGACCCGCCTCAAGCTGCGCCAGTTGCGTCTGCTCGTGGCCGTCGGTGTGCATGGCAATATCCAGAACGCCGCGCGCGAACTGGGCATCTCGCAACCCGCCGCGACCAAGATGATCCAGGACCTTGAACTGGATTTCGAGGTCAAGCTGTTCAACCGCACCAATCGCGGCGTGGTCCCGACGGTGTCCGGCGAAAGCCTGATCCGTCATGGCAAGTTGATCTTTGCCCAGATTTCCAATGCGGCACAGGAGCTTGACGATCTGAACGAAGGCAATGCGGGACGGGTCGTGGTGGGCACGCTGCTTGCCGCCTCAACCAGCCTGTTGCCGCGCGCCATCGACATCCTGCTGGCTGAGCGACCGAATGTGGCCGTCAAGATCACCGAAGGCACCAATGAGGTGCTGATGCCCGGCCTTTTGTCGGGTGAGATCGACATGGTGGTGGGCCGCCTGCCCGCCCACCGTCACCGCGACAAGATCCGGCAGGAAAAGCAGTCTGAGTCTCGTATTCCGGCCGTTGTCGGGCCAGCCCATCCCCTTGCGGGCCAATGCGATGTCACCTTTGCGCAGACCAAACCCTATGGCTGGATCGTACCGCCGCTTGAGACCACACTGCGCCGTCAGGTCGATCATTTCTTTGTCGGACAGCAGCAATATGTACCGCATCTGAGCATCGAAAGCGTGTCTTACCTCGCCAACCGCGCCTTACTGCAATCACGCGATCTGGTGGGGCTGATGCCGGCCGAGGTGGTCGCGCAGGACGTGGCCAACGGGCATCTGGTGGCGCTGGACTGGGTGGTGCCTTTTGGTCAGGGCCCAATTGGGGTGTCGGTGCGCGCCGATGATGAACTGTCGCCTGCGGGCCGTGCGTTTCTGGCCGCGTTGCACCGGGCGTCTGAACCCAAGGCAGGTGGATATGCCCCAAACTGATATCAGTATTCTGACAATCCGCTTGAAGCGCTGCCGGGGCCCGCGTGAGGTAAGAGCCAGAGGCGTTGGGAGGCGCGGGTTTCATGTATCCAGAGCTTAAACTCT
>ERZ1740072.589-NODE-589-length-14410-cov-9.366980_pt1 | contig 14410 bp, 6 predicted proteins | sample MGYA00581733_ERZ1740072 | MGnify/ENA primary metagenome ERZ1740072 (study PRJEB43018, sample SAMN04849741) | marine metagenome | isolation source: floating plastic debris | place: Pacific Ocean | collected 2008-08-30 | study: EMG produced TPA metagenomics assembly...
AAAACTTGAACAACAGTAGCCTTCCTAATCAATGCAATTGCATGGATGTCACATACAGCAGTCACTGTCAGACAGTTTGAGAGGGGGGGGAAGTGGTGGTCAAATCCTAACGATACACGCCAAAAACTTTGTATTACAAAAAAATTTTGTAACACCAAGAAATACTGAAGTATAAACTCGGGTGTTGGAAATTTCAGCAGTTAGGTTTTCACTAAACATTTTGACTCATTGGGGCTATATTTGCACAAGAGCATAAAATTATCAACTATTTAAATAGATATTCAGCTTGCTTGTCAAATCATATTACATAATACTACCTTCCTAACTCAACAGTTTACAATGGCAATACTAAACAGCGCTGACATGTAATATACCCTCGAAGGAATATTTAGAGTGGATTAATTAACAATACTCTGAGAGTTTTACAAGGAATTTAATTAATTTTATGACCTGCTCAATTTTGATTGCATCAAGGTTACCAGAGGTTGTGTCAAGAGGCACTGAGGGGTCCACACTTTTTAATCAGCGGAGATTTTGGCAGTGTGTGAAAAAGAAAAGAGTTGCATTACACATAAGTATACCCGATTGCTCAAAATAAAGTGATTATCACAACTTAAGAAGATTATGTCATTCAGGAGCCAAATCAAAATTTGATTACATTTCCAATTATTATTAATTACCAGTGTTGGCTAGTGTTCTGACTGGGTGACATAAGACTAGATTTCACTGGGATTCTGTACATGACAAGTTGAGCTTTGTGACATGGCAGGAAAGACCATGGTTAGTTTTTCGACTCGAAATTATTCATAAAAGTCACCACAACAGATTGAAGTTAATTTGTTTAGGGCTCCGTGCATGCGTCTAGTGCCGCCTGACATGAGGAGTGGCTTATTATTGGGTATGAAATAGCCACTTGACTAGTCAAGTGTGATGAGAACCTATACCTGAATCACAAAATATACGTCTGCTCTCGCAATGCGCATACAAAACGCTTGAACTCTGACCCATGATTACCTGAGCGTGATAGGCTGATTGAGATATTATTTGTTTAGTTATCGTTCTGAGCACATGTTATCAACAATTCACTGTTTACAAGAGCACTGCAGACACTGGCAGGCTAATTTCAGCAATTCCTGGACTAGGATATTGAAGAACGGCTCTCAAAATTTTATTTGTTTGAGAATTTCTAGAGATTTTATTGTTCGTAAATTGTGATCGCAACGAAGTGAAAGGAACTACAGGGAGTCGACATCCACTGGAGTATTGAACAACTTATCTTGAATAAATTTCAAAGAGATAATCCGCTCAGTGGGTATTGAGCTTTATAAATACAGGCAGACTTAGCCTTGTCACATCACTATTATAACCACTCAACAAGTATATCAAGGCTATTAGAAGGCTAAGGATTGATACTCAGTTTCAACAGCTTTTGCTCCGGCTTTCAAAGCGTAACCTCTAATCATCAGAATTGGAGGGTTGCAGACAAGGAGACAAGTGTAGACAAATTTTACTGGATTACAAGATCACTTTGACAATGGGCACAAGCATCTAGACGAGACAAAACTGACTCATATTTTCAAACATGATGAGTGTGGGAGAAAGTAATAGACTTGCTATTATTATACTGTGGTTGGTGTGCGTCTCCCTAGCGCAGGAAGAGATTCAATCTACACTCGCTCCAAACTCTGGTAGGAATTGTGTTTCTATTTGGTCTCGCAACACATTTTGATGTGTTGTTTCTCCTTTATTTTGCAACAAGTGTCCTGCGTCAACAAACATGTCATTTTTAGCTGAATGCTGATTTAGTATTAGCAGATATTATTCCTGTGGGTATTAGGAGGTCTTCTGATATAATATTGGATAAAAGACATCTCCAATAATAATAAACACAGGTTTACTGCTGGCATATAATGAGTACATAACATTATTAGTTCAGAACCGTAAGTACATGTGCCGATGCTCATCCAAAGTCAGCTCGTGAAATTGTGAAATGGATATCGCAATGAGAAGAAACATTCTTCAGCTTGACAATCTAATAGAGAATTTGATAGTTTGCCTCAGAGCAAAAGCACGTCGTACCAAACTCTAACAACCCATAGAATATTTAAAGATAGTATCAGCGCACTGTATAATAGAAGCAGAAATGAGTTATTGTTCTGTATTTTCCTACGGTTCCATAAAGATGCGCTGTTTGAATAATTTCCCATGACTAGATTGCGATCAGATTATTTGGATTGACAATACTGTCATTTCTTAATATCTGAAGAGATGAGTTTCTTAGATCCCATCAGCAGGTTTTTTCGTTTGTGACAAAGAGTGATGCACTGAACATAAATCAGGGTTTGGTCCGCCACCTAAATGATCATGATGATATATCTGAACACTATTTTACACCTGTGGTAGCCTAGCCTGCTATGTAGTCTCCATCGGTTAATCTCATGGGTAGACTGAAGCTAAACACCATTATATTATGACATAAAAATATGCACCTATTTGTCGTATTTTCACAAGGACTGGTTTCCCAACAGAAGCCACAGTCCTCTTCCTGATAAGTTCATTTGCAATAAATCTGAGACTTTTGCTGTTTGTTGATTCAAGTTGTCAGACTACTAGTGTAACATTGAAATCATGACAACAAAAAAACATAGCCACATTGTCTTTTGTTTCTTTACATTAACCTCAACCCCTCAAGCCAAGCCAAGGCTCTCTTTTCGGTTAAAAGCTCAATTGCATAATTACCTGTGTGTATATCAACTATCAGGGTTGCCTTCCACCACATTATAACCATGATTAGTTGTTTGAGGTTTCCATCCTAAAGAATTTCTTGTTCTGGCTTGAAACATGAGATCAGATATGAAGGATAATTTTTGTATGTCGCCAGACACAAATTATTTTAGAAGCCACAATTCTATTATTGGGGTTTTTTAGTGACATTCAATATCTGTGATCAAGGGAATGTTCTCAAGGATAATTGATGGTATTGGTATGGGGCTAATTATCTTATTAGATACCCACAGTTTCCAGTCTCAGTTAGTCTCATATCGCTGTCCTTTTATTGGTGCTGGTATTTTTTACATCACCTAGCTGTTCTTACGGGCATTGGCCAGCATAGGGCGGCCCCAGTGTGATATTACAAGTTTGTTATTATCTCCACAATGACTTTATAAGCATGCCATCCTGACTTTATATCGAAAAAGCAGCTTGCACAAACAACTAATATTTGATATTAGGCTCTATAACTTACATGTTTACAATACAGCTGGCATATGAGGGTTTATCTTCAAACTTGAGTTTACCGAGCAAACCTAGCAGGCCTTGCTAAGCTCAACGATTTCCCAACTACTCGCTGTATTTGAGTAATGTTGGATATTTACCAAACGGTATAAGATTACAACAGGCTACAGGCAAACATTGGTACTTCACTTATAAATATATTAGAAGTTTTATAATTATTAACACCAACAGTGGTAAAAAGTCATGAACTACTCATGCTTTTATCGATGACGAACATTGGTGTAATCTAATCGATAATGAGGCGTCTATATGACATGATAAACCAATATTTTACTCTTCGTATTGTTTTGTTCAAAAAATTTGTCTATCCCGGAATTAGACTCTAGCTGTACTTACATGCGCTATCTCTCCATCAAACTACCATCCGTCCTGAACATACACTGGTTATCATGAAACACAAAAAAATCTTTTTTTGAAGGGTGGCCTCTTGCAAGAATTTTACCTCAGCTCTGGGACACTCCAGAGGTCTTCAGTCTCTTCAAACAATAGGTGGTTGTATCCGTTTTTGTGATCTGATGACATTATTTTGGCGAGGTTAGATTGATTATCATCTTAATTGATGGAAGTAATGGGATTAAGAAGACAAGAGATCTTTGATTATGTTATCTTTGTCATTATCTAGTAGCTTCCTCGAACCTTCAGCCATGCATACCTAATGTCTTAATCCCATCCCAAGAGATTATTTTATAGTTTTGATCTAGGAATGTACCAAAAAGATAGTCCACTCGATTGAGCATCAACATATTTTCAATCTTTTCACTTCATAATTGTATAGTGAACTTAGAAGTACTGAATGCTTCCCAAAATCAGTGCATGAGCTCTCATCCTCAAAGATGATCTAATTATCAGTTTGAAAATCAAATTTCGAAATTCAGTACACTGAAGTACACCTTTGTCAGAGGGAATACTCAGAATTCACAACCATTGATCATCATCAATACATGAAATGTTTACATCTGATTTTAGCGAGTGATGATGCAGACAGGGTCTTTACTATACAGCCTGTTCCTGTATCATATACAACCTCCAAACGGGCAGCTAAGCTAACGTGTGAAGCTAAAGATGCTTTTGATATTTATATAAAATGTAATTCACAGTATGTCTCAGAAGATCTCATCACCAAATCTGGCTCTACAATCAACGGCCAACGCATATTCAAGGTGAGCTTTGATCTACCACCAGATTCTCAACAATTTCCCACCAACATATCTTTTAGTTGGCCTGGGACAGACCACAGGCCTGTCCCACGCTAATTCTTGTCAAGCAGCTCAACCTTCTTACCAATCAATTTATCAGATTAAAAAACATTAAAATTTAAAATTGAGTACTTTGTAGATTGGATGGATTCCTGTATTTCAAGGTTAACCTTTTTACCACTGAATTTCAGGTTGAGACGGAAATAACAAAAGACATGGTATTCGTTATTCTGGCGAGGTATACTTGTTTCTGCATTGCAATTCTGGAGAACGGAGACAAACAAGTCAACAGTAGAGAGGGAGAATTCAAGATAGCCAGTGAGTTATTTATTATTTCATTGTTTTATTACCCAATTCAACTCTACAATGTCTCCAAATGTAGTTCGTCTATGTTTAAAGATTACAAACCTCTAAACAACAACAACAAAAGACCTCTCAATCACAAAGATGTGTTCATGTTTGACTTCAATTTTATTATCAAAATCACTCCAACTTGTGACTGGTCTATGCTTTCTTCTACAATGTTTACAAAGAGACTGCAGCGTTTTCTTTAGTAAAATGAGATGACATGAGATTACCTGTGTAGACACACAATGCTTTTTGAACCTATCAATCAAGTAACAGCACAGTCTGAAAATGTTATCAAATGGTAACCGCTCTGAGTTAGGCTAGACCCATCAAAGCCCTCAAAGAAACGATAGTATTTTATACGGCATGTGACAAAGAATGGCCAAGAATGTACAGTTACATGACTGTCAGTACAGCATTGACACCCCACATGTCGCTGATGCCTGCCATAATGGCACTAGGAGCCTGCAGTTTGAATCTGGTGCCACTCTCCACAACATTATACATGTGCTAGATGCTGGCCAAGCCTGTCTTTAATAGCCATTAATCTAATAATTTAGCCTGTTTGAATTAAGCAATTAAGTCAAGTATGGGTAGGAGTTGATAATTCTAATAACAACACAGCTATTGTTTATGATTGGGGCGATCCTGGCATGGTCTCTTTGAGCTAGGGGTGGAGGCAAAATACAACCGGTGCTTTGATGTCAGAGTTCCGACGGTTACGATCACTGGTTCATATGATAGCTGTGCCGTAACTACTCAGAAAATTAAGCCACCTCTAGATTAGACGTTGAAAACAGCTCCCGGAAAATTCTAGGTTTTATGAATTTACAATAGTCAAAGAATCATACACCAGTTTTGGTGTTAATCATGTCAGTGAGTTTGAGTTAGGAATTAAGATTGGTATATGAGGCTTATTATCATGACATGGCTATTAAGACAAAATGAGATAAGACCTGCGAGATAGTGTTGCTGTCCAGTCACAGAAATGGTAAATATTGACCAAGTTAAAATTGAGAGATAGCCTAATGATGTATTTGACAATGTTATCATTTTTGTGCTCAAGCATGGCACGGCGCTTGTAATTTACTTCAGAAGTCTCATTTGTCATTCACTTGAGTTATATGCTCATAACAACCCTCTTGAGTGCACAACTGTGCTAGGGTAAATAAAACAATATTATCATCTGCATTTTTTAATATTGATAGATAGCTATTAGTCATTAATTTATGGATATCAGCCACAGCCTTTCCAACTATGCTGCCTATGAAAAATTGTTTTGATGCCGCAAATGTCAATCTGCCATGAGAAACGAGCAACAGAAATTTTTAATGGCCAGACCTGGATGCACAAATTTACTACTGTTACTCAAACAGCAGCAGAATTCTGTAACAGACACTTTTCTAGCTACCATATTGTGCTGCTGCAAGGGTCTCGGGTGACATTTTCTTGGCCACAAGCTTAATTAAATCTAACAGTGCATACTAAACTGGGAGCAGCAGGCCTGTGGATTCCAAATCAACACTCTAATAAACTACCCAAAAATTAACACTAAACAAAAATATCATGTAATAGCTGCAGTTAGTTGCTAGATTGGATGTGGTCGAATTACTGAATATCGGCAGGAATCCAGCGTGCCTTCAGCAGCCACTCATTGTGCTACTGGGTGAGCTGCTGAGATTACACAGGATCAATGCCTGCTACCTCGTATAGAATGTCAGTATGTCATGTTGGGTTTCCATAGGTTATCTGCCTACAATTACAATTTCCGACTCGACCATTGAAATCTTACTGCATCTATATAATTTCCTATAATTAATGTTTTAAATAATCTTATGTCAACCAGCGAGTGTTATTACAAGCGCCGGTGAACGAGAACACCAAAAAAGATTTGAGAATTTATCAAATCCAATAAAAATGTACTGATTTGATTTGGCTAAATCGAAGCACTTTGCATAGAGGAATTATGTGCATAAATTAGGAGCCATGTAACTTAAGACTTGTTTGCCATGCGATTACAAAGGCTAAGCTGGTGATCCCACAATACCTCTACTTCATATCACAGAGCAAAATCCTCTGAATGCACAAAAAACCAGCCCGCAGATGTTTAGGATCGAAGATTTCAATGTGATTAGTGAGTGTATTGCACATACATAGTTGGTTTTCTCTTATAAATCTCAGACGCTCTGACGCAACCTCCGCGTACCATGATATCAAACACTGACCAGTCTCCTGATTTGGGAGGAGAAATAATTGATATGCTGAGTTGAGGGTGATTCCATTACTATGGTACATGACACTTTACTTTCTTCAACCAAAGTCATCAATCTAGTTGTTTGAGTCGTAGAAGTACTCTATAGGGACTAATATTCCCATCATCTGGCTTGATGTTGGGTGCTTGAGAATGTATACCTGGTCATTTGCCTGGATTGTACCCATCAATTATTACCATTCAATTCAGACTGTAATTATAGACAACTTATAGGATTACTCTGCTGATAGTATCTGATGATGGTGGTGTTGTGTCGGTGGATATGAAAGAGTAGTAACGACCAAACTGCAGAATTACACCACTGCAGTGCAGCGGTTTATACCCTGAAGCGTGTCATAAGACACTGGCTCAATCAACCCCTCAAGGATTAGGGATCATGGATCAACATCGATGAAAACTAATTTTTTTATTCCATGACAAATTTTTTTGATTGAGCAGGGTAATCAAAGAGTTGACTTGGAGAAGAAAGAGTGTTTTAGAGAATTATGGCGGGCTAGATTACATAATTTATTATGTTTACCGATAGGTTTATTATGAACAATGTACACAAACTGACATGATGCTAAACATTTTGTGTGTATTACGAGCTGACCAAGTCTGCCGAAAATCGATGCAAAATCCCATCCTTGATCAACAGTCCACGTTCAGCGGCCTGTCAGTTCACACTAGACAGAATGGCGGATACGCTGAATGTGCGAGACGGCTGATATCAGGGATACTCCCCAAAAATAAACCACCTTACCCAATACCGATCGATTCAACAGAATCTTAATGATCAGTATGTCTGCTCAATAATGATAGTAATAAAATCAGATTGCCTGAATGACAATACATGCAGAGCGCCTCAATTTAAGTCATGCTAGCAGATCAGAAGTCATTAATCGGAAATTTGCTGTTACCCATTCATATCCTTTCCATAATAATACAGCTTGAGGTATGAGCGCCAGCATGGGTTTTATTAGTGGTTTGATGGGACTTGAGCGAACAGTTGGAACTTGTATCGAGATGCAGTAATCGGTTGGTTCATTGCTATAACTACTACGTGTAAGCACTAATCTGGTCCGGTCTTACATCACAAAATCTCACGTCTCACTGTTTGCCTCTTATCTAGAACCGTGTAACATGCAGGAGTAATCATAGATTTATACCTCGCATTATGCCTTTAGCAGAGAACATTTACCAATGTTTCACCATAATTATCTTGTTTATTATGTCATTGAAGGCAGGTTTTAGCTCCAGACAAAAGAAGTATGGCCACAATGTTTCAAAAACTGGCTCCTGTTGTCTGCTATTCTGCCGTCAGCAGGAATGTGCCATAGTCTCAAAATTTCGCCATTCCTTTCTCAGGCTGTCCCACATATTGTTTCGTCATCCAGCAGTTAAAAAACCTCTCATTTTTACACCTCCTTACTTTTCACAATATATTTGTTCAACACAGCATTTTCATTCATTGTATTTATCGCTATTATGTTTTTAGGGCTGTCGAAGGTTTTTCCCCAGTCACCTATTGAAGTATCCCAGAAGGCAATGGAAGATGCCATCATGATCTGTAGACCTCCAGAGGGTTCACCAGCTGCTACAGTGAGTTTTAAAATCCTTCAAGAACAGTTTCACCAGCATTGGTGCATAGATCTTCACTTTAATACAGCCGTCCACTTTGTTTATGGATATGCATCACCCATCTGCTCTTATCTTTGATGGCTCATTAAACTTTTTAATGATTCATGATCAAAACTGATTTTAAATTTCAGAGTATCACAACAGTAATTATGATAATTATCTGCTTTGCTTGTGTAAATTCCACCTTGTCTCTGTGAGATGCATCTGCTATTTCATAAACTTGATTGGCAGGTACTTCCTCCCCAGCCAAAGTGCAGACAACTCACGCCTACCAGAGTTGAATGGTCGCTTTAATCTTTAACTGAATTATCTTATTCAGATCTCATGGCAGAAGAATGGTGAGAATATCGATGACAACATGCCAAAGTACCTGATAACCAGCGAGGGATCGTTAGTTGTCAGAGAAGTGACCAGTGCTGATGAGGGTAACTACACATGTGTCGCCAAAAACAATTTCTTCACTCGCGTGACACAGCCAGCCAAGCTCTATGTATACAGTGAGTAGCAAAATAGTGAAAGTCCAATTCTGAAAGCTTTGTGATGCTGGACACTAATATAGGAGATAATATCAGGACACTTTCACATGTTATTGGATGAGCGGAAACACTGAATAACACAATAATTTTAAGACTTGTATGATTTTAAGCGACTGAGATATCACTGATAGCAAACTGAACAGAAAAGTGTCATATCCCTTGTACTCATCACATGTCACGTTGGTAATAAAAATACTTTTGTTTGTTCAGAATCAGCCATAGAAAACATTTGTAACATACCAGCCTTGGTTCTCATCATACAAAAAACTGAGAGCTTTATTTACATAGCAATTCAACCAGGAAATTATGCACCAATTTAGTTCAGAATGTTGGAAAAAAATTATCCTAGCCCCAACCTGTCTCCAGAGCATTACCAGTAGAAAAATAAGTAGGAGTCTTGAATCTCAAGTTTAATCTTATGTGGAAAAGTATATAGAGGGTAATTTTTAGAATGGTTATATTCGAATGTAATTGGCCTCATGAGTCTGTGTACTTATAAACGATTAACCTAGGATGTTCCATATCATCATACAAGCCTTACACAGAGCGCAGTAAGGCTTTTTTTATAGTTGTTCACAGGTGGCTCATTATAGGGTGCTAATAACAATGCTAACTATTTTTTTGTATCTTAATCAATGAATTGCACTGATTGTATCGACTACTCCTGAGAAAATAGCTTGTTATCTTGGATAATTATTTTACATCATTTGCCCTTTGAGTATTACAATACATCAGATCGGAATTGTATATCTACAGATGCATCCTAGAATTTTGAGCTACCCTCATCAATGGCGTATGCTACACTGATATCTGTAACGTTTACTAAGCCAGTGTGGAATCTCGTTGTAGCGAATGGAGGATGGTCATCGTGGGGTGAATGGGACGAGTGCGACACGACATGTGGTAATGGCAATCAGCGTAGATGGAGGGTATGCGACAGTCCACCGCCCAGCGGACGAGACGGTCGTATATGTGAAGGGGCTGCTAGTCAGAAGAGTCCCTGTACTGTACAATGTAGCCCAGGTTAGATTATAAGCATCAAAGTATTGTCTCAATCCAATCACAACAAAAGTAAAACCTTACCAACATCTGCTCTATTTAGCTTCCCAGTAGCTATTGGGTTCTTAGTGTCATGAATCGCTGTTGATAACCTTATTCAAGCCAAACAGCGCTTTTTTATCAAAATCTGACATCCACTTGTTTATAGTGATAGATAATAAGATTCAGCGCTTAATGAGTATTTTAGTAAAGCAGTAGAATACCACTGCGGCTTAAGATAACTTGATCTCATCGCATCAATTTAAAACCTGGGTGCTAGTATTTGACACTGATGGGTACGCTTAAAAACGGCTCACATTTATTTTACAAGATTCATGCTTGCTAGGCATGTAGTTTTATCAATTAATTTTGGAAAATCTTAAGATATTCCTCCGTAACAAAAGTTTCTTTGGTCTACATCTAGGATCGACAACTGTTGCAACTTTTCGTGATGGTACGTAAAATGGTTTTCAGCCAAATCAGCCCGCTTCTTATTGCCGTTCTATTGGTTTGAATTTCAAACATAAAACTGTCAGCTATATGACAAGTTAATCTTTAAAAAATCTTAATTCAGAAAGAAAACATTGGCCTATTGACAGGGGTTGGTATTGCTTGATGCTAGTTATTGAAATAAAGTTTGACGTGAAAGCTAATTATGATAGTGAGTGTGAGACAATTCCCGAGCTATAATCTAAATTTCACATAATGTTATATCATTTTATAATTTCCGGCTCTATAAAACGTTCTCTAACAGTTTGAAGCTGCCTGGTATAGCATGTACTGGTACTCAGCGTACACATCACACTCTATGGAAGTTTTTCACTGACATAAAGCTGATATCGTGATACGCCTTATAAGCTCTTACTCAAAGCAGACAATCTGTTTGCGGATGTGATTTACCTTTGATAAACTTGTGTTTGGATTTGTTTTTTGAGTACAATACTTGTATTGGATTTACATTTTTAAGTGCCTTCAACACTAACTATATTTACTTATCGGATGATGGCATATACACAAGAACACAGCCATGCCAGGCCCTTGAACATCTCTGATCTAATGGCTGATAATGCTATCCCTCTCCTCTCATACAATCTTCCATTGATATTTCAGTTGATGGCCAATGGTCAAGTTGGGGTTCATGGGAAGCTTGTAATCCAATTACATGTCAGAAAGTGAAAAGGAGAAGCTGCAACAACCCGCCCCCATCTGGAAGTGGACGAACTTGTGCAGGATCAGACTTCGAGGCAGCAAATTGTACTGAATGCAATCTGACAGGTAAATCCATACTTGTAATTGTATTTTTAGTTTTTAATGTTGGTTATGTCATAATAATCACTTACGTTGGTGGTCTGACTATCGTTAACGCAGGCATGCTAACTGATCGTTTTTGTCACAAAATGCCTTTTTTGGCCCTCTAGGACCTGACTTTCTTTTATCACATCACACCATTTTTGAAAGGTTGCTGGGAGTAGATTTTTGCACCGTAAGTTTAGATAGAGAATTTTATGTTTGTATTTGTAGGAAACGGCTCGAACGGTCCTCTTTCAGGGAATCCAGGTAGGTTTATACATTCTCATTATAGTATAATGCTTCAAATATACGTTCTTTATGGTAGTTCACATCAAGAAGATGTAACTGCGGCTTCAAGCAAACTCAAATCATTTCTTTCCACTTGGAACCCACCCTTCCTGTAGTAACAAAATAAATACTTTTCTTATTTATATGGGAGCCTGATGCTACATGATTAGGTACCGGTATCGGTATCATCATATTGCTGTATCATAATCAGCAAAAAAGCCTGATAAGTTGAACAGAAGTACGTAAACATCATAACTTCTTTCATATCAGTAAAAAAATATCTCATATCATATTTCAGGTAATGAGAACATCATACTGTGGGTGGTCTTGATCGCGGCAGTGGCAGTTTTTGCTGTCATACTTGTTATTACTGTCATGTGCCTTATGAAGAAAAAGTCGAGGCGTGGCAGTAGCTATGAAGAGGAGTCCAATGAAATGGGTAAGAAAGCTCGCTGATAGTGTATTAGTTGTATTCGTTGGCATCCTTGCGCCCAAGGAAAGGTTTGGAATGCTGTGAATTTGATAAAATTGGTGCAAGATTCGGTGCTGAAAAGATCTTCCATTGTGTTGCAGGGCAATTATGGAATGTACAGCAAAGGAATACTCTGTGTGTTGTGTGGCTTTAGTTAGGTCAACTTGCATGTATGATTACATTAACTAATCAACTAAAACACAAACTCACAGTTTAACATCAAAGCGATAGATAAATCGGCAGCAGATTTTTTAAGTAAAAGCACTGTTTGGCAGCGGTAGATTGTCAGCCATTCTTACTGATTTCAATAATCACTTCAAAGTCAGCTGAACCTAACTACAACACAATAATACCTCTAACCAATTAATGAGTCTCTATTGCATCCGCCCTCTATATGTTGTTCGCTCAGGCCTCTTTAGGTATATAAATATTATGAAATTCCATGAAGTGTTACTTGCTCTCTCTGTGTTTTAGACAATGGTAGCGGTGATGGAGAAAAGTTTGATCGAGCAAGCAATGGTAAGTTTGTAAAAAGGATACATGAATAATGCCATTTTATACATTATGCAAGTTGATCGATTTGAGAAAAGAAATCATTGACTCATGAGCTCCTATTCCCGATGCCACTCTAATAGGAAGTCCCTAAGCTCCATCATGACAAATCGGTATTGACATCCTTTCATATAATGACAGTAACTAATGAGCTGAAGAATTCCAAGTGGCATCACTGGCTGTATGCTTAAGGTAGCAGAACTGGCTAATTTACAATTTTTTTCCTTGATTAACAATAATCTAATTTTTGCATCATGTTGTATCCTTCTAACTTGGCTGACTAAGGTTTGCAATCTGTGCTGCTTTTTAAACAATCAGGTTAAATACGATACAAGCTTGAATCATGAGATTTGTAATATCAGATCTTGTGCACCTGTTTCCCTCTACATTTGCTCTATTATATTACTAGATTACTTTTTACAACTGGCATCGGCTGTCATATCTTAAGTTACAAGTTATATATACTAAGCGTCACAAATCACACTGAGTTGAAGTAAAAAGGAACGAGATGCGGGACAGTAATGTTGTTGCATCACAATCAAGTCGAGTGCTGCGATCAATTACAGACATGTATTTTATTGCCAAAACACGCTACCTAACAAATCAACTCATGTCTTTTTATGATAGGTACCTCAATGCAGCCTGATTTAACAAAGAACATCCCCCTACGTCACCAGCGGCCATACAACGCCTCTAGAGCTGACTCAGTGGGCACTCCATCTGAGAAAATGCCAATGATCAATACAAATAGCAGACCTCTGCCTCCACAAAGGGAGTACTACATGCAAATATCACCAAATACAAACTGTGACCACCACGACTACATGCAAATAGGTAACGTATTAACAAAATGTGTTAATTGCTTAAGTTTGCAAAATAAACAACCACCTGCCTTCTATATCAAGTTTTAAAGGATAAACAATACTACAACACAGTGCAGACACAGTGCATCGCATGTTTTATATTCAAATATTTCTGCAATGAGATTGAGATACTATTGTGTGACATTTTCAAATTACTGCGCCTGAGGTGTAGTGCATTCAGTTTTCTTATCTTTGATGTTTTTGATGCCTCCTGGTGCTCAGTATATTTTCGAAAGCAACAGATCAATATCCTACTTCATTGATGAGTAGCGGAAACAGAACCGGTGTATAAATGCAGGGTGTACATGTTTGTTATTTTCAGGCAGTGGTCGAGAATCAGAGAATGATAGCGGTGAAGACAAGATATCACATCACTCATCGAGCCCTGAGTCGGGTATATGTAACTCATGTGATAGACAGTCTCTTATATCAGGACAGATTGCCTCAGGTATCGATCTCGAGGCGTTAGCTTGGGGGAACACTACACATATGGGAGGACGACTCTCAGTAGCTGACTCAGGTACACTGATCTCTCAAACGGCTCTTATATTGCATCATTATTATTATTATTTTTCCGGAAATATTATTGCATTCTATGTTGATCACTATTATTTATTTTGTATTCATGCAATGCAATGATG
>ERZ1740072.590-NODE-590-length-14402-cov-4.007458_pt1 | contig 14402 bp, 16 predicted proteins | sample MGYA00581733_ERZ1740072 | MGnify/ENA primary metagenome ERZ1740072 (study PRJEB43018, sample SAMN04849741) | marine metagenome | isolation source: floating plastic debris | place: Pacific Ocean | collected 2008-08-30 | study: EMG produced TPA metagenomics assembly...
CGGCAGGCAAAGTTAGCACCGCACAGTTGATTCATCCGGTGGCCAACGGGGCGCATGTGCTCGCCCGCGACACCGACTTTGACGGCTGTATGAAAATTGTCAAAGAGGTCACTAAGGATAATTCGATCTACCTGGCCAACTCAATGAACAGCCTGCGCATCGAAGGCCAAAAGACCGTTGGCATTGAAATCATGCGGCAGTTTGATTGGGCCGTCCCCGACTGGATCATCATCCCAGTGGGTAACTTGGGCAACATCAGTGCCCTGCACAAAGGCTTCAAGCTCATGATGGATCTGGGCTTAATCACACGCATGCCCCGACTCGTCGCGGCTCAATCAGCCAAGGCCAATCCCTTTTATGAATCGTTCAAAAACGGTTTCAAAGAAAAGAACACCGTGACCGCCCAAGACACGTTGGCCAGCGCCATTCGCATTGGTGACCCGGTGAGCTATACCAAAGCGACGAAGGCGATCGCTGAAACAGACGGCATCGTCGAGCAGGCCACCGAAAACGAATTAGCCGCCGCTGCCGCCCATGCTGATTTGACCGGCATGTTCACCTGCCCCCACACTGGCGTCGCCCTAGCCGTGATGACCAAATTAATCAAGCGGGGCGTAATCTATTCCAGTGACAAAACGGTGGTGATTAGCACGGCTCACGGTCTGAAGTTCACCGATTTCAAGGTGGGCTATCACGAATCAACGCTGCAAGACGTCACTAGCGAATATCCCAACCCCGCTGTGCATTTACCTGCTGACGCGGATGCCGTGAAAGCAGAAATTGAAAAACGACTAAGTCATTAAGAGTTGTCCAAGCAATAACTTGTCCAAGCACCCGGTTTCTGGAAACAGATCAACAGTCTCTAACAAGTCTTCATAGAAACCGGGTTCTTCAATGAGATATTTTTATTGCTGATTACGTCTGACTGAAGACGGCTTCGTAGAGCTCGGTCAGGACTAGGGTGACAGCTACTAAATGTCGTGTGAAAGATCGGCTCTCTTAACAATGGCTGAAGCATTAACCCTCAGCGTCGGCGTAGGGACAGGTCTGCTTGACTGATTGGATGACGGCGATCGCGCCCTTCCCTCACCGCTTGATGAGCGATCGCGGCAGCCCAAATATGCAGCTCATCCGCTGCTGCCCGCCAAGATCCCTGCGCGATCGCGGTAATTTCGTGAGCCGTTGCCGACGACAGCTCCACACCACAGGGCACCGTCGGCAAGCGCACCGCTTGAATTTGCCGCTCGGTCCAAATCCTCAGTGTGGTTGCCTCTAAAGGCGGCAAGCGAATCGTTTGAACCGCCAAACCCGAGAATTTAGCTAGACGGCTCAGATCGGTGTGGGTACCTACGACAAGGGTAGCTCGGGTGCGAGCGGCCCGCCCCAATGCCGCCAGCAGTAGGGGAGCGGGAATGCGATCGGCTTCATCCCAGTAGGCAATGGTTTGGACTGGGGGCACCTTAAAGCGGCCCCAACCCGGAGGGTAGTAAGCATAGACGCCGCCAGTTTGGGCTTGCCAATGGCGCAAATGGGCCGTCTTGCCAAAGCCTTTGTTACCCAGGACTTGCACCAACTGCTGAGCCGCTGGCACAGGAGCCTGAGACCAGCCGCGATCGATCCATAAACTTGGAGCCATCACCGGCTCGCCCAGGGCAAAGGGATTGGCGTGCCAGCCCAAGGCGAGATAGGGGTTGAGCGCGAACTTGGGGTTGAGACGCAGCGAAGTCATCGCGGCATCACCAGGAACGGCCAGGTTTGGGTGTGGTCGCGTTTTGACGAGCGCGGCAGTTTCACCCAGGCTTGCACCGCCCAAATGACGCGAATCAACGAACCGTTATACGTGATGGGACCGCTATGGGGAATCGTCACCGCAAAGGGAAAATCGACCCTTTGGTCACGAATAAGCTGCTCTGGCTGCAAGGGGATGGTGAAAATTGTCTGATCGTCGCGATCGCCCCGCCCCTCGGTATACCAGTAGACAAAGGCACTGGCCTGACGGGGGAGATGGAGATCGGGGGAGTACCAAACAAGCTTCCCCGACAGCTCGTTGCCGACAGTTACCAGCTTGTTGTGAAAATGCATCTCAAACATCACACTGCCTCCGGCACAACTGCAAAGCGAAAGTGCGTCGTATCTTGAGGAATGCCGGGCACATCGACACTAATATGAATTTCCCAGCGCACCTGATTATGCTTAGCATCAAAGGAGGGCGGCCCTTCTGGCAAAACGGTCAGCTTCGTCTCATAGGTGACCACCTGAGTGCCCGTCGAAATGGTCATCAGGGGCAAATCCTGCTCCCAAAGCATGTGGGTTCTGGTTTCAGTGTCGGTGCCCTGACGATATTGCACCCATTCATAGCAGAGCCATTTCGCGGTGATTTCTCCTAAGCCCTGGATATAGCCGCGGCGCAAGGGCCGACGAAACTGCAGTCTAAAGGTCTCTCCCGTTCTCAACGGATAGGACGCTAAGAGAACTTCTCCCGGATGGAATGTAGAAATGATTTTTAGCCAGCGCAGACCCTTCCAGATCATCCCGACGCCCGCTCCGGCAAACACGCCCACAAACAGCAGCATGAGAAACGTTCCCACATGAGGCGCAGTCAGAAAGTTGAACAGCCATACGGCAAAGAACGAAAATGAAGTGCCGCACCAAAGCAGAGCAAACAAAAAGCTCCCTAAAAAATTATCTTCAGACCAGGCTCCTTTTTCATCAACCCACAAAAATCCTTCGGGGACTCGCTCCGGCACAATTAAGCGCCCATCCGAGAGTTGATCTGTTGTTAGCGTTGACATAGCAATGAACGCCTTTGTGTAGTGAAACAGGGAACGATAGGGCGATCGCCACTCTGACACGCGACGATGCCCCGTAACATCCTGCAGACGGGCCAGTTCAATCCAAGGTAATCCTTGCGCTGGGAACGGCGGAGCCAGACAGTCTCCTGCATCCAGTCGTCCCCTCTGAGGAAAAATACACGCTGCTCTCGGCGCTTTACAGATGCCGTAATGAAACTCTCAACAGGCTGAATAAACCGCGTTTTATCATCCAGCGACCATAGACGAGCTAAACATTCTGCTACAAAAGAAACTGCCCAGGATACTGCCATGAAACCACCCGAAAATCGACTGTCTTGAGTTGAGCGCAGCCATTCAAGAACGACTGGCTGAATCGACGCTTGCAGCAGGCTCAACCCAGACTGAATTCTCTGCAATGAGCCCAACGCACCGCCCGATGAGTGTAGGGTGCATCACGTCAAGCAATGACGCACCCTACACTCATTAGAGTCATCGATTGCAAGGGAAAAAGAATGCCGAAAGCAGCAAGAATTTGCAGAGTATTCTGTGCTATTGATGTGAACAATATCCCGATACTTCCTACTTTTGAGCAGGTTGGATCTCAGCAGTACCGTGAGCCTAGGCAACGTCCTTGATCGATATGGCATCCAGGCAGTTTAACCATGCTCATATCCACCGATCGCTGAGAGATTCCCTGTGAGTATCAAAGGATATTGGCGACAAATGATAGGCAACGCTAGACCATTTAACTCTTGCGAAAGCGTTGATTGAGAGATTGTCTATGGGTCAGTTCAACGAGTACCTGAAGGTATGGCATGACGAACACAAAGTTAATCGCCGGTCTCCTGGGTCCCACTCTCATGGTGACCATTGCGTCGGAGTTTCCGCTAGTTCAACCGCACCTTTACGAACAGCAGATTCCGCCAGTCGTCTACCTGTCTGGAGTCATTATGTTCGTCGCAGGGCTAGCCATCGTGCGGTGGCACAACCGATGGCAACGCGACTGGACTGTGGTGGTCACACTTTGTGGCTGGTGCTTACTGACTCTGGGGTTATTTCGGATGTTTGCGGCTGGACTCTACCAACAAGTATCCGGTGACGCGAGTTCACTCTTTTTCATGATTACTGAAGGCATCCTCTTCGCCATTGGGCTCTTGATCACGTGGGAGGCCTACGCCCGCGACACGACGAACGGGCAAGCATAGCCGCCTAGCAAGCGGGTCGGAACCGACGATCAAAGCACTTGCGGTGGATTCACCGATCAGGAGTAGCCGCTCCAGCAGAACGCTATGCCATCAAGCCTCACCACTGCGGTGCAGTATGAGGAGTCTTTCTACCAAACCTTGCGCCGTCTTTAATCGATCAGCATCCGGCGACTGCGCCACCCAGGCCGCCAGCTCATTGAGTGACCCATTCACCAAATGGGCAAACCCCTCAGCATCCAAAACGTTCAGCTGCCCTTCCTCAACCGCGAGTTGAATCGACGCTCGCAGCAGACCAAACCCATATTGATCCATTTCAGTGAGGTCATCTGCCGCCAAAACGGCAGGAGCTTCGACAAACACCAGCCGTCGCAGCTCCTCCTGCTGCGCTACTTCTAAAAAAGCCTGACAGCCAATGACCAACTGCTCCCAATTGGTGTCAAACGGTTGAATTTGCAAGCGAATAGAGTCCGTGATCTCGCCGTAGGCTTCCACCATGACCGCCCGAAAGACGCCCAGCTTGTTGTGAAACTGGTGATATAGCGCCCCTCGGGTAATGCCCAAGTCGCGAATAATTTCCTCAGTGCCGGTGGCGGCATAGCCTTGAGTCGCGAACAACTGCCGAGCGCGATCCAAAATGGCCCGGCGGGTGCGTTGGGTTTGTTCAACCTTAGTCAGCCTAGGGGACATCAGCAACCCTCGACACAAAACATTCAGACAGTATGTATCTTGACAAAGTAAAATCAGTTCTTATAGTTTGAGATACATACAGATTGTATCTTTTGTGGGAATCACCTCAAGGAGGGGTTGATGCTAGCGACATTACATACGCGCCCAGCGACCACTGCCGATATTCCGTTTCTCGCCAGAATTGAGTATGAAGCCTCACTGCCACCGCTCAATCAGTGCTTTTGGGAAGAGCTGCTGCAGGGCACCGGCACTCCAGCCTTGCTCTTTATCGCCGCCAAGTTGAAGGCAGCCGCCTCCAATTGGGGCAACGTTGCTGATTTTCTGGTTTTGTCAGAACAGGGGCAACCCGTCGCGGCCGCAGCAGGCTATGTCCCCAATCCCGATGATTACTGTCCTCTGCGGCTCTCTCGTTTAGCAGCGCTCGCCAATGAATTGAACTGGTCTCCAGCCACTGCTGCCGCTTTTCGCGATCGCTACCTAGAACTTAGGGGCGGCGATTTGCGCCCAGATTTTCTCACCCCTCAAGCCCCGTGGATTATTGAAAATGTAGCAGTCTTACCCGAGGCCCGCGGCCGCGGACTCGGCAAGGCCTTGTTGAATGCCCTACTGCAGGAAGGGAAATCGCAGCAGCACTCTCATGCCGGCATTATGGTGATCAACGGCAATGATGCCGCACAGCACACCTATGAATCGATCGGGTTTAAACCGTATCAAACCTTTTACTCGCATTACTTTTCAGAGCATGCCGACATGGAGTTTCCTGGCGTCACCAAGTTCGGTTTGCGTTTCTCCAAAATGAGCCATTAAACGTTTCTTAGCTATGAGTCCTCAAAACGCCAGCTCTACCGCTATTGCTACCCAACTGATTCACGTGCGAGGGGTTGACTATGCCCTAACCGATACCCAAACTCCCGGCCCACCGGTGCTGCTACTGCATGGCTGGCCCGACAACCGCACTATCTGGCGGCATCAATTAGAGTACTTGAGCTCATTAGGGTTTCGGGCGATCGCGGTAGATTGGATCGGTCACGGCGACAGTTCTATCCCGACCGATGTCGGCAGATATCACGTGAACGAATTAGGGGCCGACACGATCGCCCTCTTGGATGCCCTCCAGATTGATCAAGTGCATCTGATTGCCCACGACTATGGCGCCACGGTCTCTTGGGAAACAGTCGCCAACTACCCGCAGCGTTTTCTTAGCTACTGTGCCCTCTCGGTCGGACATTCCGTGGAAATTTTGCGCGATATCGCGACAGGTCATCTGATGCACTATCTGTGGCTGATCTTGCACGGCCTAGATCGCGCTAGTCGGTATTGGTATCTCAGCCACGACGCCAAGCGATTTAGACACAAGTTTGCTTCGCACCCTGATGCCGAGGCAGTTTTAGCCCGGTTGACGGGTGATGATGACACCACCTTTTGGAGCATCTGGGAGCGAGCGAATCCGTCCTACGACGTTTTCTACCGTCAGTTTTTGGCCGGTCAACGACAGAAACACCTGACAGTGCCCACGCTGGGATTGTATGGCAGTGATGACGAGTGGATGACCGCAGGTCAGCTCTCCCGCTGCTACAAATATGTTGACGCGGTGTGGCGCTACGAATCGATGCGGGGCGGGCATTGGGTGCAGTTAGAGTGCCCGGATGCAGTCAATGCCATCTTGGAGTCATGGCTGTCCGGTCTGAGATAGCTGCAGCAAAACGGATTGCGAATGTCTCTGCTGGGGCGTTCGCCTCAACGTTCACCAAATTGTTGGCTTGAAGGGAGGTGCAAAATGTCATTCAAAACCGTGCTGGTAGCGGGGGCAAGTCGGGGTGTGGGCTTAGCCGTCGCGGAGCATCTTGTCGATCGCACTGATCGACTCGTGGCCGTTTCTCGCACCGCAGCTCCCGTGGGCGAGTGGCTGCAAGCGGACCTCGCGAATTTGGCGGGGGTAGAAACAGTTGCTCACGCGATCGCCGATGAGCCCCTGGATGCCTTACTCTACATGGGCGGCACTTGGGAAACCGATGCATTCACGACTCAATAACGCTTTGAAGACTGCTCTGATGCCGATATTGAACGCGTGATCGCGGTTAATTTGACGGCACCGATCCGATTAATCAAAGCGCTGCTGCCTGCGCTCCGCCGCGCGGACAATCCCAAAATTATTTTGATGGGGGCACTCTCTGGTCTCGATAATTTTTCGGGGCGCGAAGTGGCCAACAGCGCTTCGAAGTTTGGCCTGCGCGGCGTGGTGCATGCCCTGCGCGAAGAGGTGCGATCACAGCAAATTGGCATCACCGTGATTAATCCCGGCAACATTGGCACGCCAGAGGTTTTGGCAGATTTGGCAGCCGATAATCTCACCGGCGGTGAGGCGATCCCACTCGCCGATCTGCTCAAAATTATCGATTGCGTTCTCTCATTATCACGAGCCACCTGCATTAAAGAAATTGACGTGCCAGCCATGCTGGGAGACGGAGCCTGATCGGGTACTGCTGACCACCTGTTGGCGACCGCTATCGTGACTGCCTGCCAACCCACAACAGGCGGATCTCATCTACGAACACTCCTGCTCTTGCAGGGTCGATTGAATGATCGATGCCAGCGCTGATTCAATTCTTTGCCACCCTTGCGGTGAGCTAAAGTCGATACCCAGAAACGTGCGGTGGATTTTGGCCCGGAGCGTCAGATAAACCACACCCGCAATTAAAACCGCACTAATCGCCGGCACGTCTTGACCTTCAGGAAACTCTCCCTTGCTTTTGAGAAACTTCAAGCTATCTAGCGCGAGTTGATCACGCACCTGTGCCAGTTCATTGGTGAGTTCGTTGCCCTCTAGCAGCTCCCACCGCAAGATCTCTTGGGTGATCGAGCGCTCCTGCAAATCGCCCATAAATTCCAGCAGCAGATAGGTCATCCAGTCAGTCAGAGTTGACGCTTCCACCGCAGATTCATCGCCGACCAAAGCTTCCATCGTCAGCCAATAATCGCCCGCTTGCGCAAATTGCCGTAGCAGCATCGGCAAACCGTCAAAATACCGATAAATCAATACCTTATCCACACCGGCCTCGCGCGCAATGGCATTCACACCCAGGCTCTTAAACCCCGATTCAGCCAATAATTTGCCGACTGCAGCCAAAATCCGAGCCTTCGTTTCCGCTTTATCACGCGCCATAGAGCTGCCCTACTGACTTGTCACTTAGTGGTGACCATGATAGTTTGTCACTGGTCAGTGACTTTTGTTCCTTCAAGTGCTTTTGTGGCAGGTAAGGTCATGCAAACCATACTTTTAGACTTAGATATCTACCCCTTCCAAATTGATTTCATGGGGCACGTCATCAATACTGTCTATATTCAGTGGATGGATGTAGGGCTTGTCAAACTGCTAGAGGCAGTAGCGATGCCGACCCATGAAATTGCTCAACGAGGATTCGCGCCAGTCTTGGTGCAAACCCAGATTACTTACAAATTACCCTTGTACTTAGGCGATCGCCCGCAAGTCGAACTGTGGCTATCTGAGTTGCGCGGGGCATCCGCTGTCATGCAGTTTCGGTTTCATAACGATCAACAGGTGCTGGTGGCAGAAGGTCAACAAACCGGCTTGTTTGTCAACACTCAAACGATGCGCCCCAAGCGCCTGACTGCCGAAGAAAAAGCTTTGTTTACGGCATATTTAGAACCCATCAGCGACTGAAGCTCAACCGAGGGAACAACTGCGCTGTGGCCAAGCTACACCGCAACAATCTCAAAAGAGCCAACCTCACTAGCGCAACCCTAGCCAGTGCAGAACGGCAAAGGAGTAACCTTACCCAATAGCTTGTACATTGCCACTGATGTCACGATCGCCCACCTCGGGTGCTGCCTCCACTAGCGGGTTGAGTTAGCGTTGCATCGACTCTTGATCGACGATAAAGGCTTGAATTTCAGACGTGAGCCAAGCTTTTTCTGGGGTTGAAAGCGATGTTCCGAACTTGTGAATTTGCGTGCCTGCACTGAGGGCGATAGTTGTTACCGGGAGATTGTTTTGGGTGTAAGCCGTCGTCATCTCGACACTGTAGAGATCGCGGGCAGCGCCGCTGTGCTCTTGTTTCCACTTGAATAGTTGACGGGTGAGGGTGTAGCGATCGCTGGTTATCGTCAAAGTCACTGTGCCAGCTAGGGCGTTGAGAACCATTAATGTTGGGCCAATTCCCCCTGCCCAGAGCAGAAGGACAAAGAAAAGCATTGGCATGCTAAAAACCACCAAGACAGAAAGTATGCCAAAAATACTCGATATATACATACTGAGTGCAAGAAAAACCATGACCATGGCTTCTGCATTATGAAGGCCAGAGGGGGGGATTTTTAGAGTCAGTTGACGACGACTGCGATGCAACCTAACCTTGCTGCCTGACGGCTTGTGAAAAACCTGGGTCGAGTTCAATGGGCGGACCCTTGATTGAAGTCGTACGACTGGTCGGGTAAGCGTTTCTAAGGCTACCTTTGCAGTCTCAAACCGCTCTTCTAAAAGGGGTTCCAGTAAACTATCTAACCAGTCAGCAAAGCGTTCGGAAACGGTAATGAAGGGACGAAACTCAATCTTGAGTCGCTTTTGGGGCAAGTCGCCGGGATTTTGACGAGTGAGCAGATTCAGCAGGGTGGCGCCCAAACTGTATAGATCGGTCGCAGGGTAGGCCTGCCCACGAAACTGCTCGGGGGCCATATAGCCATAGGTGCCCACCACCGTGCCACCAAAGGCGGTGGCTTCACGATAGGCGGTCTGCACCGCGCCAAAATCCACCAGGTAAATACTCCCGTCGTTGCCGCGAATCAGATTCTGGGGCTTGATATCACGATGAATGATAGGTGGGTTGAGGCCATGCAGATATTGCAAAACCTCCAGCACTTCTGCAGCGATGCATTTGACTGCAGTTTCTGAGAAGCGTTCTCCGGCTGCTACTAACTCTGCTAACGACTGTCCTTCAGCAATTTCTTGAACAATGTAAAACAGTCGGTTGTCGGCGGTATCGACCTGGAAGTAATCGACGTAACTAGGAATCGCGGGGTGATCGAGATCTTCTAAAAGGCGAGCTTCTCGTTCAAAGAGTTCGAGCTTTTTCCAATCGTTCAGTCCCTTGAGCGATAGCTCTTTCAGCGCAACTTGTCGCCCAGTGAAAGCGTCTTCAGCGCGGTAGGTGATGCCGCTGCCCCCACGCCCTAATACGTTCATAATCTGGTAACGGGCTTGAATGAGGGTGCCGATGGGTTGGGTATCGTGCATGACTCAGGGGTGAAAGCTGGCGGCTAGCTGTCACTACAGTGTGCCTCGACCATTTTTCTGGTGGCCAGTGGGGATAGTGATGAGGGGTATGACGGAGCACCGTTTTACCCATGGGCCATTGACACTCTGCGTTGGGTCATTTGGGTCATCCTGCGGCCAGAAGCCGCGCCAGGATTTGTCTTGCTAAAAAAGCGGTGGAAGAGTGAAGCGTTCATTTACCTCACCATGATTCGGATTATGGTCAGACGCTTAGCCTAATTTGATACCTCGGATGAATTCTCAAACATCCTCTTAGTGAGTGGATTGGTCGGCGATGAATGCCTGCAGTTCGGAGACGACCCAGTCTTTTTCGGGAGCGGATAAGGCCAAGCCAAACTTATAGGTTTGCGTACCGGCGTTAAGAGCAACGGCGTGCACAGGGCGGCTGTTTTGGGTGTAGACCGTAGTTAGCTTGACATCGTAAAGGTCTCTAGCGCCTCCTTCACACTGCTTTTGCCAGCGCCATAGCTGACGGGTCAGGGTATAGCGATCGCCAGTTACCTCTAGCGAAAATTTGCCGACTATGGCTTTGGCTAGCGGCCACATGAGCCAGAGGCCCACCGCCCAAAATGGGAGCGAAAACAGCGCAAAGAAAGCACCCCCTCCCGAGACAGCAATCGCCGTCCACACAAAAATGAAGCTATTCCAAAACAGGGCAAAGAGAGCGACTCCTGCAGCTTCGCCTCGGAGACCATTAGGCGGAATGGAGAGCGACAGTCGGCGACGACTGCGGCTGAGCTTGACCTTGCTGCCCGATGGCTGGTGCAGCACCAGTGGCGCATTAGGGTGATGGGATAAGCCGCGACGGGAGGTCAGTAGAGGATTGGTGAGCGCATCGAGAGCCGCTTCTGCTGACGGAAACCGGTCTTCAACCAAGGGTTCTAGCAACCCATCGAGCCAGTCAGCAAACCGTTCTGACACAGTGATGACAGGCCGGAAGTCAATCATTAAGCGCTTTTGGGGCAGGTCACCTGGATTTTGGTGGGTGAGCAAGTTTAGCAGCGTCGTCCCCAAACCGTACAAGTCAGTCGTGGGATAGGCGTGGCCACGAAACTGCTCAGGGGCCATGTAGCCATAGGTGCCCACCACCGTACTGCCAAAGGCGGTGGCTTCGCGATAGGCCGTCTGCACCGCGCCAAAATCAACCAGGTAAATACGCCCGTCGTTGCCGCGAATCAGATTCTGGGGCTTGATGTCGCGGTGGATGATGGGCGGATTCAGCCCGTGCAGATATTGCAGCACTTCCAGCACGGCGGCGGCGATGCGCTCGACTTCGGTTTCTGAAAAGCGTTCTCCGGTGGCGACTAACTCTGCTAAGGACTGCCCTTCGGCAATTCAACGACAGTTCCTTAAGGGCTACTTGTCTTCCGGTGAACGCATCTTCAGCACGGTAGGTGATGCCGCTGCCCCCGCGCCCCAGGACCTTCATAATCTGATAACGGGCTTGAACGAGGGTGCCGATGGGTTGGGTGTCGTGCATAACTGAAGGTGCAGAGCGAGTGGCTACTTTGACTACAGTGTGCCCGGACGGTTTTTCCGGTAACCATTGGCGAAGGGGCGATCGCTCATGATCTGCTAGCTAATTAGAACGCAGGATCGAGTGCAGAGACCCAAGTACCTGAAGACACGATTGGTCAGTGATTCAAGGTGATGGAGTGGGGGACTGAGCGACTGGTTGAAGTGGCACTGACCCGTGCGGTAGGAGGAATTTATAGTGAGGCTGATGGCCTGAGTTCGGGCGTATGCGATTGTCTTCGGAATGACAATGGGTACGATAGATAGCGAGAGTAGTGAAACGGTGTCTAAGTTTTGTTGATTTAGTGGTGTTATGCCGCTTCTGCGTCATCAGTGCTGATGCTTAGCCTTGAGTGAAGCAGCAACTGCTATGTGGAAGCCTGACCTTGTGGAAGGATGTAATTGTTTGGGTGCGCTCGCCTTGATTTAATAACGATAGCCTCTCAAAACTGAATGTGATGTGTCCCTGATCAGCGCAACCTATTCACCCCAGGAGGACTGTAGTGAACCGGTCACGTCTGTGCAGAAGGAGCGATTTAGGATGCCTGAAACTCTTTCTACACAAGAATCCTAGTCGAATATGACACCCGCTCAACAAGATCCTTATCCTCCCCCGAGTTGACCGTTCTTTCTCCACAGCAATGCCATTTCCTGCCAGCGTCACTTCGAGCCCGCTCTCTAACCTTTCAGGTTATACCTTGGGCGAGATCCTGCACCAGGGAACGCGGACGGTTGTGTGTCGGGCAGTACACGTAACATCACAACGCCCAGTCGTGATCAAAGCGTTGCGACGTGATTACCCCAGCTTGATTGAGCTAGCGCAGTTTCGCAATCAGTATGTGATTGCCAAAAACTTGGCGATTCCAGGAATTGTTCGCCCCCTGAGTTTAGAACCGCTCGGTCATGGCTATGCCCTCGTCATGGCAGATGAAGGCGGGCTCTCACTGGCAGCCTATGCTCAGCAGCGAGGGTCCCAAGGGACCAGTCTTCAACTATCGCTGCCATGGCCCGAGATCCTACAGATTGCGCTGCAGCTAACCGATATTCTTTATGGGCTATACCAGCATCGGATCATCCACAAAGACATCAAACCGGCCAATCTCTTAATTCACCCGACGTCTAAAGCAGTTCAGCTCATAGACTTCAGCATTGCGTCGCTGCTTCCCAAAGAAAAACAAGAACTCCAAAGCCCCAACAGACTGGAGGGCACTCTGGCCTATCTGGCTCCCGAACAAACGGGCAGGATGAACCGGGGCGTTGATTATCGAGCCGACTATTATGCGCTGGGGTGTACTCTCTACCAGTTGCTCACAGGCCGCTTGCCCTTTGAGGCAGATGATCCTTTGGAACTCGTGCATTGCCACCTGGCCAAAGTGGCGACACCCGTCCACCAGATCAATCCGACCGTCCCCCAGTCGCTCAGCGCTGTTGTCGCCAAACTGATGGCCAAGAATGCCGAAGCCCGCTATCAGTCTGCATTGGGCTTGAAGCACGATCTAGAGCAGTGCTTGACTCAGTGGAAAAACACTGGAACGATTGCGACCTTTGACCTGGGACAGCGGGATGAGTGCGATCGCTTCACCATTCCTGAAAAGCTTTACGGTCGGGCAACTGAGGTCCAGGCTTTATTAAACGCCTTCGACCGCATCTCGATCCGTGAGGCTGATGGCCGCGCCGCGCCACCATGCGAACTCATGCTCATCGCGGGCTGCTCAGGGATTGGTAAAACCGCTGTGGTAAATGAAGTCCACAAACCCATTACGCGCCAAAGAGGGTATTTCATCAAGGGCAAGTTCGACCAACTCAACGGCAATATTCCGTTCTCTGCTTTCACCCAAGCGCTGCAAGACCTGATGGGGCAACTGCTCTCAGAGTCTACAACTCAACTAGCGCAATGGCGCACAGCAATTTTGACAGCGGTAGGAGAAAACGGCCAAGTTTTAGTCGACTTGGTGCCGACCCTCGAACAAGTCATTGGCCCTCAGTCACCGGCCTTAGAGCTATCAGGCCCAGCGGCACAAAAACGTTTTGACCGCTTGTTGCAGAATCTATTTGCGGTGTTCACCACGGCAGAACACCCCTTGGTGATGTTTTTAGATGATTTACAGTGGGCTGATGCCGCTTCACTGCAGTTGATCAAGCTGCTCATGAATCGCAGCGGACATTTACTCCTCATCGGCGCTTACCGCGATAACGAAATTGCACGGACCCATCCGCTCCCTGCAGTTGTCGAGGAACTGCAGAAAAGCGGCAAAGCGGTTCACACTTTAACCCTTTCCCCTCTCAGCCTGAGCGATACCCACCAGCTCGTTACCGAAACGCTCCGTTGTTCTAGAGAGCGATCGCGTCTACTGGCTCAGTTCATTCACCGTAAAACCCAGGGCAATCCTTTTTTCCTTACCCGGCTGCTCAAATCGCTGCACGCAGACGGGTTCATCCAATTTGAGCGACAGCAAGGATGTTGGGCATGCGATGTCACCCAAATCACCGCACCGCATCTGCACGACGATGTGGTGAAGTTCATTGCTCAACAGCTGCAAAAGCTGCCCCTGCCCACCCAACAGGTGCTGAAGCTCGCCGCTTGTCTGGGCAATCAGTTTGACTTGGCCACTTTGGCTCTCATTTCTGAACAATCAGAATCAGCCACCGCCGCTGACTTATGGCCCGCTTTGCAAGACGAGCTTATTCTGCCGATGGATGAAGCTTACAAATTTTTTCAAGATGACGCGGCCATAACTCCTGACGGCTCCGGTTTAGTTCTCTATAAATTTCTGCATGATCGCATCCAGCAAGCGGCCTATTCTTTTCTGACTGCGTCTGAAAGACCTCAGACGCATTTGAGCACTGTACTACTCATGCTTTAGCATTAGGCGACGCCGGAATTAGTGCATAGTTTTTTCTTCATTGCCTACATTA
>ERZ1740072.591-NODE-591-length-14400-cov-4.943604_pt1 | contig 14400 bp, 10 predicted proteins | sample MGYA00581733_ERZ1740072 | MGnify/ENA primary metagenome ERZ1740072 (study PRJEB43018, sample SAMN04849741) | marine metagenome | isolation source: floating plastic debris | place: Pacific Ocean | collected 2008-08-30 | study: EMG produced TPA metagenomics assembly...
GGCAGGAGACTTTCCATGCGCCTCTCTCAGACGCTGCTTGAAACCCTGCGAGAAGACCCGGCTGAGGCGGAAATTCCTAGCCACAAGCTATTGTTGCGGGCCGGTTACATGCGGCGTATTGACGCTGGGGTCTATGCCTACCTGCCGCTGCTTTGGCGCGTGCTCACCAAAGTGTCGGACATCGTGCGCGATGAGATGGACGCCATCGGCGCGCAAGAATGTCTGCTGCCGCAGTTGCAGCCGGCGGAATTATGGCAAGAGTCAGGCCGGTGGGACACCTACACCAAGGCTGAGGGCATTATGTTTTCGCTGGTCGATCGACGCCAGCGTCAAATGGCCCTCGGGCCTACTCATGAAGAAGTGGTTACCACGATCGCCCGCGACATGATCCGATCCTATCGTCAGCTGCCGCTGAATCTGTATCAGATTCAGACCAAATTTCGCGATGAGATTCGCTCCCGTTTTGGGCTGATGCGCGGTCGCGAATTCATTATGAAAGACGCTTACTCCTTTCATGAAACTGAGGAGAGTCTGAAGCAGACCTATCAGGATACGTACACCGCCTACACCAACATTTTGCAGCGGTGCGGACTCGAATTTCGCGCGGTGGATGCGGATTCTGGGGCGATCGGCGGCTCGGGGTCAACGGAATTTATGGTGTTGGCCGAAGCCGGCGAAGACGAGGTGCTGTACACCGCCGATGGGCGGTATGCCGCAAACGTGGAAAAGGCTGTTTCGCTGCCGGTGGATGCGGTACCGTCTCCGTTCAACACCTATCAGAAACTGGAAACGCCGAACACGCCAACGATTGATTCCTTGGCGAAGTTTCTCGACTGCTCACCGACCCAAATTGTCAAGAACGTGCTGTATCAGGTCACCTATGACAACGGCCGTGGAGTTTTGGTACTGGTCAGCATTCGCGGCGATCAAGACGTAAACGAGACCAAGCTGCAAAACGAACTGTCGAAGCTGGCAAGCAACTATGGTGCGAGTACCGTGATTGCCCTCGCGGTGCCCGATGCTGAAGCTCAGGGCAAATGGGCGGCCCAGCCGTTGCCTTTGGGGTACATTGCCCCTGACCTCGCCGATGACTATGTGAAGTCAGACGTGCAGGGATTGGAGGCCAATTTTTTAAGGATGGTGGATGAAACGGCGATCGCCCTGAAGAATTTTGTCACCGGCTCGAACGAGGCCGGGCACCACACGGTGGGCGGTAACTGGAACCAAGAGTATCCGTTGCCCGCGCTGACGGTAGACGTGCGGGAAGCGCAAGCCGGCGATCGCGCCGTGCATGATCCGGCGCAAACGCTGCAAGTCGCGCGGGGCATTGAAATCGGTCATATCTTTCAGCTGGGGCAAAAATATTCCCAGGCCATGGGCGCGACCTGCACCGCTGAGTCCGGTGACGAAGTGCCGCTGTGGATGGGGTGTTATGGCGTGGGCGTATCGCGCTTAGCCCAAGCTGCGGTAGAGCAGTCCTACGATAAAAACGGCATTATTTGGCCGGTCGCGATCGCGCCTTATCACGCGATTGTCGTGGTGCCCAATATCAATGACGAAGCCCAGATGAGCGCTGCTGAAACTCTCTATGCCGAACTGAATGCGGCGGGTGTCGAGACGCTGTTGGATGATCGCAAAGAGCGTGCGGGCGTAAAGTTTAAAGACGCCGATTTGGTCGGGATTCCGTTTCGGATTGTGACGGGGCGATCGCTCAAAGAGGGCAAGGTCGAAGTCGTGCAGCGAGCGACTCAAACCGCTGAAGAAATGGCGTTGTCGGAAGTGGTTTCGACGATAAAATCATGGGTGGTCAACGCTTAGGGGCGAGGTCGGGCTGCCCAAATTTTCCAGTTCTTATCCACCATGGTCACCGTGCGGCTCCGAGAAGCGGCGCACGGTGACCCTCTCCCCCCAAATGCCCACCTTCAAGATCTGTCAACGAGTGAGAAAACGAGATGGAATGGATCACGATTATTCTGTCGAGCCTGTTTACGCTCATTTCTCCCGTGGGCTTAGTGGCTGACCAGGTTGCCGAGGGATTAATTCGCGATCGTATCGACAAGGCCGATCTGATTGACGTCCGCATTGACAATGCCTCCAATTTTCAGCTAGGAGGCGGTCGGATTGATCGCGTTCGTTTTGCTGGCCGGGGGATCTATCCAATTCCTGAGCTACGGATTGATACGCTCGATGTCGAGACGGACCCGATTGATGTCGATCTACGCGCCCTGCAGTCGGGTAAATTTGCCCTCGATGAACCGGTGCAAGCGGCGAGCCACATCATCCTCGATACCGCAGACCTTAACTTGCTGCTACAGTCACCGCGAGTGCAAGATCTGCTCGATACCCTGCGTTTCAACCTGCCCGGTGCCTCTGACCGCGAAAAAAATCGCTATGGGTTGGGTAATCCTCACATTCAGTTCCTCACGGGTAATCGGGTGCAGGTGACGATTGATTTAGAAGATCGGGTTTTAGAAGAACAGGTTGAGGCTTTAGTCGAAACTGGCTTAGAAATTGTGGATGGTCACCAGTTAGTTTTGGTTGAACCCACTGTGGTGATCGATGATCAACCCGTCCCCAATCAGCTGTTGGATGCCTTTTTGGCAGGCATCGATTCTGAACTTACCCTCAAACAGTTCGAAGAGGTGAATGTTGTCGCCCGCGTGCTGAACTTTGAACTACAGCCCCAAGCTCTAGATTTGGTTTTTTTTGTGCGGATTGATCCAGACTCGCCCCTCTTGGACGGGGACTAGCGATCAGAGCTGGCATTAATCTCTGGGAGGAAGTGTCATAGGGCGTTCCCCCGATTGGCAAGGCGCTGTGTCATTCTGTCAGTAGTGTTAGGGCTTGAGCTATGGAAGACAAATCACCCCGGCGTCGACCACCCCTTGGTATTGTGCTGGCGTTTGCCGCGATCGTCCTCAGTGCCGGTAGCGCCACCGCTTGGTTTACCTGGCGGGCGATCTCTCCGCCTGAACCCCTGGCTGATTTTCCTGAGCTTGAAATCGAAGGCGACGCCGTGCCGGAAGGGTTCGAGGCCCCGACTGCTGAACCCATTGAGGTGCCCGATCCGCCCGAAACAGACGTAGCCCAGACACCCGCTGTCAGTGAGAGTACGCTCTATTGGCTATCAGCCGATGGCGAAACGGTGGCGCTCAATCCCGCGACCGTTGATCTGCCAGCGGCGTCTTCCTCAACCGATGCGCTGGGGCTCGCGTTTGCTGATCTGATGAGTGGGCCAGAGGGTGCCGGTATCGCCACTGGCATTCCGCCCGAGACGGAACTGATAGCGCTTTCGGTAGAATCTGACGGCGTTCATATTGACTTATCAGCAGACTTTACCGTTGGCGGCGGCAGTGCCTCAATGATCGGGCGGTTGGCTCAGGTCGTCTACACTGCGACGGCGTTAGAGCCTGATGTGCCAGTGTGGATTGATGTGGAAGGTGAACCGTTAACCCTGCTCGGAGGGGAAGGTCTAGAGGTGCGTCAGCCGATGACCCGCGCTGATGTGGAAGCCGATTTTGGGGTAACTGCTCCGACGGATTGACGCTGCCTGATGCGAGGGGCAAGGAATGTCCACCTGGCTAAGCCGATTGATGTTCTGAGTAAGCAAGATCATGCCGTACGTCAACATTCAAATCACGAAGGGTGCTTCTCGAACGCAAAAAGCACAGCTCGTGCAGGAAGTGACCGAGTCGCTGGTGCGAGTGCTCGGCAAGCACCCAGAACACATTCATATCGTGCTGCAGGAAATTGAGGAAGAAGATTGGGGCTTTGCTGGTCTGCTGACGGATGACTGGAAGCAGCAGCAAGATTCTGCCTGAACGGCTTGACATAGCAGAATACCCTTCGGGAAGAGCAAGGCTCTACAGAATGTGGAGTGCGGAATACCTGGTGGTCAGGGCAAGCCCTACGGAGTTAGGAAGTCGACCGGATGATGATTTCATTCCTCTGGAATGACCTCGGCAGACTGCAGCTTGCTGTATCAAGTCCGGATCGCTATGCCTAACAAGCATGCTCGGAACCCTAAGGGTGCCTGGATGGGGCAGCCCAATTCACTACGCGGCGGTCGGAGGGCGGCATTGCAAGGCCTCGGTGCATCGCTTATGAGCGGCTAATATGCGAGGCCGCTAAAGTCTTATCTCACATGCCCATTTTGATAGTGATTGCTGGATGAAGGAGCGAGACTAAAGGCTCGGAAACTTTGGGCCTGCTGCTCGATGCGGGCGGCAAGGCGATCGCACACGAGAGTACACAATTCGTAGGACAGATCATCGGTGACGCGGTAGTAGGCGGCGGTGCCCTCAGCGCGTCGTGCCAACATGCCTGCCTGCATCATCACCTTCAGATGCTTTGAGACATTGGCCTGACTGGTAGCAGTTGCTTCCACTAAATCCTGAACGCACTTTTCGCCATCACGCAGCAGATTTAAAATCTTCAGACGCATGGGTTCGCTCAGAATACTGAAGTATGCTGCCACCTGTTGAACCACATCCGTGGACACAGGTTCCATGGGATTTGACTCCAAACTGTGTGTGAAAGGAACGATCCCCGCCATTTTAACAATCAAAACTGGGATGACAAGAAAACGGCCTACTCGTACACCGAATCTTGATGTGATTCGATCTCCGCTTCAGCGGCGTGGGCCAAGTTCCTCAGCTGGTCAAGCAGCGCTGGCGGCGCGGTTTTCCAGAGTTGGCGCTGGTGGGCTTCGAGCAGGCGTTCGGCCATATCGCGCAGAGTCCAAGGATTGACCTGTTGAATGAAGGCGCGAGTCGAGTCATCCAGTAGATAGGCTTCAGCCACCCCTTGATACATGTAATCAGCGACGCAGTGGGTGGTGGCGTCGTAGGCAAACAGATAGTCCACGGTGGCAGCCATCTCGAATGCGCCCTTGTACCCGTGGCGCTTCACGCCGGCAATCCATTTGGGGTTAATCACGCGAGAACGATAGACGCGGGCAATTTCTTGCTGCAGCGATCGCACCTTGGGATTTTCGACCATGGCATGATCCCCAAAGTAGGTTTGTGGCGATCGCCCGGACACGGCTCTGACCGCTGCCGTCAGCCCGCCCTGAAACTGGTAATAGTCGTCGGAATCTAGGAGGTCATGTTCGCGGTTGTCTTGATTCTGCAAAACCACCTGCAGCTGGCGCAATCGTGCCTGAAACGCTTCTGGAGCAGAACGACCTTGCGCCTGGCGACCGTAGGCGTAGCTGCTCCAGTTGATGTAAGCCTGCGCCAAGTCACGATCATCCGTCCAGTTTTGCGCTTCGATCAGCCCCTGCAGTCCTGCGCCATAGGCTCCTGGCTTCGAGCCAAACACGCGATAGCGCGATCGCTCAGTGGCCTGATCCGGCTCCAGCCCTTGGGCCTGCCAATACTCGGTTTCGTTCAACACCTTGGCCGCCAGCGGATTGTCTTCGGGAGATTCAGACAGCTGTGATACGACGGTCACCACTTGGTCAAACAAATCAATTAGGTTGGGAAAAGCATCGCGAAAGAAGCCGGAGATGCGCAGCGTCACACCGACGCGGGGACGGCCCAGCAGGGTCACCGGCAAAATCTCAAAATCGACCACGCGCCGCGACGGCCCATCCCAAACGGGACGAACGCCCAGCAATGCCAACGCCTCGGCCACATCATCGCCGCCAGTGCGCATGGTGGCCGTTCCCCAAACCGAGAGACCAATCGACTGGGGATACTCGCCGTTTTCTTGGGTGTACTGTTCCACCAGCACCTCAGCCGCTTTGCGGCCCACATCCCAAGCGCTTTCGGTCGGAATCGCGCGAATATCCACCGAGTAAAAGTTGCGTCCGGTGGGCAACACGTCGGGACGGTTGCGGGTCGGTGCTCCCGCCGGGCCACTGGGAATGTAGTGACCGTCTAACCCGGCCAGCACCGCAGTAATTTCGCGGGGGGTCTGGCGGAGCTGAGGCAACAACTGGTGCTCGATCCACTGGAGTTCAATGGTTGTGAGCGGGCCAGGAGAGAGGGCTGCTGTGGCGTCCGAGGGCGTTTCTGCAATCATGGCGTCGATCCAGCGGTGGGCCTGCTGCTCCAGCACTTCTACGCCATCGCCCACGGTGCGGCAGTGCTGAAAGAGGGGGACGGCCCCCACCGGAATTTGAGCTGGCGGCGGGTAATGCCAAGGCTGGCCTAATTCATCTGTAAGCGGATCGATCTCGAGGTGCCAATCCTGAGCGATCGCCCGCGTCAGGCCCAGCCGCCCCTGAGCGGGGTGACGCGCGATTGCAATCGTCAAATCGCGCAGCTGTCGCCCAGTGGGACAGCGCCCTAAAATATGCAGCCCATCGCGGATTTGCGCTTCCTTCAGCTCGCACAAATAGCCGTCCACCGTTGGCAGCAGAGTGGCGAAGTCTTCATCTGCCCTTGGCCCCAGCTGGCTGGCAGGCGTTCCCAGATCGGCCAGTAGTTGTGTGCTCTGCAGCAGCGTCAGCAGGCGATCACGTAGGGGGGAAAGGCGCGTCGGGTCGAGGCTTTGGGCTTCGTAATATTCATCCACCAAGCCTTCCAACTGCTGCAGCGGCCCGTACAGTTCGGCTCGGGTCAGGGGAGGCGTCAGATGATCGACAATCACGGCCTGCGATCGCCGCTTGGCTTGAGCGCCTTCACCGGGGTCATTCACAATGAAGGGATAAAGGTGAGGTAGCGCCCCCAGCGCCGCTTCAGGGTAACAGGTCGCTGAGAGCCCAATGCCCTTGCCCGGTAGCCATTCCAAATTACCGTGCTTGCCGACGTGAAGGATGGCCTGAGCACCAAACTGCTGCCGCACCCAGGCATAAAACGCCAGATAGGCATGGGTTGGCTCTAAGTCGGGAGCGTGATAGTTCAACGTGGGGTCGCGGTCATAGCCCCGACTGGGCTGCACGCCGACAAAGATCTGGCCCAGCTGCAGGCCTGCGACGGGCCAGGATTCGCTGTTGGGATTGTCGGGGCGAGATCGCTCCTGTTCCGGCGACCCCCATCGTTGACAAATGCCTTGCTGCACGGTCTCGGGCAGCTGGGCAAAAAAGGCGTCATAGTCCGCGTTGCTCAGGGTCTGCAATACGGGGCGCATTCCCTGACTTTCGGGGTCGTTCGTCACCGTTGCGGTCAGACGCTGGATCAACTCGTCCCCGGTTTTCGGCAGATTCTCTACCCGATAGCCCGCGAGCCGCAGCGCCTGCAGCAGCTCGACACAGCTCTGGGGCGTATCCAGGCCGACGCCGTTGGCCAACCGCCCATCGCGATTGGGATAGTTGGCCAAGATCAACGCCACTCGCCGCTGAGCGGGCGGCGTTCGACGGAGCTGCACCCAGTTGGCCGCTAGCTCGGCGACAAAGGCGATGCGATCGCTCACCGGCTCATAGGTGACGACATCGGTTTCGAGCCGCTCACTGCGGGTAGCGGCAGTCTTGAACGACACGGCGCGGGTGATGATGCGGCCATCCACCTCGGGCAGGGCCACATTCATCGCGATGTCGCGGGGACTCAACCCCATCGGATTTTGCTGCCAGCTCGCTAACGTGCCGCCGCTGAGAATCACCTGCAGCACGGGGACGTTCAACCGCTGCCACAGGTCGAGTTGGGGCTCAGCGGAATTTAGTTTAGCGACCGCAAAACTTGTGGTGTTGAGCAACAGGTCAATGCCGTCAGCGTTTTTCTGACTACCTACCCCGTCTGGGGATTGGAGCAACGCGATCAGCTCTGCCTGCACCTCAGGGTCTTGTAGCGAGGCGACGTAGATAGGGACGGCAGTCAGCTGCCGCTGCTGCAGGGCCTGACAGAGAGCATCAATCGGCGCAGTGTTGCCCGCCAGGTAATGGGCGCGATAGAACAGCATACCCACCTGGGGCCAGGGCTGCTCAGAGGACGACGATGCGGCGGAGCCGGAGGGCTGGGGCGGGGTATAAATGCCGGTTTTCGCCACCGGCTGTGGGGCCGGTGGGGCGAATTGGGTCTGCAGGGTGCGATCGCACAGGGCCATCAGCCCGTGGCGCAGATTGGCCACCCCGCCTTCAATTAGATAGCGCCAGAGGTCATGGGCCACCGCTAACGGCACGGTGGAATGGCTCATTAAGTCAGGGTCGGGGCGATCGTCCCCCGGCAGCACAATCAGCGATATGCCGTGGGTTTGCGCGATCGCCCGCGTCACCTCTAAACCGTAAGACCAGTAAGCTCGTCCGCCCAGCAGACGCAAAACAATCACCTGCGCCTGGGCCAGCATCGTGTCGCCATAGGCATCGATCGCCAGTTCTTGCTGCAGCTGCAGCAAATTCACCACCCGTAATTCCGGCGCAGCGGCGGGCCACTGGGCCGCCACCCGCGCCAAACACTGAATGTCGGTATCGGCAGTCGTCATGAAAATGAGCGGGGCGGGGCTCTGCTCGACAAAAATGACCCCGTCAGTGTCCGGTGTCCAGCCACCAGGGGTTGCGGCCAATCGATGCATCGTTAAAATCCGCAGCGGCGAGTGAAATCTGAAGGAACTCTGGTGTCTCGCGGGGGAAACCCCATCGAAAGCTACCATGAGTTCCATGTTTTGAACGACAGGGCGATGGAGCGTCAGGGCGATCGCCGTCTATCTGGTTAAGGCTGAGGGCACCGATGCCATGGTTGCTGGCTGTCATGTTTCCTTACCCTGGGTCGGTAGAGCTAGGAGCGGCGGCAATGCGCTTTAAAGCTCGATCAGGCTTGCAAGAAGCAGGGTCATGTCAGCAGTTTGAGCCATCTGACAAGTTTGAGTAAACACTGGGTTGGGGCCTACGACCCTGGCTTTCGCAAGTCATGACTCTATTTCCAGACAATTCGGCCTTCGCGGTTCGACAACTGTCGTTTGGCACTTACCATCGCTTACGTCGTTCGTTGCTGAATCAGGCCAAGCAGGTGGGCGCGATTGGCCTAACGGAGGCCGATTTGAGCGCCGCCTGGGAAACGGTGACGGGTTGGCAAACCGTGGCGTTGGTGGTGACGCCGACCACGCAAGGATTGCTCGTTCAAAACAGGCTGCCGGGCTCAGCTTCGGCTGATTCCGTTGAGCTTTTCTCCGTTGGCCTAGCCACTGGGCCGGACTGCCTCAAACAAGCGCTCAATAGTCTCGTCGCCATTGCCGCCACGGCTGAAGTGCAGCAAAGACTGCATGAGGCGCAGCAACTGTTGAGCGATCGCTCAGCCGAGTCTTGCGCTGAGTTGATGATGACCCTGCTGCCCCAGCTGATCGAACCGGGTAATTTCAGCCCCGAAACCTACTTGGAGGAATCTTGGCAAGAGACCATCCCAGTGAGGACAGCCCAGGCTCAACTCGACCAAAAGCATGAACAAGAGCTACTGATCAACCAGATCATCGCTAAAATTCGTGACAGCCTCGATCTGCAGGCCGTGCTTTCGACCACGGTGGCTGAAGTACAGCAACATTTAGCGACGGAGCGGCTGTTGATCTATCAGTTTCAGTCCGGCACTGCGGCGTCACCGTCGCCCTGGGGACAGTCATCCCTAGACTCAACCGAGTCAACGCCCGAACCCCAAGGCTATGTGACCTACGAATCGTTATCGTCTGCTGCGATTGAGTCCGTGCTGCAATTTACGGAAGAACGCTGCTTTGACGACGCGGCCCAATGCCGCCAAAAGTATCAGGATGGTGTGCCCTTAGCGGTCAGCGATGTGCAAGCCCACTATCGCGACACGCCCTGTCTCTTGAACTTTCTCCAGAAGGCTCAGGTGCGTGCCAAGGTGATTGTGCCAATCATCGTCCAAAACGAGCTGTGGGGGTTACTCATTGCCCACCAGTGCCACACACCGCGCTCTTGGCACCCCTCCGAACTCACGTTTTTGCAGCAGATTGCCCATCATCTGGCGATCGCCATTCAGCAGGCCGAGCTGTATACGCAGCTGCGATCGCAAACTCAGTCGCTCGAAACCTGCGTGATTAATCGCACCCAAGATTTGAAGGATGCGTTGGCGGCGGCTCAGTCGGCCAACTTCACCAAAAGTGAATTTTTGGCCACCATGAGCCATGAGCTGCGCACCCCACTGACCTGCATCATTGGTATGTCGGCCACGCTGCTGCGCTGGTCTTTAGGGGAACTGAATGCTCGGCAGCGCACCTATTTGCAGACGATTCACGATAGCGGTGAACGGCTGCTCGTGGTGATCAACAATATTTTAGAAATGTCAAAGATCGAGTCAGGGCGCATCGTGCTTGAAGTTCGCACGTTTTCACTGACGAGTCTGTCGCAACAGGCGATCGAGCCCTTTCGCAAGCTGGCGCGCGATCGCAGCATTTTCCTGAATTTTGAATCGACGCTGTTGCCCGATCAAGATACGTTTACCGGTGATCCGCGGCGGATTCAACAAATCTTGAGTAATTTGTTGAGCAATGCCCTCAAATTTACCCACGACGGTGGCCAGGTCAACCTGCGACTGCGACGCGAGCAGCAGATGGCGATTTTCCAGGTCGAAGATACCGGCATCGGCATTCCCGAACATCAAATCTCTCGGCTATTTGAAACCTTTCAGCAACTCGAACCCAGTCGACAGCGCCAATATCCGGGCACGGGGTTAGGCCTCGCCCTAACCAAGCAGCTGATCGAACTGCACGGGGGCTCGATCAGCGTTAACTCGCGGGTGGGCGTCGGCTCAGTGTTTACGGCCCGGCTGCCCCTGCAGCGGTTGGCGGCTGAGGTTCACCCTCAACCCAAGCTGCCTGCTGTGCCAGCCCCCAAGACAGCGCCAGTGACCGGCCGCATCGTGCTGGTGGAAGATCAAGAAGATACTGCTGGCGTGATTTGTGATTTGCTAACCGCAGCTGACTATCAAGTCATTTGGATGATTGAGGGCTCGCGGGTGGTTGAGCAAGTCGCGCTCTTGCAGCCTGCCGTCGTGATTATCAATATGGATCTGGGCAGCATCAACGGCAGACGAGTCGTCGAAGCGCTGCGGGAAGCCTTGATTACTTCTAAGGTGAAAATCTTGGCCTTGCGCAGCAGCCAAAATCCGCAAGAATCGCTCCACGATGTCGATGCTTCAATCACCTTGCCGTTAGAACCAGAATGGTTACTGGAAAAAGTGAACGCGCTGATTTGGACGACTACGTTTTAGATTGCGCTAAGGTCGATGAATGCCGATGTTGGCGCGGGCAACCAGTATCGGCAACCGAGTTAGGTCAAGGGACTCCAGGTTTCTGCAGGCGTGTTTTGACCCACTCCATATATAGCAAGCCGCAGGTTGATGAGGTCACCACAGATGGCTGAAATCGCCATCTGATCGGCCTTTAAATCCCGACTTCGGCATTCCGACTTCTGCTGTAATTCCGCATTCCCCGATCGCGGCATCTACTGCGGGACTTGCCCTTCACAAAGTAGATGCCGCTGTCGTTGGTTCCTTTTTGTCGCCGTGAGCCAGGTTGGTTTTGAGTGACTTCAGCTGGGGCAACTCGCTTGGTGCTGATCACGGGAGCGATCGCGCGATCTCCGTGTAAATTTTTTCGACGCTGTTGCCCTCATGGCTGGGATAAACCGTCTGGTGAGAACCCGACACGATCTGGCCAATGCCTTGATTCTGCCGAGTTTTCGCTGATCGCAAAGAACCCTGCCGAGCTCAGATCTGGAGTGTTCACAGAGCCGATGAGTCGATGGCTAACGTGAGACTTTTCTGGAAACTGCGGTATTCTTAATCGTCGTTGGATTGTACGTCACCGGATCAATTCAATCCCTTCCTATCATCTCTACCGGCTAAGTTCTTAATCATGAAGCGTTGGTTTCATCTTGGGCGTCTTGCATCTGGTCGAGGCCTGTCTACCTCCTCAAAGCCGGCCCTAGCGCGTCGCGTTTCGACGCTGATCTGGGTATTGGCTGCAGCCTTGGTCACGATGCTGGTGCACTTTGGCTATCATCCCGCGATCGGGCAAGCTGTTGAGCCCTTGGCGACGGCTGATGTCGCTGTGGGCCATCTCTGGCACGAAGCCTCCTTCCCGGTAGAAAATTTTCAGGCTTATACCTCGCCGTTTGGCTACCGCTCCGATCCCTACGGGGGCAGCCAGCGCTTTCACTATGGTTTAGACTTGGCTGCTCCGATGGGCAGCTATATTCGCAACTGGTGGGACGGACAGGTAATCGAAGTCTCTGATGACAGCACCTGCGGCACGTCGGTGGTGGTGCAGTCGGGTAACTGGATGCATATCTACTGTCACATGCAAGGTCATGTCGTCACGGAAGGTGGAGGACGTTACATGGTCGATAGCGGCGGCAATCTTCGCATTCGGGAAGGGCAAGCGGTGGGCACGGGCACACGCATCGGGCGCATTGGCATGACCGGGCGTACGACAGGCCCTCACCTGCACTGGGGCATGAAGTAAGACGGAAATTGGGTCGATCCGGCGCTTGTTTTGCATGCGATGTACAGCAGCCAGCAGGTATCAGTGAACGCAAATTAGTCGAGGGTTTTGGCACTGCCAAACCTCGACAGCAACGGCTGAACCCTGACAGAAAACTGACTGTTCTAGAATGTGGTTTGAGCCCTGCATGACTAACGCTTGAGCGCCAAGGTCAGGCCGTCGCCGACGGGTAGCAAACTCAGATCAATGCGATCGTCGCCGTGGAGCTTTTGATTCAAAGCTCGCATGCGTCGGGTGCGATTATCGGTGACGGCGGTAGCGGCTACCCGCCCTGACCACAACACATTGTCGATCGCAATCAGCCCGCCCGATCTCACCAAAATGAGTGCTTGCTCGTAATACCGGTCATAGTTGCTTTTGTCGGCGTCGATAAAGGCAAAGTCAAAGGTATTTGCCTCGCCGGTGTTGATTAGCTGCTGCAGCGTGTCCAGGGCAGGCCCAAGGCGCAGGGCGATTTTGTCGGTAACGCCCGCTTTTTGCCAAAACTGTCGGGCGATCGCAGTGTAGTCTTCACTCACGTCGCAGGCCACGAGCTGGCCGGTCGGCGGCAGCGCTAGGGCCACCGCCAGCGCGCTGTAGCCGGTAAAAACCCCAACCTCTAAAGCCCGATGCACATTGGCCAGCTTGACCAACAGCGCCATAAACTGCCCCTGCTCAGGGGAGATTTGCATTTGGCTCATGGTATGGCTGGCCGTATACTGGCGCAGCTCTGCCAGTACCGGCGGCTCTCGCAGCGACGCTGACAGTAGATAGTCATAAAGCTCGGGCGCTAGCCCAATTGAGCGGTTAGACATGGGCCCGTATTGCCTGCCGTTGAAGAAATCTCTTGCAAACTATCATGTGATGGCGAGTTGCATGCGACCGATGAGCTAAGACGGAAATCTGCTCATGCGGTGAAATAAGAGGACAGATTTGTTCGGTGCCCCTATCTTGCTGGAAGCTTAAGAACGTGATGTGCAACTAAAAGATTGAGAAAAGGTTCCATCTCTGTAAGCTAGAGCTAGCAACAGTTCTAAGCACTTACCGGGATGAAACCATGTTTGATATCGACGAGTTTATCATTGCTGTCTTCTTAGTGGTGGACAGCTATCTAACACCGTTATTGCAGCTACATCCTCCCCGCCGTAAAGGGGCAGCACCGGCACTGAGCGATAGTGAAGTCTTAACCCTCGAAATCGTCGGCGAGTTCTTAGGTCATCACGATGATGCCAAGATCTGGCGCTACTTTCGTCAACATGGGCAGGCCTGGTTTCCGGGTCTATCAGACCGGACGAGCTTCGTCCGGCAAGCCACCCATCTTTGGCACTACAAGCAACTGCTACAACAACAGTTGCTGCAAGCGTTAGGTGCCGGTCAAAGTGACTTATATCGTGTCGATGGCTTCCCGATGCCGGTCTGTGGCTTCAAGCGCGCCCCCCAAGCAAAAGTCTTTGCCGGACTGGCTAGTTATGGCCGTTCCGCAACCAAACTCGGCACGTTTTATGGGTTCCGTGGCCATCTGCTCATCAACGCGCAAGGACTCATCATGGGCATGAGTGTCACGCCAGCACACGTGGATGAACGCGATGTGGTGCCGGAGTTGGTGGGGCATCTGCAAGGTCTGTTGTTGGGCGACAAGGGCTACATCCGAGAAATCTTGAGCGAGGACCTCGCAACGCAACAGCTCACTCTGCTGACACCGCAGCGGCGCAACATGAAGGCCTATCACCCTCAATGGAACCGGACCGTCTCCCGCCACCGGCAACTGGTCGAGACCGTCATTGGCCACTTGTGCCACTGGTTTGACATGGAGCACATCCGAGCCCGCGACCTCTGGCATTTGACCAGCCGAGTGGCACGCAAGGTGCTCGCTCATACTGTAATGAGTTATCTGAATCACCTCAAAGGCAGGCCCTATCTGAGATTTGAGGATCTGATTAAGGCTTGAATTGGAAATCGCTTAATTGCACATCACGTTAATAGTCCAGCGTGACGCTATGGAATGAGTCTTGACGATCGCTCGGCTGATCT
>ERZ1740072.593-NODE-593-length-14376-cov-3.191048_pt1 | contig 14376 bp, 14 predicted proteins | sample MGYA00581733_ERZ1740072 | MGnify/ENA primary metagenome ERZ1740072 (study PRJEB43018, sample SAMN04849741) | marine metagenome | isolation source: floating plastic debris | place: Pacific Ocean | collected 2008-08-30 | study: EMG produced TPA metagenomics assembly...
ATCTGAAGGCTTTTCGGGCTGGCCTGATCCGGCAGGCACAGAATGGCTACCCCATACGCTGGGGCATCAAACGCAACGCAGATGGGACGGCGTTCAAGTGGTTTGATATCCGGAGCTTTCCGCAGGAACCGCCGTTGGTAGTGGCGAAGGGGTGACCCTGCTTGTTCTGCTAAGTACTTGGCGTAGAATCATTTAAAAATATTGAGTCTGCGTGCTTTTTTCGATTCAATGACGGATACTTAACTATGAGCGCCTTGGCAGTGCTTAATGGTCGTGCGGAGGGCCAGTTGCGCTACAAAAAACCACCAATCTTGGAGGCTGTCCTAGAGTTTCGGTGGTCTGAACCTAGGCCGCTTGAAGCGCTGGTTTCCGTATTGCGGGCTCAAGCTTTCGATGAATTTGAAGAGTCCAATCCGAGGATGCAAATCGATGCGGCGGTGAGCCTCGACGAGCCCAAGCTTTCGCACAGCACGAAGCAACTTGGCTTTGAAGCTTCTCTTCGCGATGGCTCGCAGATAGTTTTCCTCGAGCAGCAGAAATTCGTTTTTGTGCAACGCGCGCCATATGATCGGTTGGTAAGCTTCTCCGCCGACGACATGTCTGCACTGCATGAGGTTACTTCTCAGCTTGCGGTTGATGAGTTTTCCAGAGTTGGGCTTAGATACGTCAACAGGATAGACATTCCTCTCGGAGGTAATTCAAAAATCAACACAGATGACTATGTAACGATTAAATTCGACGGCCCTCGCAAGGATCGAGGTATCATCGAGGAGTTTCAGATGAGGGTCGTCAAGCCAACGGAAAAAGAGGGCATTCACTACGCACTCGTTGTGGCGACTACTGCCTCTCCACTCACAGATCACTCCGCCATATTGCTCGATATTGATATGTTTACGCGACCGCCTGTTCCTGCTGCACGCGATCAACTTGATAGAGTGCTTAAGCAAATGCGCACTGAGAAGAACGAGATTTTTCAAGAGTGCTTAACTGACAAGGCCCGCGACTTGTTTGGAGGACTTGACGAATGACTTACATTGATACGACGGGGTTTCCACGTGAACCACTGGTTCCGGGACGCGCTCATCACGCAATTAATCGCTTCTTTGGTTTGCTAGGTCAAGTTGGTGGCGCGGCCAACGTTGAGAGCTCTGCTACCCCTGCCTCACCCCAGATAACTGAGTTTGAAGAGAATTTAAGGCTGTTGCAGGAGACGATTTCTGAGGTCTCGATGCATTTGCCGACAGGCTTTGCAAGAGGCCTCAATCGTCAGTTTGCAAACTTGCTGGATGATGAGGCGTGGGAAGATGAGGACGAATTTATCAGCCTGCACTCATTGACAGCTTTTATTATGGTGTTGGTCAGCGCATCGCCAGCTCGACGTCCCGGGATAGGGACGAACGGTAAGGGCTCGATTACTGCGTCATGGACCAGAGGAGTTAACCGGCTAACCGTGGAATGTCTTCCCTCTGGCAGGCTGAACGTGATGATGTCTAGGCAGGTTGATGGAGATGAACCGGAGCGAGCCGCGTTCACATCGATCCGTCCGAGTCGTCTTCCGGAAATAGTACAACCTTTTGGACCGGAGATTTGGTTTGACGGGTGAAGGCGATCAGTTGCCTCCAGATAGCCGAGTCGTTCGCTATGTGCCTTTTGGCAAGATGCGCACAGATGAGGATGAAAACTTTTTGGGTCCGCTTCCGTCCGCGTGTGGGAGAAGACTACCTTTCGGTGTCGTGGTGCGAATACTTTGAGGGTACGTTCGACGAGCAACTTCGATGTTCCATTGAATCCATCCGAAACAGCAAGATGAGTGTAAAACCCAAAGCCTGCTTTTGTGTTGCTGATACTCGAGACTTATTGCCCTGCATTGAGAATTTTGGCGGGATTGGCCGCGCCGTGTATCATCCAGAGGACGATAGTCATGCGCATGCTGGGGTTTATGGTGTTGGTGCAGAAGAGCTAGAATTGCTGTCTTACTTGGCAGACGAAGAGTGGAATACATACCTGACTAAACAAGATGCGGATAATTTACCTTTGAGTGCCTGCGGAAAATCGCCCGATGTCGCTTAACATCAGTACCAGTCTATAACTCCACTCTGCTCAAAACGAACGGGGTGGGTAAGGGAGTAGATGAGGCAAGGCAAAGTTTACTCAAGGCCTTGGTTTTAAACAGAAATGTTTACCTAAATAGTGCCCAGAAGAAGCACCACCACCCCAGCTTCGAGCGTCGTAGCGGTTACATGAAATGGAATGTATCAGCATCCACACACCCGACCCGCCAGTCATGGCGCAAGAGCAACGGCTGCTGTGTTTTGCTTTGCTCAACTGGCTGGTTTTTCGAGAGCCTTAACAACAGCTGCCGTCGCTTGGAGACTTCGTCGTTACTCATCTCCCAGGTTCGCTCTTAAGCACGCGCCAAGTTGACGTTGCTCGTCAAAAAATCCTTCGATCCGCTCAGATCCATGGTTGCAAGACCTACATCCCAAAACGCACCTGCAGGATGAATGGTCAGGGTTTGCAAAACCTGAATGCACGCCTGTGAGTTGGTTCGGATTTGCCTCAAACTGGTGTCCGGGCAATTGATCGCAAAGCGACGGAATTGGCCCGCCAAATGTTGTAATTTGTCCCCCATATGTCCCCCAGCAGGGGACCTCGGTCGATGTAAAACCCGCAAACACTGTTAAGTCTTTGATGTCAGATGACAGAAAGTTTGGCGCTTCATTATTATACAACCTGTTGAAAGAAAACAATATTGCAGTCTATCCATGACACCAGATTATCGCTTTTTGACAGCTTGATCGTCGCTTTATTCATCGATTTGATCCCAGAACGTGGGAACATGACGAACACAAGCTACGGTCTAAACGACCGCAGTTGACTTCCAACAATTTTAGGGCTTCAGTCTTTACCGCTTTTCGCGCGCGCCGAGACTCTCTTTGATGACGCCAATTTCTTCCTGAAGATGCGTGCCGGTATAGGCGATTGACGTTTCATGGCGTGCATATTGCCCGTGCCTGTCCGCACTCAGCCAGTTGTATGATCCGATACACAATTGATCAGTCCCGACGATGAAGATCTTACTGTGAAGTTGGCGCACCTCATGGGTGCTGACACCGGCTTTTGAGAGTGCCGCTTTGGCTTTCTCAAGCTGAGATACTCCACTTGTATCGGTGGTTTGGTTGAGCAGCGGGTCGACGAACACATCAATGCTGGCGCCACGTGTAGTTGCTTTTTGAAAGGCATCGAGCAGACCGACACGCTCCATGGTTCTGGCAATGACCCAAGGGCTGACAATCGTATACTCACGCGCTGAAGATGAGAGCGCGTCGATCATAAATCGGTCGTGTTCTTCAGCGTCGCGCAAAGTCGTTAGTGGTTGATTGGCTGACTGCAGGTCAGCGCGCGGCTGGGGCGCAAAGTCCAGTGCTGTACCCTTCGATGAGAAAAGAACATCAGCAAGTACAGATCGTGGCGCCCCTTTTGCGGCTGAGGAAAAGACATCCATGTCGCCAAAGACGAGGAAGCTATCCTTCGCGCGTGACACAGTCACATTGAGCATGCTGGGTGACATATCGATAAATTGCCCGTCGGCATGTTTGGAATAGACCGGCGAAAAGATCACGACTTGCCGTTCGGCCCCCTGCAAGGAATGGACCGTGCCTATGGTCATCTGTTGCACATCAATCCTGCGATCGGCACAGGCGCGCTTTATCTCCTGAACTTGCCTGCCGAAGGGTGTGACGACCCCAACAATATCTTCCAGCTTGGTTCCATACTGCTGCTCGAGATCGCCCCGGTTGGAGGTCAACCAGTCAGCGATTGTCGCTGCTTCCGTTGGATTGGCGCGGCTCCCACCAAAGCTGAGCGACAGCCCATCAACGTGCAGATAACCCATGGACGGAGCCACAAGATCGGTGGGCGCCGCTCCCCTTATCGGCTTAAGCGATCCCTTGTAGCAGAGCGTGTTGCAGAAGCTGATGATTTCGTCATAGCAGCGCCGATGCTCAAATAGATAAAGTCCCCGCTCCAAGTCTGGATAAGGCTCATACGGGCACGCCTGTTGGGCGAGCTGCATCACACTCCCGCCAACGCTGCGGAAGCCGGTATGCGACAGCTCCGATAGCTCACCATCATTATAGGTTTCCTTCAGAAAGCCAGTGCTTTGCAGGTTGCCGATGTCGACCGCATTCGACACGGATGCAATTGGCTCAATCTGCTGCGTGTCACCGATCACAAGGGCCCGCTTGGCTAAAGCAAATGAGGGCGCGGCAACTTCGGGCAGGACCTGACCCGCTTCGTCCACGATCAGCAGATCGATGAAATCATAGAGGTATCCAGTCTTCCAATCCCCGCCCGACTTGAGGCCAAAACTCATCTTGCCGGGAAGGCTGTCAAATGTAGACTCCGCGCACGGATTCTGCATCATGCGTCGGCGCCAACTCGTCTCGACAGTTTTACGGCCTGTCTTGCGTCTAGAACCAACGATGTCGTCAAGGTCCTCTTCCATTGTGAGCAGCCAGCGCCCCTCCCAATAATGGCAGGCCAGTTGGAAGAGACGAAACCGCACGTTGCAGTCAGCGAACCTATCAAGCTCTCCGGTCTCTGATGCAGAGAGGTTTGGCGCACCCAAGTCTTCCACCGCCTGGGTCCACTCCTGCTCAGCCTCTTTTAAATCCTTAGTTGCGGTTTGCGCTGTTCGGTATTCCGTCTCAGCTGTCTTTGCAGCAGCTGTCGCCGCTCTGAGTCTGTCTTGAAGCATCGGAGCAATCTCCGACACAGAGCCCAAGTCAACGGTATCAATGGTGCAGCCAATGTCATCCAAAGCTGCGCGTGCTTTTGCCAATCGCTTGCGGGCGACTGCTGGAAGGAAACTCAACAACGACAACCAAATGGATTCATCCGCCTGATGTTTCGTCCATCCGGATTCCCATGACGCATGGCATTCCTGATTGGCGCGGTTCTTCGATGCGGTGTGCTCAAGTTCCAGCACCGCGGACGCCTGATCGTCTCCCAGCAATTCGTGGACCCTGGCTGTCGCAGATATCACCCTTGTGCGTGCCTTGTCCGTAACGGACAGCTTTCCAACGTCTTGAACGATCCGTTGGTGAAGCGCGGCTACAAGCTCCTCTAGATCTGCATCGGCGTTGTTCGGAAATGCCGCTCGCCCAGCTGTCAAAAATGCTGCTTTCGCCCTTGCAAGGTAGTCGTGGCTCTCGAGCTCCTCAAAGAACCGCTCGGTTTGATAGGTCCGCGCCGCCTCTGCCTCTTTGGTCTTGGACGGCAGGTACAGCCCATAGCTCTTCAGATCAGGTAACCAGCGACCCGCAAAAGGCCCATCGCCTTCCGCGAAGTCCTTTCCAAAGGCGACGATGATGTTTGTGACGGCCTGATTGTTGGTCGAGGCCGCAACAATGACGGGTGGCTCCGTCCCATGGAGTGCCGCGCGTACCCACGCATCGGCGATCACGGATAGAAGTAGAGTCGTCTTGCCGGTCCCTGGTGGGCCATTTACGGCCACCACATCACCGGTCTGACCGGTGGCGACATATGACAAGACCTGACGCTGATGATCCGCCAATGGAAATGCGTCGCTGGCATGCCCAAGACGATTTGCCAGTGCCGCCTCGACATCAGGCGAATGTGCCTTAGTGGTTTTCGTGTGGGCCGCCATTCGTTTGAGCAGAGGCGCATCCGGCAGGTCGTCTATGAGCGCGTCATATAGGCCGATGATTTGCGCGATGGTTGCAGCTGCCTCACTGGCCACTTCCATGAAACCCACACCGGCAGAAACATAGTTGTCGTCGCCTGCCGGCCATCCTGGCGATACCGCGTCAAGCATGGCACGGCAGTGTTCAAGGTATTGCGCCCAGATGGGCGAATTCTCATCAGGTGAAAAGGGCGATGCGGCCAGAAAGGCGTCGAAGTCGTCTAGGTTCCCCAACGAGAATTCGTCGTTTGGGAGCGGTTTCAGCAGATCTCGCGCAATGACGTTCCGCGAAGGTCTAATATTGCCGTCACGGTCAACCGTGGCCTCTGTCACGACCGGTGCGACGAGTTCGGGATATCCGCTGAGGATCGTCGCGCCGTGCGATACCTTTCGGGCTGTGACCATGGGCCAGAGTTGGACAGGCATGGTTTTGATGTCTGGCTTTTGTCCTTCGAAAACTCTCGCAACTTGGTTTTTCGGCAAAATACCATTGGCCAGAACCTCTTTGGACAGCTCAATGAAGTCTTTGCGATCGCGCTGTTTGAAACGTCCTCGTCCCAATGCACCATCAGCGAGCGACGCCCGCCAATAGATTAAAGACTTGTCCAGATCACGTTTCATTGCCTTTGACCAATCTGACCGATCACACCTCTCGGCAAATCGACACAAAGTAATTCTTCAATACAACCATAGGCATAAACTGGTTTTCCCGTCAGGAACAGTGGCGGCAGCACACGGACATCACGCAAAAGGAACTATACTTGGCCATCAGAGCGACGATCTTGGGATAAGTCGCGGTAGAGATCATAGAGCCCCTTCGCCTTCATGCGCCGCACCAGCGAAACACGGTTGAGTGCCTGCTCGATTTCATCCTGATTTCGACTGGCATAGGCGTCGCTGATGATTTTCAACTGAGCGTCCATGTCGCTTGCAAGAGCCTCATCGCTGATATCATTTTTCATTTACGTCCTCACTCCCGGGGTGTGATCGGTTGGTTTTCCGCAGTCATGTTGTTGAGATCCAATCTCACCAGGTTGAAACAGCTGCTCCAAGTCCGGCGTACGCAGATAAATCTTGCTGAACCGGTCACCAAGCGGCAGCGGTTCAATCCCAGACTTTTCGAGCTTCGTGGCGACATGTTTTGCCTGTGTTCGCGCCGCGTGAGCCATCATGCCCAAAGTCGCATGTACGCCTAGAAACTGGGATAAGGCGTCAGAGCTAATCAGGGCCATCGGCCGACGAGATCGCGGATGCCTCACCATGCTTGACCGGAGCAGCGCACGTCTCACCAGCAGTGTCACAGTTGGATCATTGACACGTAAGAGGCGCTTCACCTCTTGCTTTGTGTGACCATCGTGAGCTGGCTCCTGAAGCTGATCACGCAAGTCTTCGAGATCGGCGAAACAGTCTTTGATGCCTTGCGCGCAAGGCAAACGACACAGCGACAAAAGCCTCCCGGCTCTGGCGACTTCAATGATTTCTTCGAAATAGCATTTCGCATGTGTACAAAGCTTGAAGATAGGTATGTGACCTGTCGGAATCTGCGAAAGAATACGAGCGTGTGTAAACTCAGAATTCTTGAAGTCGCTCATGTCGTCTGGGTGGTAGACAGGGGCCATACTTGGGAGATCGAAACGAGGGGTCAGCATTTTCGATTGCGCTAGTCGTTGAAGGGATGCCCTCGAGATACCCAAGTGCTCCGCCGCTCGCTTTGGCGGAATACATTCTGCGAAATCCCGGATGATCGGGTCATATCTAAGGGCAGAGCACTCGATGCGGCTTGGTTGACCGGCTGCTCCCAGATCTAAACCGATGGCCAGCCGTGTCATGCGGGCAAAATTTATTCCAAACTGCTGCGATGCAGTTGATAGGTTATGAATCTGCCGCACCTGACATGTTCGTCCAAAGAGTTGGTCACCCGCCCCAAACGGATAGGTCTCGAATGCAAATTGCGCCGCCACATCCAGCAATTTGGCAAACTTGGTGTCACGATGATCAATGCGTGCCAACCAGCGCGCCAGTGCGCCAAAGTCAGTGTAAAATCCGGGATTTAGACTAACGGAACTCTCACGAATTCCGCGAAATGCGGTTCTAATCGCATTGGCGTCAACGGAAAACGCCTCAAGTGCCGCAGCGAGCGCTTCAGCTATCTCCTCACCGCTTAACTCTGACGGGTTGGTCTGCGACCCAAACCGCTGAACGGTGCCGAGGCATAGTGCAAAGCGACAGGTGATATCCAAGTCAAATTGATCGCACCATGCATCTGTTGCGCGACCTCTGATCCGGTCTGCCAAATAGACCGGCCAGCGTAAGTCGTAACTTTGAACCTTTCTCGACCCAGCCGCGGCGACAATTTGCTTCCAGTGATCCTTAATGCGTTGATAAGAGTCGTTCTTACATCTCGGATATTCAGCTTTCGGCAAACTGAGCAACAAGGCTCCGTGAATGTGACAAACCTGATAGTGATTGAGCAACCATTCGACGCGACAATGGCGTGAGAGCGGTCCGCTGGCATCCATGTCTTCCCGCAAACATTGCGGACAGACTTTCAACACACCTCTATCAAGCGTCTTTGCCGTCAGATGTTCGCCGTTCAATTCGTAGTTGTGGTGGTCAGAATTACGGACAGAAAACGAACTCATATCGCGGATCGAAAGCCCAGCTAAGAACGCCATGTCTGTGAGTTCGGCTTGATCGCCGCTCGTGATCGCCTTCCAGGACAAATTCATATCGGCGCAGAAATCTTGAGCAAAACTGGCACCGTTGCGAGCGGCGATCCTGCTGACGATCGAGTGCGCGGGTTCGCCTGGAAGTGGCGCGACAGATAACCTTAGGCGCATCATTTCTTTCGGTCCCGCTGCTTTGGCGTGCCCAACGAAGAGGAGTCGTTGTGACCCGGCAACAGCACCATAGGATCAATGGCTGTGAAGTTTGTTCGAACAAAGGGGTTCAGGTCGTTTGCACAACCTGTGCGGCGCAGGAACTCCGCTACGAAGTGTTGTTTAGCCAAGATGGTTTCGTCGCGACGGATGCATATTTCAATGGCACCGATAACGATCTCAATCAGAATACCGAATTCATTAGCCGCTGCATGGATGAGACGCGAGATGAAGTCATCAGACTGCAATTCAGGATCCGGGGCGACGGCAATCGCGGCGCAGTATTGGCACACCAAAGATCGTACGTTTCGCCCGTCATCTACGTCGTTCAAAGGGCTGAAATAGATGGGTGCAAACCGCCTGCCGAGCTGCGTGTCGAGGTTCAAAAGCGTCAAAAGGTCCGGTAGTCCGCTTAGAATAATACTGACTGGCCACTGCGGGTTTTGCATCACTCCTTTCAGGGTGTTTACCACCGCGACCATCTCTGGCTTGCTTTGCGAGCCCATGAGATCCTGCGCTTCGTCCAGATGTAGAAACATAACTTTCAGTTCGCGCAGATGGCCTTGAACAAGTTGCCAGATAATCCCAGCTGTTCTGTCACGCATCAGCGGATATCCTAGGCCACTTAGGCACGAGATACCCACGCCCTTGAGGGTTGCTGGCGACGGCACAAGGAAGCTGGCAACGGCGGCTGTGTCGTTGCCGTCGGCAAGCAGCGAAAGCGTACCGCTCTTGCGGAAGAAGTGTCCAAGGCCGGTAGATTTACCACTGCCGGAGTTACCAATGACCGCCAGCCCTCGGGCCTCTGGATGAAGCCCTTCAGAAATTTCCACCCGTCTGCGATCCTCAAGATTGCAGATGGCATCGGAAAGTTCATGGAAGCACTGACGGGGCACAAAACGGCTTCGAAGATTGGCGAGTTTCAGTTGTTGCTCAGGCGAAAGACGCTTCAAGTTAGCCACATTCAGTCCTCCAATTTCCACTCATCGTCGTCGCCGAATCCGTTTGCGTAGTCCTCTTCAACGGCATTGGGTTGGTCTTCCAATTCCGTGGGACGCAGCGGGCCGATCTTCTGGCCAAATGGCGCATCGTCGCTGTGGGCAGGAGGCGTTTCTGGATGGTTGAACATCAATCCACCAGCGAGGTTCTTTTCGAGATATTGAAGCCGATCACTGGTGTATTCTGGATCGATCAGACCCCCGCTATCCTTCGCTTCGTCAATGATATTCCAGACCTTCTGAATCCCTTTGTTGCGTTGTTGCAAAGTCAGTTCGGCCTCAGCAGCATATCTTTGCCGGAGTTCGCGTAAGACGCGGCTCCAGTGCGCGATGGAAAGGCCTTCAAGTTCTTCACCGTTCAACGCGGGAGCATCATGCCAGACTTGGTCAATCTCAACTGAAACAGCACCGATGTTCTCCGGATCAATCCGGATGCGGACAGTTTTGCCTTTTCTGTTACGCCGGAATTGCCTCAACTCATCGCAATCGTAGTGATTGGAAAACAGAACAACGCCCATCTTGGACGGAACACGGGTGAACTCGTAGCCTAGCGCGACAAGACGCGTATGCAGATCGGGAGGTTCGCTGACATCGTAAATCTCTGACAACTCGTTCCATCGGCTCGCAGGAGACTGACCGCCCGGCAAGCCCCGATGTGGCTGATGGTGGTAGTGATCAACCACCCAGATCGTCAGAATCCGGGTGAGATCATCGTCGGTCAGCACCGTCCGCGCTTCTGACGGATAGTCCCCTCTGGCAATCGGATTTTCGAAGGTTCGACCGGGCAGCAATGGCATTATCTTCCTGGCCAGTGTTCCAAAGAAGCGTTCAACGCGACTGCGCAGTTCTGGGATTTTCACGGGCGGGAATAGCATGATCGCGCCCAGCGTGTTCACAGCAAGAATGAACATGTTGGAACTGAACGCGGAGCCCGTGTCGGTGCAGATCAGATAGGGCTACCAAAGAACTCCCAAGTGCCTTCAGCACCTGCAGCCCGCGCAAGATCCGTTTTGTCGCTGACCATCTGCCGAAGGATACGCCGCGCTGCATCGCTGTTTGGCTTCGCACATACTGATAAGCCAAGTATGCAACGTGTCGCGCAATCGATGGCTACGTATATCCAGCGACGCCCATCTTCGGGCATATCATCGCGAATGTCTTGGGGGAGTTCGTTCCATATTCCCAGTTGCTGAAACTTGACCCGGACATCGCACTCCCACTCATCGATCTCGACGCGCTCGAGAGGATAGAGGACGTCCAATCCACCAACGGAGATCGAATGCAGAGACCGCGATTGGTCTACCCCATCGCGAAGTACGGCAACCTCAAAGTCATCAAGGAGCGCAATGCGGCGAATGATGGTCCGCTCGGACGGTACGCCGAGAAGCTTCTCACCGTTTTTTGCTCTGCGCTCGTTCTCCTCGATCAACGCGTCCCGGGCATCTTTTGCGATGGCATTGTTTTTGGGGTCCTCTTGATTGATCGAAGACCTGACGAAACACCGAATGAAATCTTCCGTGTCGTTGCAGAAGCCCAGGCTTCTTTCCTTGCCAGTTCGGTAGCGAGGCAACAAAACGCTGGGATCGTAGTTGTTCTTACGCAGCCAGCAGTAGAGCTTGAGCAGTGTTGCCGGTGCATGCGGTAGCCGCTGTTTTCCCACCTTACTGCCGCCGCGACGGGCACCATCACCGATGTTTCTCACCGCTTCCTTACTTAGAAAACCCGCGAGAACCGCAAGCCAGTTTTTCTCAAGGCTTTCTGGTGTCAGGACAACCACACCGGCATTTCGAAAGGCCTCTAAGTTCATGCACTCCATGTACGCAAAAATCGCTGCGTCGCGATCGTCAGGATGTGCAGCCTGAAGGGTTTTGCTCGCCAATCTGACAGCGTGGCGGAGCCGGTCACGCGTTCTAGGACCGGGTATGTCGCGACAATAATTGCCGCCCCTTATGAAGTTGATTTCTTCACGAGAGAGGGTTCTTGGTGGCCCAGCGTTCTTTTCCGTCGGTTCAAAAATACAGAGTTTGTCGTTTTGATATGTGCAGTGATGCGCAACATCAAAAATGAAGAACGTGTCTGCCGGATCGTACCTAAAAATCATACCGGCAGCTCAGGCGAAACAACGGTCTGTAAGCCGATTTTGCCGACCGTGAGCGCATTCAGCCGACCCTGAATTATGGCGCAGAAACCGGCGCGAAAGCCACGTCGGCCCAAACCGCTCAGGTCAATCAGGCTTGCTAGGGTTGTCGGTCTGGACTGACAGATTGCAGTCCGAACGATCTTTCTTTCAGCTTCTTCATCCAAGTTTTTGGAGAATTCATGATATCGCTGCGCGTTTATCGCCTGAGCGCGGGTGAAGTCTGCCTCTGACATCAGAATGACCTCATCCGCGAACTGCCCGGGTAGTGCAGCGCGGATGTAGCCGAGCGTCAAATCGAACCCGTACTTCTCTATCTGAGCGACGGGTTTGATTGCGACGGCGTATCTGAGCTGATCTGACAGCGTGACATGGTAGTCAAATGTGTGCTCATGTTGACTTCCGTCCGGTAGCGAGTAGGGGACCGGAGAAGGCTGATCCCAAACATCCACAACATCGTTACGGGAGCAGATCATCAACACGCACATAAGCTCCAGCAAGCTCTCATAGACGACGATCTGCTGACGTTCCTGAAGCCGAAGCACTATGGTTCCACGGCAACTGGCGCGGGAGCGCCAACTGATCTTGCGGGTGCTTCTTGATGGATGAGGTTCGACAAAGCTTTTACGGCGTTGTTCATTCATGCGGCGTTCCTCCCGGTGTGAGGTCGGAACGGCCACATAGAAGCGAGTTCGCGCTCATACACAGAGCGGACGGCATGGAGGTCATGGTAACCCCTTTCGATCGGTCAGGTTTATTGGTCTGGCGAAAGAACTCTCACGCCAGACGGTTGACTTTTTTCTCGAAAACAGGGATCAAAGAGGTGATAGACGGGTGTCTTTGATGCCCAAGATAAGAAAGGGCTGGGAGCGGGAACTCCTGGCTCTTTTTTCGTTTTTCTAGGTCTTCGGCTCCTCCCTTTTGCTTCCTGACGCCGGATAGCGGTCCGGCCAGATTTCGGATGGATGATCGAGGCCGAGGTGACGACAGATCGCCTGCTGGATGGCGTGGGATTTCACTCTGCCCTGGCTGACAGCGGCGACCGTACTTGGCGATTTACCCAGTTCTCGGGCTATCTGAGAGAGTGTGACCCCCCGCTTCTTTAGGCGGTAGCGAACGTCGTCGTGGAGATCTAAATCTAGTATCATCGTCTCAGTCGCATCACGGCATATAGGCGGAAACGAATCACCTATTGCTATAAGTATTAGGCTCGCAACAGGATTTTGAGAAGAAAAATATTTCAGCTAAAACAATGCGTTATGCTAACACCTAGGTGTTAGCGTAAGTGTGAGTTTTAGTGTTAGCAATTCAGGAAAAAAAGTGTTTGAAAACAATGAAAGGGCTAGATTTAGTGTCCGAACTGGCGCTGTTTGCGATTCACGAACTAGCACCAGCCTTGCCCGCCGCCACGGTCATCAACTTGTTTTGGACCTTGGCCGCGGACTCGCTCCCGTGATGCATGGCGATACATTGCTGCACCGCAGCTTCCTACAAGCATACATTGAGATTGCGGTAGTTATCCAACTTCCCCGCGGGCAAAACCCGGCCGATACTACAAAGGTTTCGCTCGAGGTTTGTGTCCTAGCGAAGCGGTTGATCCTGGCTGGGGAAGGGCATCCATACAAAAACGACCGTTTATAGCTGGTCTTTCTTGCCGTGACGAGCATATCTCTCACTACAATTTATCGCAGGCAACTCGCTCTCGAAACAACTTCGGCCCGAACCGCGCTGCGAACCTTGCTCGGGCCAGTCATCAAAAGAACGCTTTCTGATGTTCCGTCGGGTCCTGGAACTATGGCACAGAGTTCCTCGCCCGCAGGCGCCACAATGCAAGACAGATCGGGAATACATCCTACATCATACCTTAAACCATTCGGAAGACTGCTGTTCCTTGCATCAGGCGAGAGATAGCGAGCACTTTCTTGTTGCCCAACTTGTAATCGCGTGGAGTTATAGGGTTTCTCAAAAATCCAGCGGACTACTGCGGTCTTCATCAAATCCTGAAAAACCAGTGTACGAGATGGCGACGTAGCAAACTGCTCTTGTCTGATGTCCACCAAGTCATTCGTTATTTCAGTCCGGCGCTCAGTTATCCAGGCTCCATGACCCTCTGCTAAACGCGATAATTCAATCAGTGTCCTTCTTAGAGAAGATATGTCCTGACGGAGCGAAATAACTTTCCTACGAATGTCGGCAATCTGCTGGTCAATCTGGTCATCATTGTCCTCCAGCAAGAACGAACTGAACTCCGATGCCGCCTTTTCGAACGGGGAGTAGTTCTTGGATATCTGCTCCAGAGCCGCCTTCCCATCCTTTGACCGTGAGAAGTCAAGAAGGCTGCCTTGGTAATCCCCATACTTACTTAAGAAATCGGATAATCCACCCGCTAGAGCGGCAGATGGCGTGGCAACATCAACCAGAGTTGCAACTAAGCCTGCAAAATCTCTGTCTTTTGTTCGACTTTCCTCCAATCTCGCAATGGCACGCTGCAAGTCCTCCACCTTAGCGGACATACGTTCCTGCGCAAATTCATTTTGAAGCCTGTTGGTGTCAGCCAATATCCGCGTTTGAACATTGCTGGAAACCAGCCGGTCTTCGCGTAACTGGCCAATTCCACGGGATATTTGAGTGAGATTCTCCCTGATTATATCAAGT
>ERZ1740072.594-NODE-594-length-14356-cov-4.981120_pt1 | contig 14356 bp, 13 predicted proteins | sample MGYA00581733_ERZ1740072 | MGnify/ENA primary metagenome ERZ1740072 (study PRJEB43018, sample SAMN04849741) | marine metagenome | isolation source: floating plastic debris | place: Pacific Ocean | collected 2008-08-30 | study: EMG produced TPA metagenomics assembly...
GGTCATCCCCAATGCTATGATAGGTTTAAGCGTAAGTTAGTCTACTTATACTCCTGCTGCTCAGGTGTGGATTCGAGTATTCTCAGCCAATAGACCACGGCTGCCCGTTTCATTCCGATACGGCTTGGATCATCGACCAACGCTGCCGAATGGCACATCTATTAGTCATTAATTGCGGACTGGTGTACGTAGTTCGATTCTTCTAGCTCGCGAATCTAATTGCCCGAAGAACCGCTCGGTACTTTCGAATATGCTTTGGTTGATGGGGATTGCTCGGTTTGCCAAATGAGGGATGGCTGTCGTTATGTTTGGGCGACTTGCTCTGGTTACTCGGGAGTGTGGACTATTCCCTGTCGCCATTTGGTTACACAAAGTGTTGCGGAAGTGTAAGGTTGCTTAGACACCTAACCACAACATCTTGAGTTAGCGGCGTTGCTTGAGCCATGATTTTGATATGCGCCACTCCACGTTTACTTGGTGTTAAGAAAACCGGCGTAGACCGTGCTCAAATTGAGGAAAAGTGTAAAGGACTACTGCGCAAGCATGAGTGAGACGGATTTGATAGCTGTTGCGCGAGCAGTGGCAAAAGAGTGCGAAGAGCGAGGCTTTAGCAATACTGCCATTGCAATGCGTGACGTCATCGAAGATATGATTTTGGCTCTAGATCCTTTCGTGAAATGCGAAGCGGACCATAAAAAAGGAGGGCGTGATGCCCTTCTAGGTTGAGGATTTGTTAACCATTGGACACGATCCTGTGTCAGTCGTTGTCGGAAGGTTGACTGATGCAAAATCACCATTGGCTCTTAGATGTGGTTAAGGAGATGGACGAATTCTCGAAAGAAAACAATTTAAACGGGATGATGACCGGTCTACAGAACGTGCTAGAGACTTATGCAGCGGAAGTGACCTCAAACGAAGAAGAAAGACAAAAAGTAGTCACTTTTCTTCGAGAAACCGCATCTCAGTAAAAGTTAAGTAAGTTGGGCATTGAGGCTGATCGAAATACGTTTGGTCAATCAATTGTACGCTAGTTTCCAAGCGCTGTAAGAGCCATTGGAATGAGGCGGTCTGTCAGCCCAGATAGCCTTGACAAAAAGCAAGAGAGACAACGTTTCCCTGAAACACAATGCAGGTTTCCGCTTTTGTAATTCTGATCTACCCGCTTAGCCAAGGCGATACGATCTGTCTTTTCAACTTTCCGCAGCGAGTCATCTGTCCAATGCTTTTGGAGAAGCGACGATGTTCCACCAGGCTGTCGAAATCCGCCATCTCATCTTGCATTGCAGTAGGATTTTAGAGAGTAATTAAGTGATTTGCCGATCCTTGACGGTTCAGAGTATTTTGTTGGTTGCCAATTTCGCTCAATAAACTCGGGCTACCTCAGTTTAAAACTTGACCACTTTCAACGGGTAAGAAGATTTTACTGGTGTTGAAAAAGAGAAGCTCGTGTGCCAGCGGCAGCAGTTGAAACCGTTGCGCGCTGCCGCGATCAAACAGCGAGTTCATTGACTCAAAAGATGAAATCCAGTGCGTCAAGGTCCGACAAGCTGGTCTCAACAAGAACAATCCAGTTGCTTTCTCCCGTGGTAATCAGAACATCTGCACCTGACTGGGTTGCCGCACCGGTGGTGCCGCTGAACAATTCCAAGTCGTTCAACCCGGAAATGGCACTGACCTCGCGCAAATCGATACGCTCAAATTCGTTGAGCGCTGCGAAATCGCCTATCGTGTCCTGGCCATGGCCGTCGGCAAAAACAAAGTGGTCAGCATTAAAACGCCCAAACAGTACGTCATTGCCCGAGCCACCGTCTATCGTGTCGAATCCAGAACCTCCGTTGATGGTATCGTTGTCTGCCCCGCCAAAGATGAGGTCATTGCCACTGCCTCCGAAAAAGTTATCGTTCCCAGCCTCACCAAAGAGAGTGTCATTGCCCGCCTCCCCAAACAGGCCATCGTTGCCATCCCCGCCATGGCCGAGATCGCTCCCCGCGCCACTAAACAACCGGTCCAAACCCAGATCGCCGAACAATACGTCATTCCCGTTGCGCCCATACAGATTATCGGCCTGGTGTCCACCATCCAACAGATCATCGCCGTCGCCACCGTCCAACATATCAAACCCACCATCACCTACGATCGTGTCATTGCCCGCTTCGCCCCACAAGCCATCCACTGTCATTCCTGAATTGGAGCCGCCGCTAATCCAGTCGTTTCCATCGCCGCCATAGACACGGTCAGGTGATGCACCAGCCCAAACGATATCGTCACCCGCACCGCCCATGATATGGTCAAATCCCTGACCGCCATCGAGTAGGTCTGATCCATGGCCTCCTTCCAGGGTATCTGCCCCGTCCTGTCCGTGTAGGCTGTCATCGCCATAGCCACCTCGTATCAAGTCGGCACCACCACCCCCGAAAATCGCGTCGACTCCCACTCCACCAAAAATATGCTCAGCACGATTGGTAGCCCAAACGGTATCGTCACCGGATTGACCAAAAATTCGAAGTGTATCTACGCCAGTAGAATAGTCATCACTGCGAAGATCCAGCAAATCGTTACCGTCACCAAGGTTTATCTCTTCGATGCCTGAAAAACGGACGCGGCCAGCATTGCCGTTTGAATCTGCGGAGAGTTGGAGCGATTCATGGAACGTGGAAACGTTGTCGTGTAAAAAGAAAGCATCGTTTGTGTCACCAAAATTAATGACATCAAATCCACTTCCTCCTTCTACTACCGCTGAATACAATACATGGTCTGCCAAGTGTGCATCGATCAGACCATTTTCTGAAATAGAAGTTGGTAGGCTTTGAGCATCTTGGTCTGTTTGGATGCTTTCCAAAGTTTCGATGAAAATAAGGTCATCACCTGCGCCCGCATCAATGAAGTCAGCACCAAACCCGTCAATCAAAACATCGCGACCGTCACCACCAATCAAACGGTCATCTCCTGCAGCACCACTAATACTATCAGCTCCCGCCCAACCTTGAAGGTCATCATTGCCTACTCCGCCGACGAGAGTGTCATTCCCTCCCCACCCGCGGAGTGAATCATTTCCTTGGCCGCCTTCTATGCTGTCGTCACCAGCTCCAGAGTTTAAGTAGTCATTGCCATCGCCGCCGAAGATTGTGTCGAAACCTGCACCGGAGGTGACACTGTCATCTCCACCAAATAGCTGAATGAGATCATCATCGTCACCTGTTGCCAGGACGTCGCGTGCCTCTGAACCGGTGTGTTGGGTGTACTGGGGTATTTCATACACCAGTTGCACAACCTCGTAAGGAAGCAGAGTCATGTCAAATGGCGTGTTGAATTCACCTGAATTGACCTCCAATTCAGTGACAGTTGCTCGCACGTCGTGTTCATTAACGTAGTAGGTCTCTCCATTGACGGTCAGTGACTCGGAGTCGTCCCATACGTCTGTTTCATAGTTGTAGTGTCTGCCATTTGAGCTTTCTCGATCGTACCCAATTTGAGTTGCCGAGATCAGGGTGGTGTCGCCAAACCAGTTACCCAGAGAAAACGAGATACTCTCTATGTTGTCAGAACGGGATGCGACGTAGACAACGACGCTGTCTTCACTTCCGTAGACTGTGTAAAACATCTCATACCCAGACGACCAGTCTGCCGGGATTAACTCAAGGCCTGGTAGATGAGTAGACATTAGGTCAAAGATTGCACCGCCAACACTGTTTATAACAACACCTGTGCTTGGATCAGTCAAAACCTCTCCGGAACCGGCAAGGTCGCTTGCGGTATTCAGATGCGGTGGCCATATGTATGCTTCGTCAGCATCCAAGTCCATTAAATGTGTGAAGTGTGCAATTAGACTGGAGGCAGCCTTTATTCCTAAATTGTCAAGGTTGGATACTTTGACGTTCCATTCAGTAATTGCAAAAGTGATGTCAGCACCGAGCGTTGTTCTCCAGATCGCAAGGTCGAGACCAAGCATCTGATCGTTTTGGGAATATGGATCAATTTGCCCTTCGCTTCCTCTCAGATAGAAGTGCTCCACTACACCATCTATCTGGAGTCGTGCTTCGTCGCTAAGCTGGTCAATTATGGTTTGGTTCGCATCTAGAGTTCTGGTCACCCAGCCTCTGTCATCGTTCGTTGAGTGAAATTCGCTCATAAACCCGCTGGCTTCAGCCATTTGAACCCAAATTGGAATATCGAAACCGAGTGCATCAATTGTTTCGGAAATGGCTAGGACTGAGTCATTGGCAACCTGTCCGTAGGATGTCTCAGTTTGGTGTCTAAAATACTCGTTCCCGATTTCAAAAGCATGCACCGTATCCGGGTATTGTGTTGCCAAAAGACCTGCAAATTCTCCTACTTCCGCGGCATTCGAATAGGCGGCGTGCGAAGGTGTGACAATCAGAACCTTGTGGCCGACAGCCTTCGCGCTTTCCATAAAATTAATTAGATGCTCCGGCAATTGCCCGTCAATGACCATGCCGTCGATATATGCAACGTCCGGGTGACCGGCTGGATAACGTAGATAGCCGATGTCCAGCTCTTCAACCGCCGTCATATAGTTTTGGTCTGGAATACCATTATCTGTATTGCGCGTGTATAGCGTATTACCTCCAAAGTGCGCTTCGGAAACGACAAATCCAGTATCATTGATAATACGAGTTAACGTAACACTTTCCATTTTTACAACCGCTCTACCCAAATTCCAAGCTTAACTTAAGGATGAGACAGCATGAAAATACACCTGTCGATAACAAGCATTTTTCCTTGTTATCATCTAAATAGTGTAACGGTCATTCCGTTGTCAGGCATACATCATAAAACTGACAAATTGTGCCGAGGTTGCGATTTTTAGCTAAGCTGATGGTCAGGTTCTGTTAAAGATTTGGGCCCATTTTAGACAGGTAACTTAAATTATCTCTATTTTGGCGATCAGTCATCCCGTGTACCAGTGATGTTTCTTTCAGATCGTGGATACTGTTCTCAAACGGGAGGGCGTTTTGCACAACCCCGGTTGAGTAAATGATAGAGTAGGAGAACGCCTTGGCCTGCCATCTGTAGGGTGGCAGGCACACGCTCCGATGTGACGAACCCACCCGGTACCTCAGTTCCAATCATACGAAGGTATGAGACTGACCGCGCCATAGCAGTTTGAACTATGCTGGGATTGTCGGAGGCTTCAACGTTTGGACTGAGCTCGCCCATCTGTCTAGAAGTAAATGGCTTCATTGAGGTATCTACCCAACTTTACGAAATCTTTAGTGGTGCCCGAATAACAACGACCTCAACGGAACAAGACCCGGGAACACAAAAATATGCATATCCCTATGGCTCGTGAAGAAATCGCTTGCTTTCTTGAAATTGGCGCCGACGTAGTAGACAGCCTATGGGCCTCGGGAGAGTTGCAAAAGACCTTGCATTGCCCGTTTCGCCCCTTCGCAGACCTGAACTACAGTACTGCCTATGATGTTCTGGAATACGCGTTGTCGTCAGGGAATTTGCCGGTTCGTCTCCCAAAAGACGTTGCGGCATTGTGGGTCGCTCTGCTGGCAGAGGCAAATGAGTCAGAGGACTATGAAGAGGCACGTTGGCAGCGGCAAGTGGAATTGCTCCTAGACATGGCCACCGAGGATCGGCTGGCAATCATCACAACCGGCGCGGTTAAGGTGGCTTGCGTAGTGGTATTAGCTCAAGCAACGCTAGCGAACACGTTCAGGCTTCTTGATAAGGCAGGTTGAAATGGCCTGGCCAACCAACTTTTGGACCTCAGTTTTGCAAACTAGCTGAAACTACCCAGCAATATTCTGTATCCTCCGCAACTCTCAGGTTTTACATAACAACTCTGCGCCAAGTCCATGCGTCCGCCGCCCCATTCAGTTATGACGGATCAATTAAATTTCAAAGGCAGACTACCTTGCTTTTGAAGATACTGTTTTGGTCTAGATTAGCGTTATCGACGTGGCGAGCAGACTAACTTGCGCTGGTTAACCTCCCGTAGATCAGCAAGTTTTGAAGACGCGACGCAGCCTACTTTTTCGCGTCTTCCAGAATGACATATTAACCCTCCGATAAGAAGTCTTGCTTACTCCATTGGTTAATAAAACATGAGTAGGGGTCAAAAAAGTGGCGCTTGGTGTATTGCTGATATCTCTTATGGTTGCTTTTTTTGCTGCAGGACTCACGCTTGTACTTGGTTTTTCGCTCGCAATTGCGGGGCTCGTGTACTCATGTATAGGTACGCTAAGTTTTCTATTTGTGGCTTCGACAGTGGTTTTTTATCCAATACTTTCTGCGGGTAAGAGGGACCGGCCAACTGATAAACCTACAGACAAAACCACCTGCCAAAGTTATTGTTTGGTCTTGCCCGGCACCTCATCTTTGTCACGGTCGTTTGGAAGCCGATAGTAGGTTCGCCTCAGGCGAATTTGTTTCATAGACTGAAGCACACATGACCTAGTCATCGGGTAGTCCCTCCGCAAATTAGGGGTGCGTTGAAGTAGAACTTTCTCGAATGATGAAAGAGGAGGTTCTGATGAAGAAATCCAAGTACAGCTACACGCAGATCATGGCGATCTTGAAGCGAGCAGAAAACGGGGGGCCGGTGTCTGATCTTTGCCGTGAACATGAAATGAGTAGCGCGAGCCTTTACAAGTGGCGATCCTAGTACGACGGCATGGATGCGAGCCTGATGGCCCGAATGAAGGAACTCGACGAAGAGAACAAACGGCTCAAGAAGATGTATGCCGAGAAGAGCATGCAGAATGAATTTCTGAAGGAAGCGTTTGAAAAAAGTGGTGAGGTCGTCTCACAGGCGCGAGACGGCCGAGTGGGCGGTGCGCTTTCGATCTGCCAGCGTTGCTTTGGCATGTCGGGCGTTCAGCATTAGCGAGACCTGCTGTCGGTATCAGCCAAAGCTCAGCGATGAGAACGAGTTGATAGCAGACTGGCTGGTCGCGCTGACCGAGGTATCCTAGTTTCCTAGACACCAAGCTTTTCTAGTTTGCGCCGTCTTTTTTCATAGTCAACGGGCGACAGCATGCTGTTGTTCGTATGCTTGCGCTTCGGGTTGTAGAACAGCTCGATATTTTCGAAGACATCTCGCCGCGCTTGCTCGCGAGTCCGGTATTTCCGACGCCTAACCTTCTCCCGCTTGAGGAGCTGAAAGAAGCTCTCAGCCACGGCGTTGTCATGGCAGTTGCCCCGACGGCTCATCGAATGTTCTAGATTGTGTTCGCGGAGGAAGGCGGCCCATTCGCGACTGGTGAACTGGGCACCTTGGTCTGAATGAACCAGCAGACCAGGCCGCGGCTTTCTCGGCCAGATTGGCCATTGAGGTCGACTTCTCGCTGCCGTCAGAACGCGTGGTTCGGACGTTGGACTATATCAATGCCTGGCGCGGGAAGCCCTTTGCCATTCGTGTCGACAATGGCCCCGAACATGTCAGTGCCAGGCTTCAGAAATGGGAGGAGAACGCTGCGATTGGTTTGATCTATATCCAACCGGGCAAGCCACAGCAGAACGCCTACGTCGAACGCTACAACCGAACGTTCGGACGGAGTGGCTTGGACGGTATCACTTCAATAGCATCGAAGAGATGCAAGACCATGCTACGTACTGGCTATGGACATACAACAACGAAAGGCCAAACATGCGCATCGGTGGGATGACACCGATACAGATACTGAAAGCAGCTTAGACGCTACTAATGCGCCCCTCAAAAAACGGAGGGATTACCAACAAACTGGCCTCTACCTGGCTAATGTGGTCGTTACATCCATCGGCGGCGCGCATGTCGTCCGTGAACTGGATCGGATCGCCGAGCTGCGCGGCTATCCTTGCATGGTCTCGGACCAGTGCCGTTCTTAATGGACAACCATGTTTGCGGCATGGGGCGCCGAGTAAAGTCACCACCGCCCACATTCGAGCTTCGATGGGCTAACTCCGAGGGAGTATCACCAACGTTCAAGAAAGGGCGAAACCTTGAAAAAAGCAAACTAAAAACGGGAACGCGCAGGGGAGAAGTGCAAGGGCAGGTCACCTGCGGCCAACACATTTGAACAGCGCACTTCATTGCCCCTTCATTTTATCAAGGATATTGCCGGTTTTAGTATGCGCATCCTTAAGGCAAGCTTCCAGCTCCAATAAACCATTGAGCTCAGCGAACTTTGCCAGATCTTCAAGTACGCCCGAAACCCAGATGTAGTTTTCCACACATAAGTCCATTGATGTTTTTTCTGTGGCGGACACGTTTTCACTGTCAGACGCGTTGTTCCGCTCCCTTAGGTCTGTTGAAAGTTGTTTGGATTCAGAAAAACCGCTGTACGCCTCGTCAGCCTGTCTGAACATTTGTTCAATTCTCTTGATCTCCTTGTTCCTTTTTTCGTCTTTTGTCATTCCTGTGTTCTCCGAATTATGCGCTTCTGTCAGCATTGGGAATGACATTGCGTTGCGTAAGTACGTGCGCCGCTGCGACAGACGTCAACTACTAGGAAATAAAATTTTTAGTTAATGAAATCAAATATATAGAAAAAATTATGAAGTTCTCCATGCAACCAGATATCCGTGTCATGAATACTCTGCTTCAAACGAAACTGTTTCGCGTATCGTTGGTTCTGGTGTTTTTGGAAGCAGCGTCAGGCGTGCGTCGTTGTTGCGCTACCTCGTCGAACAGTACTGGCTGGCGAGGGTGGTTAGGTTGAAGCCTTCACAATTGCTGTGCAGAGGCTGTGTTGCAACGCATCGTTTTATCCGAACACTGCCAGCATTGTGCGTTCTGAAATTGGTCGACTAAGATACGCCGTGCTCCTTTATTTTGCTGAGTACTCCGTGTCAGAAGACTTACGCATCGAGTTCCCAAAACGGGCTTATACACTTGACCACCCATATCTTATGTCCCAGCTAGACTGTGTTCAGCGACCGTCTATTCCAGTGTTTGGACGCATAGGGCGGCATGCATCGCATCCGATTTCAACCGTTCACTATACGTGGATATGAACTGTTTTCTTCCTCCGATGCGTCTTTGGTTGTGGTTTTGAACGCGGCAATCATCGTTCGCAGGTTATCTGCATCAGAACTGAGAGAGTTACTAACCGCCGTAGTTTCTTCGACCATAGCGGCATTGTGCTGTGTCGTTTGATCCAACGATGAAACCGCCATGTTAATTTCTTGCAAAGCATTTGCCTGCTCGCGCGCCGCGTTGGTAATGGTCCCCACAAGATTTTCAGTCGAAGCAACACGCGAAACAATTTTTTCAAGCGCAGTTCCTGCGCGCTCGACCAAATCAACACCTGCTCTGACTTGTGTGTCACTTAACTTAATCAATTCCGAGATCTCCTTTGCCGATTCTGAGGCGCGTTGCGCTAATGCTCGCACTTCGGAAGCTACAACGGAAAAGCCTCGTCCTGCATCTCCAGCACGTGCGGCTTCAACGCCAGCATTAAGAGCCAAGAGATTTGTTTGGAACGAGATGTCATCAATGACACTCATGATCTTTGCGACTTGGGCTGATGAGTTTGCAATTTGGTCCATCGCTTTGACCACTTCCCGAACAGTTTCCCCCCCCGCTTCAGCTTCAGTCCGCGCAGCAACGACTGCGGTGTCAACATCCTGCGCCGTCCTTGCTGTGGACGTGACAGTTGCCATCAATTCCTCAAGTGCTGCCGCGGTTTGCTCAAGGGTCGCAGCTTGGTTTTCCGTACGACGCGCAAGATCGTTTGATGCAGCGCTAACCTCAGATGCGTTCCCTGAAACGCCAGACACCGTTTCATCTACACTTTTAATCAGTCCAGAGAGATGCGTAATGGCCTCGTTGAAGTCTGCCCTCAGTCGTTCGTAGTCTCCGTCAAACGAGGCGGATATTTGACACGTCAGATCACCTACGGACAACTGATGTAGGCTTTGGGCCAAGGCTGCAATGGCTCTATTGCGTGCCTTTTCGTCTTTCTGACGGGCGTTTTCCGCTTTGATCCGCGCATTTTCGGCTTCCGTAATGTTCATTGCCATCATTACAACTTTAAAGGCCTTCCCACCGGCATCTACAATTGGTGTCAAACTGGCGCGCAGCGAAACCTCGCTACTATTCTGTGTGACAAATCTCAGTTTTGCATACAAAGGAGCGCCTTCTTTGAGCGTTCCCCAAAACTCTTCTTGGTTGTCGCGTGTCGATTCCCTCCTAGAAAGCAAGCTCTTGTGATGGACACCAATGATGTCCTGAGCATTCAGCTGGAGCAGATCAAGAAATTGGTCGTTGGCTTTGGCCACATGCCCACTAAGGTCGTACTCAACTATACACTGTTCTTTATCTATCGCCGCAATAATGCCCGAATGCATTCGTTCCTGAGTGACGTCACGCCACTGAAGAATGTTACCGGCATAGGATCCATCTTCGGTCTCGACATAGGACGCGTTTAATTCGAACTTTAGGCCGCCAATAGTGACGTCAGTTCTCCATGGTAAGCGTGCCGGATCGGACAGAATGGCCCGTTGGTGTGCAGGATTAATGTGGAACCGATCAATTGAATGACCCACCATCTTTTCTGGATCAAAGTCGTCCCATACTTCCTGAAAGGATGAACAATGCTGATCCAGTAACTCTTTGGTGGCACGGTTGCTAGAAGTGATAACCATATCAGGGTCGACGATCATCATTGCGGAGTTACTATCATCGAAAGCAAAGCTTTTGGAAAACGCTTCGACAAGTTTTGCATCCGCCGTGCGAAGGTCGTTTCGCATTGAATCTAGCGCGCGGGACAGTTCACCAATCTCAGATCTCAATGACATGGTGGGAATCTCTGTACTGAACTCCTTGCGCGCTACTTGTGCCATCGCTTCGTTCAGCTTTGCCACCTGTCCGGTAAACCGGCGGCTCATAAAATAGGCGACTAAAATGCTAAGTATCAGCGAAATGCCGGCGGCTGCGGCGAAGGCAACTTCTTGAAGGAATGCAGCACGAGCTTCTTGGTGGTTCAACGCATGAATGCCTTCCAGAAGTTCGATCTCCACTGCACGAAGTCGTTCAATCCATGCCGATGAAATCGCAAACCACTCTGGGCCGCTGACAGCTTCTAGGCTTCCACCGTTCCGACTGGCTATTGCAAGTTGGCGTAGTTCTTCAAGGGCGGTTACCTCCGGAAACTGTGAAAAATCGAGGTGGGCAATAGCTTCGTTCGTGTAGAGTTCTGCCTGCGCCAGAGCAAATTTTTGTTGAGCGCTCTTGGCTATGAATTCTCTATATTGATCATTTGAGAAGTCTCCGGACCCAAATCCAGCGGCTCCCATCGCGCGTTCCAGACCTGCAGCCTCTTTGCCTTCGCTTAATGCAACATACCCAGCTCCTGCAAGGGCAATACTGCCAAGGTGAATTTCAGAAAAGGTAACATTAGTCAGCGCTAAAGCATCCTTGATCATGCTTGTATAAAACGTTGCCATCTCAGCCACAGAAACAGTTAGTGACGAAACGCTATCGCGCATGCCGACGAGTTCTTCTAGGTCGTGATCCAGAGTTGCTACCAACTCTGGATAGTCCTGCGCCATGATATCATGAAAAACAAAAAAATCTTCTAGCACAGTGTCTACCAACGCTCGCTGCTCTGGCAGAGCATTAGAGAAAATTCGTCCTCCAGAACCTATGTGACCCGCGGAGTATCCGCGTTCCACCTGTAGTGCGTGTACGAGATCACTGACGACGTCTGCATAGTCGAGAGCCGACTCTACACGTTTGACTTCCGCCATATCTCGAATCGCTCCCGACAAGCCAATGCTGGATACAATGATCAGCCCAACCAAGGGTATTATGGCGATTGCGAGTATTTGCTGGCGCAGATTCATTACGACATCCTGAGTAACTTATCTGATCCAAGATTGTGGAAACGCGTTAAAAAAAAATGATTTTGAATCCAAAAGAAGTCTTTTGGCGCAGGATTCCCTCCTTTTTCCGCAACTGACAAGTCTCTCGTAACTAAAAAGAAAACCGAAAAAACAACCACTCATCTGTTGACGCGATGAGATGACAGCGTATCGCTTGCACAATCATTAATGCCGTAGCTTTCCAATCAATGCAGCAGTCAATGACGATCTACGAGTCAGTGTTTGTTCTGCCCCACATCCTACTAGTTGGTGCGCAGCGCCGCGAAGGCTGTTGTTTTCAAAAGCGACCGTGGTGGATTGCGTAGAGAACGAAGATTCGAGCCGGAAGTCTGTCCGACGCCGCAAAGCTGTCCGGCACTATCGGGATGTGCTTGAGGTGTGGGAGAGCCGGGTGTGTAGAGCTTTTTCTGTTGAATCCGATCCATTCAAGCCAACTGGTGCGCCACTCACCAACAGAGTTTCAGCTTCACGAAGGAAAGTCGCTTTGCCGATGCTGGTTTAGGCAGCACCTGAAGTAGGTTAGACACGGAGAAGGCCACCGCCGTTGCATCAACACTTTTGAGTTAATTCGCCTCAAACACTCTAACTGAAATCACTGTGCCGTAGCGCACGTGTCAATACCCCAAGATGACAGCTGAGTCCTCTCCAAAGGTATTGACGAGAGAACAGGGAACAGGTCTTTTGATCGAACTGGGCGGCGGACAAGCCACCGCCCAAAAACTTATCACGCAACCATTTTTCTTTGAAGACTCGACTGCCTTTCAAGAAGCCCAGAGTTAACGAACCAAAGCTCCATTTCGATCGGCGAAAGACCACATTTTGAAAGTAACTGCAGGTAGTTGTCGCTAGTGTATTTCCATAGCCCGACACCGACTTTCGTTTGTTCCTCCTTGGACCAACCGACCACAGTGGGCGAAGAACCAATGCGCCGGTAAACGGCTAGCATCTTGCGGTCGAAAACGCCTACAAAATGTTCTATTGAAAACTCTGCCATTACCTTTCCACCAGCCGCCAAAATCTTGGTTGCAACGTTAAACTGGGTAGTTGGCGACACACAAAACCGTGTACATTCCCAGATAACGGGACTTTGGATTTTGACACCATCCGTCAGATCAAGGAAATGGTCGTTTACCATGGTTTGGCCGACAGTTGGCAAAAGTCGCATGGATGCCTCGTGTAGACCGTTCGGGCCAGAGGCTATCACATATAGCGGGTTGAGTTTGTCGTACTCATCCCTCTCCTCGCCAAGCCGGTCTACATAAACATCCCAACCGAGCCGCCTGTTAAACTGTTCGGCTCGGTCCTTGAACATTGAGTGCGCCAGCGCAGGGCGCGTCGACAGCTCGTCGCCGTAGAGAAAATGAAGCATGATTTGTGCACCTTAATGATTTAGTGCCTAAATTATTCAGAGTTTTAGTTAATCGCAGGTTACGCGGTCCGTGACATTTTTTTCTTCGCCGATACGACCAAGAGAGTTTGGATTGGTTATCCATCGTCGCACGCTATGGTGTTGTTGAGTTCGGTTCCATCGGTAGTCTGATCGTTCGCAGCATCCTCGCGGATCGATCCGGATTCATCCCCAATATACGGGTTATGTATTTGCTGTTCGCACTGGTTCTCGGGACGTGGAGCTTCGTATTCTTAACCGACAGTGCGGGCACTTGGTTCAACAATGCTATGGTCGCTGTCGTGATCTTTCTGACCTCCGCTTTACTCATTGCGCGCGCACCAACCAACGAGATGGCACTGGTGCAGGCCGATCCGAAGCAAAGTGCCTTGAGCTCGCGCTTAACGCTTCCGTCATCTATCTAGGCCAAGGGATTGGTGCAGGGACCGACGGTTTGGTTGTTGGATCAATTTGCTTAGTAGCTCTTTGATACGTTAGGGCGGAGATAGCGGTGGCAGCGTTCATTGCAGCAGCGCTTGCAAATATTCGACGAGTGGACGAACAGCTATGGCTTTTGATTGGCGCGGCAATTCCACCCAGTAAGCAAATAGGACTGATGGTGAACGTTCGGTATCGCGAGCTTGGCGATTTCCCAAAAACAGGCAGGCAATAGCGACGCACAAAAAAAGCTGATTAGTCGGCAGGTATGCCTTCGGGCACTAACTGTATCGTGCAGGTGCGGCGAACGACAGGTTTGAAGGGCCGCGCCGCAGCATTGAGACCCTACAGTGGAGGTCGGCTTTGGGCCGTTTGCTGCTAGGGCGCTGGTTTTCGATTTCATAACACTAAGTGGTATTTAATGTGGTATAATATTGAACCATAGATAAAATACATACTTATACCAATAGTATGGAAGGATTGTAATGGTGATCCTCGGTCCGCCACTACCACATTGTGAGGCGACACATAGTTTTTCCTATTGCGCCAAACTCTTTCCTATTTTGAAATTCTCCGCTTCCCATCGGTAGGCTCGCTTGTTTCGTTTAACCCCGTTTCCTAACCTGAAAATCGGCGGTGATTTGAAGGTCAGACGGCGAAGCCGCCTGCTCCTGCAAATCTGCCACGTGGCGA
>ERZ1740072.597-NODE-597-length-14320-cov-6.563828_pt1 | contig 14320 bp, 14 predicted proteins | sample MGYA00581733_ERZ1740072 | MGnify/ENA primary metagenome ERZ1740072 (study PRJEB43018, sample SAMN04849741) | marine metagenome | isolation source: floating plastic debris | place: Pacific Ocean | collected 2008-08-30 | study: EMG produced TPA metagenomics assembly...
GCAGGAGTTCCTTTACGACACCGGGAAATTCGAGCGTATCTTCCTTGGCCATGGTCTCTCCTTTGTTACCTCAGGCCCGCGCGAGAGCGGACGCGGCACTAAATGCGCCGGGTGGACCCATAATTCAAGGGCCAATCAACAAGATCGCGTCACGCCAGTGGCGTGACTGTGACCGGATCGGCACGACCCATCTGCTGCACCCAGTGGCGGCGGTTGAGCACGACACCGTCTGCCCGCACCTCAGAAATCGCTGCCAGATCGACATCCCCATAGACCCAACCCGGTTCATTCAGCGTACCAAGCGCAATGACCCCAGTATCCGGGAAGCCGCGGTCCGGCGGGCCAAAGATACCGCCCGCACCGGTGCTGATGTCCACAGCCGGGGACCAAGGGGCCGCGCCCACAACAGACGACATCACCGTGACACACTGGTTTTCAAGAGCGCGCGCCTGCGCCCCAATGCGCACACGGGAATATCCGCTGAGCGCTTCGGTGACCGAGGGGACCAGAAGAATGTCCGCCTCTGCCAAGGCCCGGCCGAGCAGTGGAAACTCACTATCGTAACAGATCAGAACACCGATCTTGCCAAGGTGCGTGTCAAACAGCTGCAACGGCCCGCCGGGAACAACATCCCACGTCTCGGCCTCAAAGCGGGTCATGATCTGCTTGTCCTGAACGCCCTTCGCACCACCGGGCGTGAACAGGCGTGCGCGATTGACCGGGCGCGTGACACCATCTGGCAGCGCATCCGTCGCCGGACCGGACGCTGCAAGGATGTGCACCCCGAAAACACTGGCCAGATGCGCATGCAGCGCGTCTGCGTCCGCCATCCGATCTGCGACGGCGTACAAAGACGCCTCCAGATCGCCCGCAACATCCAACCCCGCCAGCGTGGCAAGTTCCATCGCGCCATACTCTGGAAAGACCAGCAGGTCCGACCCCGCCTCGGTCGCCTCACGGATCCATGATGTCAATTTGTCCTCATAAGCTGCCCAATCAGGCAGGACATCCAGCGGATAAGAGGCAGTGGCAATCTTCATCCCTCCATGATGCCCAGTGCGGATCATGCTGGCAAGAGCACGCTATCATCACAAAACCAAAATATATGAAGCCCACTCACCACTTTTCCATTGACCGAAGCCCCGTGCAGTTTCAATAAACATAAAACTGCACCAAGGATCGGATTATGCTGAGCAAAGGCGTCACATTGCGCGGTCTCGAAGTATTTGAGGCACTGGCCGCCACCGGTTCCGTGGCCCAAGCCGCCAGTGCCACTGGCCTCAGCCAACCCGCCGTCAGCCAGCAATTGCGCAACCTTGAAACCGCGCTTGCCACTGACCTGATCGATCACGGCAAACGGCCCATGCGACTGACCCCCGCGGGCCACAGCTTTCTCGCGCGGGCCGAAGCGGCACTTTCACAGCTGCGTCTGGCACAATCCGAACTGACAGTGATGGACCTGGCCCATCTTTCTGCCTTGTCCATCGGGGTGATCGACGACTTTGAGAATGATCTGACGCCCCGTCTGGTCACGATCCTCGCGGACAGCCTGACTCGCTGCAAATTCACGTTGGCCACGGCCCCCAGCCACGAAATCCTGCAGGCCATCACCGACAAACGGCTGCACATGGCGATCTCGGCCAGTGATGGAGCCATGCGGGATGGGGTGATCGAATACCCGTTGGCCCGCGATCCGTTCATCGTGGTCGCACCCAAAGGTGCCGCACAACGCGCCGATCTGCTTGGCAGCCTGACCTCTTTGCCGTTTCTACGGTACGAGCGGGATCAACTCATCTCTCGCCAGATCGAATCCCATCTGGCGCGCCAAAAGCTCGACCTGCAGGACCGGTTTGAAATCGGCAGTCACCTGGCCCTGATGGCAATGGTTGCAAAAGGCATCGGCTGGGCGGTGACCACACCGCTGGGCTTTATGCGCGCCGGGCGTTTCCATGATCAGGTCGAGGCCTTCGCACTGCCAATTGCACCGTTCTCGCGCACGATTTCATTGTTTGCCAGCGCCGATTGGGCAGGCGATGTGCCAATGGATGTTGCCAACACGATGCGCCGCCTGATCCAGACACATATGATCGACCCTGCCATGTCACACCTGCCGTGGCTCGCCGGAGAATTCAGACTGCTCGATTCATGACAACGCACGACCCTGAATTGAGGCCGCAATGACCCACCCTTCCATCGTCATCCTCACAGGCGCCGGCATCTCTGCCGAAAGCGGTCTTGGCACCTTTCGCGATGAGGGTGGGTTGTGGGCCCAGCACCGGATCGAAGACGTGGCCACGCCCGAGGGTTTCGCGCGCAACCCCGCACTGGTTGTCGACTTTTATAACAAACGCCGCGCGCAGGCACATGAGGCTGTGCCCAATGCCGGTCACACTGCCCTTGCCCGCCTAAAGGCAGAGCACAAGGGCGAGGTTCTTCTAGTCACCCAGAACGTCGATTCCCTGCATGAAAAGGCGGGCAGCACCGACGTTGTCCACATGCACGGCGAACTCGCCAGTGCCTTGTGCGCAAATTGCGGGCACCGCTGGAACGCACCCTTGCACATGGAAGTGGGAGAGGCCTGCCCGGCCTGCGCCCAGCCCACGGCACGCCCGGATATCGTCTGGTTTGGCGAAATCCCCTATCATATGGAACGGATCGAAGAGGCACTGTCACGCGCAGACATCTTCGCTGCGATCGGGACATCCGGGAACGTCTATCCGGCGGCAGGGTTTGTACAAATGGCGACATATGTCGGTGCGCGCACGGTCGAGATGAACCTCGACCCCTCCGAAACCGTGGCCCTTTTCGAAGAGACACGGCCCGGCAAAGCCTCTGTGACCGTCGCGCAATGGGTCGACGACATCCTGAACGGCTAGACCAAAGGCGGAAGGCACCTCCAGATTTGCATCTTCGTCCGGCCCGCGTCAGGCGGAGGTATCCTCCGCCCTGCCCGGTTCAGTTTGATTTATGGTCGTGACCGCCATGCGCCCCGGCTTCGGGCGCGCGTTCATTGTCAACCGGAATGCGCACATCAATCTCACCGGCTGTCTCAAACACCAATGTGACATCAACGTCCGCGCCCTGCTCCAACGGACCGGTCAGGCCCATCAACATGACGTGCAATCCACCACGTTTCAGATGGACCATTTCGCCCGCAGCGACGGGAATGCCGTCCTCGACTTCCATCATCTGCATAACGCCGTCACCGGTTTCTTTGTGGGTGTGCAGTTCGACCCGCTTGGCCGCATCGGTGCGGGCGGCGATCAGGCGGTCATCCGCGCCCGACATGTTGTGAAGGGTCATAAAGGCAGCGCCCGCCTTGGCCGTCGGGCTGGCGGCGCGGGCATATGGGTCCATCACCATGATGCTGTCAGCAAAGGCGGGAAGGGCAAACAGGCTTGCAGTGGCAAGCGCCAAAACACGTGTACGGTAGGACATGGATGTCCCCTTTCTTGATCTGAATGGTCTGTTTTGTAAGAACTGGATTCAGATCCCCACCGGCGGCGCACGCGCCATGGCGTGAAAAGCCGCGCCAGAACGCCATGCGCTTCGCGGCGCAAGGGCTGCATGATGCGTGAACACAGGTGCCGCGCCAAGACCGGGTCCAACCGGCTCCAGCATATCCAGCGCGTGCAAAGCACAGTCCGGGCAATGATGCGGCACAGACACAGGCGCACCATCGGCGCCGATATAGACCACAACCGACTGCGTCCCGATGCACAGCACCATGTGGTCGACAGCACGGTCAGACCCACGCGCCGCCCCGACGCTGTGACTTGTCATCACAAACACCGCGCACAACACAAAAGACAGAACGGAACGCATCATGGGCAAAGCCTATCTGACCACGTAGGCACGCTCAACGTCTCGAAACCACCCTGCCCGCGACAAAAAACCCCGCCTGCGTGAACAGACGGGGCGATGTCTTCGCAACCAAGTCCAGCGCTTATGCGTCGGCGGCTTGGGCCTTCATGATCTCTTTTTTGACCTTCAGCATCGCAGAGGACAGTTCGGCGTCCTTGGCTTTGGCCATGAAACCGTCGAGACCACCGCGGTGGTCTACTGTGCGCAGGGCAGCTGCCGAAATGCGCATCTTGATGCCACGGCCCAGTGTCTCGGACTGCAGGGTCACGTCATTCAGGTTCGGCAGAAACCGCCGACGGGTTTTGTTGTTGGCGTGGCTGACATTGTTGCCAGTCATGGGGCCTTTTCCGGTCAGTTCGCATACTCGCGACATGGGGCTACCTCGTGATTTTCTGCGAGGGTCAGGCGCTCGCACATATAAAAAGGGTGCCGCTGACAGCACCCGGGAATCTGGTGATGGGTGATTAGGCGCGGTTTGCGCCCGCGTCAACCCCTGCAGCAGGGTCGAACCAAGCATTCATCGCCTTATCGACGCAAATGGGTCTGTACCAGTTCAAGGGCCGCCGCCACAGGGGTCATATCACCCTCTGCCACCCGCTCCGCCAATCCGTCCATGCCCGCGCGCACCTCCGGTTCGTGCAGTCGCGACAGCAAGGCCTGACGCACCTCTTCTTCGAACCAATACCGGGCCTGCGCCGCACGCGTCGCATCGAAAAACCCCTCACTGCGACGCCACTCCACAAGGGCTTGCATATCCGCCCATGCCGCTTCCAACCCTTCTTCTACAAGCGCCGAGACCATCATCGCCCGGGGATACCCTTCAGGGTCCTGCGGCCGCTTGCGCAGCAATCTAAGTGCCCCGGCATAATCTGCGCAGGTGCGCGTGGCGGCAGGCTTCAAATCCCCGTCCGCCTTGTTGATGAGGATCATGTCCGCCATCTCCATGATACCGCGCTTGACCCCCTGCAATTCATCACCGCCCGCGGGGGCCAGCAGCAACAGGAACAAATCGGCCATCTGCGCCACGACAGTCTCGGACTGACCCACACCCACTGTCTCGATCAGCACAACGTCAAAACCCGCACCCTCGCACAAGGCTACAGCTTCACGCGTTCGGCGCGCCACACCACCCAAATGCGTGCGGCTGGGTGACGGGCGAATAAACGCACCCGGCTCGCGGCTCAGGCGATCCATGCGGGTCTTGTCCCCAAGGATCGACCCACCAGACCGGGCCGAGCTGGGATCAACGGCCAGTACAGCAACGCGCAAGCCCTGCCCGATCAACATCATACCAAAGGCCTCGATAAAGGTGGATTTGCCGACCCCCGGCGTGCCCGACAGACCAATGCGCAACGCTTGCCGGTCGCGCGGCAAGGCCGCGCTCACTTCCGCTCCCTGCACCTACTGATCGGGCCGAGCGCTTCCGCTCCCTGCGCCGGACGACCGGGACGTGCGCGTTCCACCAACGTGATACCACGGGCCAGCGCCCGACGCGCGCCGCGCGCAATCCGCTGTGCCAGATCCGTGGTGTCCATCGCCTGCTCCCTCTGGATGGAGTTGTGGGAAAGCCGGAAACAAATGTCCAGTGTTGGCGCAGCCCTTCACTTCAGCCATAACGCGCGCCATGACGGCCACGCTCCCCATCGACGCAATCCTGCCCGATCTGATCGACACTCTGCGCGATGCAGGGCGCGCCGTGCTGCAAGCGCCTCCGGGTGCGGGCAAGACCACGCGCGTCCCCCTCGCGATGCTCAAGGCAGGGCTGACGAGTGGCAAAATCCTGATGCTGGAACCCCGCCGCCTTGCCGCACGCGCCGCAGCCGACCGGATGGCGCAAACGCTGGGCGAAAAGACAGGACAGACCGTTGGTTACCGCATTCGCGGCGACAGTGCCGTGGGCCCAGACACAAAAATCGAAGTCGTCACCGAAGGCATCCTGACCCGCATGCTGCAAGACGCCCCCGACCTGCCGGGCGTCGGCGCGGTGATTTTCGATGAATTCCACGAACGCTCACTCAATGCCGATCTCGGCCTCGCGCTCTGCCTTGAAGTGGCCGAGGCGCTGCGAGACGACCTGATCCTGCTGGCCATGTCCGCCACGCTCGATGCCGCCCCCGTGGCCGAGGTGATGCAGGCTCCGATCCTGACCAGCGAAGGCAAGAGTTTCGAGGTCACGCCCCACTGGCTGCCCAAACCAACCCCGAAAGACACGCGGTTCGAAGCCGCCATGGCCGACCTGATCTTGCACGCACTGTCAGAGGCCGAAGGGTCCCTGCTCGCTTTTCTGCCGGGTGAGGGCGAAATCAGGCGCACTCTGTCCCTGATCGAACAGCACCTTCCGACAGGCACCACAGCACATCCCCTGTTCGGCGCCATGGATTTCAAAGCCCAACGCGCCGCCATCACGCCCTCAGAACAGCGCAAGGTGGTCCTCGCCACCTCCATTGCTGAAACCTCGCTGACAATCCCCGACATCCGCATCGTGGTCGATGGGGGACGGTCGCGGCGCGCGCAATTCGACGCCGCCTCAGGCATGTCCCGGCTGGTGACCGAGCGGGTCACCCGTGCCGAAGCGACACAGCGGATGGGGCGCGCAGGCCGGGTGGCACCCGGCACCGCTTACAAGCTGTGGACCAAGGGCGAAGACGGCGCGCTCGCCGCGTTCCCGCCCCCCGAAATCGCCAGCGGAGACCTCACAGGATTTGCCCTTGAATTGGCGGTCTGGGGCAGCGGGGATGGCCTGCGCTTTGTCACCCCGCCGCATGAGGGACGCCTGAAAGAAGCCCAAGGCCTGCTCCAGATGCTGGGCGCGCTTGATCACGACCTGCGCATCACCGATCACGGGCGCAGTCTCGCGCGCCAACCCCTGCACCCACGTCTGGCCCACATGCTGGTTACAGCAGGCAAACAGGCCGCCCCCCTCGCCGCCCTGCTGGCTGAACGCGACCCAATGCGCAATCGCGGAACGGACCTCGCCCTGCGGATGCGGGCGCTCAACGACCCGAACGCCTTCCCAGACGCTCATCGCGGCACGCTGGCCCGCATCCGGGACGAGGCCAAGCGGCTCAGACGCGGCGCGCACGAGCGCTCCCCGCTGGACCTGGGCGACATGGCCGCCCTCGCTTATCCCGACCGCATCGGATTGCGGCGCACAGGCGACGCCCCACGTTTCATCCTGTCCGGTGGCAAGGGCGCGATCCTGCCACAGGGCGACGCTCTGTCCGGCCAGCGCCTGATCGTGGCCACGGATTTGGATGGCGACCCGCGCGAGGCGCGGATCAGGCAGGCTGTGGCCTTCAGCGATGACGCACTCGGCACGCTCTTTGGCGACCAGATAAGGTGGCAGAACACCTGCCAGTGGTCCAAACGCACGCGCAGCGTCCAATCCCGCCAGCAACGCGTCTTTGGCGCGCTGGTGCTTGAGGACAAACATTGGCCTGACGCCGCGGACGAAGACGTTGCACGCGCCATGCTGGATGGCATCGCAGAACTGGGGCTGAACCCGTCGCGCGCGGCACGCCGCCTGATGGCCCGCGCCGCTCTCATGGACGCAAGTTTCCCGAACCTGAGCGAAACGCACCTACTGGACACACTTGAAGACTGGCTATTGCCGCACCTGACCGGCGTGCGCAGCCAGTCAGACTGGAAAGCCTTCGACATCCTGCCCGCCCTGCAATCGCTGTTGGGCTGGGACAACATGCAAATCCTCGACCGCGCTGTACCGGGCCATTTTCAAACGCCACTGGGGCGCAAGATCGCGATTGATTACGAAGAGGCGACGCCAGGCATTTCGGTCCGGCTTCAGGAAATGTTCGGCGTTACTCGGCACCCGATGGTGGGCAACACACCGCTGCAAGTCACCCTGCTCTCCCCCGCCCAGCGCCCTGTGCAAGTCACGTCCGACCTGCCCCGCTTCTGGGCCACAAGTTACGAAGACGTGCGCAAGGACATGCGCGGGCAGTACCCAAAACACCCCTGGCCCGAGGACCCGACCCAAGCCGACCCCACTTTGCGCGCCAAGCCGCGCAAATAGGGCGTTGGTCAGGCCAACCTGCACGTCGCTTCTCTGACTCAAAAATCCCGGGCGAGTCGCGCGATGCGTGTCCGCGAGATCACCGCACGTTGCGTTAATCCGGCCAATTCCGTGCATCAGCGGTGCACGTTCTGTGCACAGGTTGTGTACGCTCAGTGCATCCCCGTTTTTGGCCGCTAACCTATATAAACAAGGGGTGAATCACCCCCACGTCCCGTGATGGGCTCCATCCCGGTCAATCCGCTCAAATCCATGGTTGCCAAAATAGTCGCGCAAGGCCTGGATCATATCCGCCGTCCCGCGCGCCCGACCCATGCTGTCATGCCATGACAAGGCCGCCGCCAGGGCAGGCACAGGCTGTCCCGCCAGAGCGGCGGCAGCGACAACCCGGCGCAGGCATGGCACGCTGTCTTTCAAACGGTCGACCATCGCAGGCGCCAAAATCATCTGTCCGTAAGGAAGCTCCCCTCTGAACGCATCCGCGAATTCGTCGAGCAAAGCGGATCGGATGATACATCCAGCCCGCCATATTTCGGCAACTCGGGCCATATCGAGCGACCAGTCGAACGCCTCTGAAGCCGTTGATAAAACAGAAAAACCCTGCGCATGCGCCAGTATCCGTCCAGCCATTAGGGCGTTCGCCAATTCATCCTCGCCCGGTGGCTTTTCGGCAGCAACCCCTTTTTCGAGTACGCCCTCCGCCGCCACTCGCACCTGCTTTTGTGACGACCAGCCACGCGCACCAACAGCCGCTTCAATCGCCGACGCCGATTGTCCCAGTTTGAGCGCCTCGATCACGGTCCAGCGGCCGGTTCCTTTCTGGCCCGCAGAATCGAGGATCACGTCGATCATCGGCTGGCCCGACTCCGCATCAACCGACTGAAGAACGCTCTCGGAAATCTCCACAAGGTAAGACGCCAGCGGGCCCTTCGCCCAACGTCCAAACATCGCGCCAATGTCGGCCGGCGCCATTCCAGCCATGTCACGCTGAATGCCGTAAACCTCTGCAATCATTTGCATATCGGCGTATTCGATCCCGTTGTGCACGGTCTTTACAAAATGGCCAGCTCCGTCCGGCCCAACATGCGCCACGCAAGGGTCGCCCTCAAACCGGGCAGCAATCGCCTGTGCCATCGGCTTGAATTGAGCCCACGCATGATCCGACCCACCCACCATCATTGACGGCCCGTACCGCGCACCTTCCGCACCGCCAGAAACGCCCATCCCGACGAAATGCACACCCGTGCCCTGCAGCCGTTCGGTACGCGTCCGTGTGTCGTTGAAGTCCGCATTGCCGCCGTCGATGATCGTGTCGCCATCACTCAATAGCGGCGTCACCTCCCCGATCATCGCATCCATTGGCGCGCCAGACGGGATCATGAACAGGATGGTGCGCGGCGCCTTGATCGCGCTCACAAACTCCTTGAGTGTCTCGTGCCCATGCACGGCGCCATCAAGCCCTGCGGCCTCCTCAAGGAAGGGAGCAATCCAATCGGCCTCACGGTTCGATACGGCCACCTCGAACCCTTGCTCGGCCAGATTGAGCGCCAGCGCGCTGCCCATCGTGCCGAGTCCGTAAACGCCGATATCTGCTGTCATGCTCAGGCCCTTTCGTTTCTAAAGCGCGACCATAGAGTGCAGCGATTGACGTGCAAGGCTATGTGCGTATCTCGCGAACTGAGAGACCCGGCGCGCCGTCTCCTTGCGCCTCCGCCGCACGGATCAGCAGGCGCATGCGCGCGTTTAACGGTGCCTGCCGACCGTTTAGCTCTGCAAGATGCAGGATCGCCCCCTGAAGCGCCTCGATCTCAGTTTTGCGCCCCTGCATCAGGTCGTCCCACATGGACGAGCGGGCCTCTGCGTCAATGGTCAGCATGCGCGCTGCGATCACCCGAAACACAGGCGTAGGTAGCCGCAAGATATGGGGAATGAGAAACGGCGGAGCAGCGGCAGTTGTCTTGGCAGGCTTAATGCCTGCAGCACGCAATACGCGTAACGCCTCCGCCATCTGGTCTGCCATCAGACGGCGCCATGCGCGGTCCTGTAATTGTTCCAGCAGTGGTATATCTGCCAGTGCATTTACCGCGTTGCCCAGATTAAACAGCAGCTTACCCCACTGAACCGCCTCGATATTGTCAACGGAGTGCCAACGCAGGTGTGCACCGGACAGATCGGGCAACGGGCCCGCTTCGACCAGAATGTCGCCGGAGGTCGCGCGGTGATACTGGCCCGGGCCGCGCGACACCACGTTGGACGGAGCCATCGCAGCGCGCACATCGGCACACGGCAGGGCTCGGCGTAAAACAGCGGCATTGCCGACGCCGTTTTGCAGGCTGATGACCTGCGTTTCCGGAGCGTGGATGGCGATCAGACGACCCATCGCCTCGGTATCCCCGGATTTGACGCAGACCAGAACCAGATCAGCGCCAGTCAATGCCGTTTCAGGGTCATGGGTGGCCTTAATGCCGGAGACGCGCAGATCAAGCCCATCAAAGTCCGTTAAACTCAAACCGCGTTGCGCGACCTGTTCGATGACGCGCGCCCGTGCCAGAAACCGGACATCGAATCCCGCATCGCACAGAACCGCCCCGACAAAGCAGCCAATGCTACCGGCCCCTGCAATTGTGATACGGGGTGCGGTCACACGCCAAGACACCAGCGCATGATGGCCTTTTGTGCGTGCAAACGGTTTTCGGCCTCATCAAAGATCACCGAGTGCGGGCCGTCCATGACTTCGGACGTCGCTTCATCATCGCGGTGCGCTGGCAGGCAATGCATGAACAGGCTGTCCGGCTTGGACTTGCCCATCAGATCGGCGTTGACCTGATAGCCGCGCAACTGGTTGTGCCGGCGCTCGCGCGCGGATTGCGGATCATGCATCGACACCCATGTGTCCGTGACAACAAGGTCCGCACCGGCGACGGCCTCATCGGGGTTGCGCACGGTGGTATAGAGGCCATCAAGGCTGCGCTCTGGGTCCAGAGGTTCGGGTCCTGTAAAGACAAGGTCGAATTCAAACTGTTTGGCGGCATGGGCGAAACTGGCAAAGACGTTGTTCCCGTCCCCCGACCACACGACCTTTTTGCCCTTGATTGGACCCCGGTGTTCTTCGAACGTCATGACGTCCGCCATGATCTGGCAGGGATGCGTGCGGTTTGTGAGTCCGTTGATCACCGGGACGGTCGCGTGCTCTGCCATTTCGAGCAATGTCGCCTCTTCGAAGGTCCGGATCATGATCAAATCGACATAGCGCGACAAAACCCGCGCCGTGTCCGCAATCGTTTCGCCATGCCCAAGCTGCATGTCATTGCCCGAAAGCACCATCGTTTGCCCGCCCATCTGGCGCACACCCACATCAAAGGACACGCGGGTCCGGGTGGACGGTTTTTCAAAGATGAGGGCGACCATGTGCCCGGCCAGAGGCTGGTCATCATCGACCTGCCCTTTGGGGCGACCCGCGCGGGCCTGTTTCATCGAGCGCGCGTTGTCGATAATGGCCCGCAAGTCGGCAGGCGTGGTGGTGTGGATGTCTAGGAAATGGGTCATGTCATATGCCTGGTCTTTTTTTGGAAAGCGACGGGGGCCAGCCTCCGGCCCCCCGAAGTTTATCTTGCAAGATGAATTTGGATTACGCAGCGACGGCTGCTGCGGCCTTATCGAGGCGATCAACGGCTTCGCCGATTTCCTCATCCGTTATGTTGAGGGGCGGGAGCAGTCGGATTGTATTGTCCGCAGCAGGCACCGTAAGGACGTGTTGGTCATAACCCGCTTGCACGATATCGGTGTTCGTGGCCTTGCATTTGATCCCCATCATCAGGCCTTGCCCACGCACACTGTCAAACGTGTCAGGATGTGCCGCCACCAGCCCTTCAAGCTTTTGGCGCAAAGCACCGGCTTTCCGGTTCACATCCGCAAGAAAGTCAGGCGTGTTCACCGTGTCCATCACTGCGTTGCCAACCGCACAACCCAAAGGGTTGCCGCCATAGGTGGACCCATGAGTCCCCGCTGTCATCCCGCTGGCCGCCTTTTCCGTGGCCAGCACGCAACCGAGAGGAAAGCCACCGCCAATGCCCTTGGCCACCATCATGATGTCCGGTTCGATCCCCGCCCATTCATGGGCAAAAAGCTTGCCCGTCCGGCCCACGCCACACTGCACCTCGTCGAGGATCAGCAGGATTCCGTGTTGATCACAAAGATCGCGCAGGCCCTTGAGGCACTGGTCAGGCACCGGGATGATACCTCCCTCGCCCTGAACAGGCTCGATCATGATCGCGGCTGTGTGGTGTGTGATTGCTGGTGCGATGGCCTCGTGATCGGCGAACGGCAAATGGATGAAGCCGGGTAAAAGTGGGCCAAAGCCTTTGGTCATTTTTTCAGAACCGGCGGCTGCAATACCGGCAGACGAACGACCATGGAAGCTGCCCGAGAAGGTGATGATTTCGGTACGTTCAGGATGTCCTTTTTCGTACCAGAACTTGCGCACCATTTTTACGGCCAACTCGCAGGACTCGGTTCCGGAGTTGGTAAAGAACACCGTGTCAGCGAATGTTGCATCAACCAGTTTGTCCGCGAGGCTTTGTAGCTGTGGGATTTCGTAAAGGTTCGATGTGTGCCAAAGCGCGCCCGCTTGAGCGGTCAACGCCTCTGTCAGCACGGGGTTTGCATGGCCCAATACGTTCACCGCAATCCCTGCACCCAGATCAAGGAAGCGTCGCCCATCGGCCTCGATCAACCAGGAGCCTTCGCCTTTGACAAAGCTGAAGGGGGCGCGATTGTAGGTCGGCAAAACGGAAGAGATCATGGGGATCATCCTATCTGGGTGGCCATATGGCGTCACAGCGTTGGTGCATGAGCCACGGGGCAGGGTCAACAAAATTGAGAAAGGGGTGTTGTGCCGAGACACAACGAGATCAGGCGCAGGACTAGCTGCGTTATGCGTTTCGTCGGAGGAAGGCGCGTTTGATCATGAGCGCGTCGTAGCGCAAGCTTTATCGGTGTGCCAGCCCTTTTTGCTTGCATCAGGTGCGGGATCGGGCGCAAGGCCGGGATATGTACGCCGCCAAAACCCATAACCCTGCTCTTGCAGCGATCCTGATTGCGGTGGCCTGTGCGTTCATTGCGGCAACAACTCTGATCGCCAAGACCCTAGCGAGCACACAGTTTGGCGACCCACTACATCCGTTTCAGGTTGTATTCGGGCGGTTTTTCTTTGCCTTTCTGACCTTCGCCGTGGTGGCCGCGGTCTTACGCCCGGATCTGCAACGCCCGCATCTGGGGCTGCATCTGGCGCGCACGCTGGGCGGCTGGGCGGGGTTGACGCTCATGTTCGCCAGTGTCGCGTATATTCCACTGGCGGATGCGACTGCGATTTCATTTCTCAACCCGGTGTTCGGAATGATCTTTGCCATCCCTTTGCTGGGCGAGCGTGTTGGCAAATGGCGTTGGAGCGCGGCAGTGATCGCACTGGTGGGTGCGGTTATCCTGTTGCGGCCAACCCCGGACAGCTTTCAGCCCGGCGCCTTGTTCGCATTGGCAGCGGCAGTCATTTTGGGGTTTGAGTTGAACATCATCAAAAAACTGACCGGACGTGAGAACCCGTTTTCCATTTTGCTTGTGAACAACGCCATTGGTGTGGTGATCGCTAGCCTTGCTGTGGTGTGGGTCTGGATCTGGCCAACGCCGATGCAATGGGCACTGATGGCGGCCCTGGGATGTGCTATGGCGGTGGCACAGACATGCTTTGTGAATGCGATGGCACGCGCTGACGCCAGCTTTGTCGCGCCACTGACCTATGGCACACTGATCTTTGCCGCCGTGTACGACATTCTGTTTTACAATGTGATCCCGGATGGGGTCACGATTTTGGGCGCCAGCATCATTGTGGCGGGCGCACTGTTGCTGGCATGGCGCGAAGCCATGCAAACAAAGCCCAAACATGACCATGCTCCCTTGTAACTTCGGCGCGCACCATTAGAATAAGGCGCTGATACGAAATTTTGGGCGACTCCTGTCGAAGGGGTCGCTTTTTAGCTAAGAAAGCCTGCCGATGTCCTGGACTGACGAGCGCGTTGAACTTCTGAAAAAGATGTGGGGAGAGGGCCAGTCGGCCAGCCAGATCGCAAAGGAGCTTGGCGGCGTGACCCGCAACGCCGTGATCGGCAAAGTGCACCGTCTGGGTCTGTCCAATCGTGCGGGCAGTGGCGCGACCCCGGCCAAGGCCGAAGCCAAGGCCAAACCCTCCGCGCCCAAAGCCGAGGCCAAGCCAAAGCCGCCTCAGCCCAAGACCGAGCCTGCGATCAAACCGGTCCCTGCAGGCGAGGCCAAGCCAAACCTGCCCGCCCGCAAACAGATCATTCCCGCAGGCCAGCCATTGCCGCCGCAACCCTCTGCAAACGAGATCAGCCCCGAGGCGCTGGCCAAGGT
>ERZ1740072.598-NODE-598-length-14315-cov-8.752384_pt1 | contig 14315 bp, 11 predicted proteins | sample MGYA00581733_ERZ1740072 | MGnify/ENA primary metagenome ERZ1740072 (study PRJEB43018, sample SAMN04849741) | marine metagenome | isolation source: floating plastic debris | place: Pacific Ocean | collected 2008-08-30 | study: EMG produced TPA metagenomics assembly...
ACACATCAGGGCAAGGCGAAAACAAAGGCTTTAATACCATTACCAGCAGTAGCACAAACTTACTCTGAAAGTGAGACTGGGGTGGTTGTTGAGAGGCGTTCTGCTTGTTTTTCTGCTCTATCTTCAGTCGATTGAGTTTGTCGTTATCGCCAGACAAGAGCTGAGAGCCGCTAGACCTAAAATAATTTTGAATGCAAAATTATAAGAAAGTACCGGGAGCATCATTTACCGCGATACGCCACCAATTAATTGTGTTGGATTATGTTTGGGCAAAGCATGTTTATCGACATGTTTTGGAAACTCATTATATTTCATTTGAAAAATAACTGTGTATGAGCAGAGAAAACTTATCAAGAAGAGATATTAAAATAACGATGTAGGGAAATCTCTCAATTTCATTCTAAGTATACATTGACAGTGGTGAATTACAATTCAAGATCAGGATCCTGGGGAGATTAAAGAAGTATCAAATTGTGGGAATTCATGATTGTTGTTAAGAGGTGGCCACCTATCAAAAAAAAAACACAATAATACAAAAATGGAATTCCGCCTGGTGCAGCTAGCAACCAAAAAGCATCCGACGACATGCAGTTGTGCAGGATTGTAAAACGTGTAGCATTGAAATTGTGTAAATGTAAATTAGAACTACAAAATCCATCATTTTCATGTAGGGGAAGCCAGTCATATGGGAAGAAATGCGTTTATCCACCAAAACCATTAAAAACTCAAGTTCAGAATTTGTAACACATGCACAAATCTCACCTTCCAATTGCTGGTAAAAGGATTTTGCTTGAATCTGTACCAGAGCTTGTGACTATCATCTAAAAACATTAAAAGTCAAGACAACACCTCATAAAAATAGTTACAGTTGCAATTTCAACAAAACATTGCCACAGCAATTTGTCATAAATATGTGTAACATATCAATTTTTACATCGCAGCCAAAATAAAAATCATTTGCCTTTCAATTCAGTGAAGCTAGTTTTTGTTCTCAAAGGTTATTTATGTCCGCTAACTTCGGCCAACAGTTATCATGTTGTGAAATTTTTCAAGGGGCTGCTCAATCTAACAAAAAGAAGCATTTATAAAAATAGGACTTACAGATTCCAAAGCAGTGGTGTTTGATTTGATGTTGTTGTTGTCAGTGAGCATGAACTGTGCTGTGCCTGGCAGAGACATGACAGAGCCTGACATATCTGTAAGGTTGTTAGTCCATGGCAGCACATATTGAACAGGTGTCATACCTCGCACACTAATACCTGGTGCTGATGGATTTCCAGTAAACATAGTCACATTCAATCCTGCTATGCCTGTACCTGCACGTAGAGTTATATAACAGCTGGATACACATGGCCACACATCATTTTTTCATCTATTACGACAGGGTAGGTAAAAAAAAAGGTAATATGCACTTTTTTGTGTATGGATACCAGTGCCTAGCAGACACAGATTGAGATTTTCAAATACATGTATGTTCAGACGTTATTTTATGCACAAATACTGCACCAACATACCACCAGTAGGCCTATCTATATTTTGGTGTTTTGGTAATTGAATAACTTTGTGATCATTAGGCTACACAAGAGTATTTATGGCACAAATACACTAGAGTATTTGTGCCATAAATTTACCTTATACCAAAATATTTTGGAATCGGTGTATAAACTCCTCTACCCTGCTCTTATATTACATTTTGTAAGTGGGTTCGATTTGGGATGATATGAATGTGTATTTTGGGTATTAACTAGTAAATCGATGACACATCCATATCAATCTTTGAATAATTAGAAAAAATATTATTTGAAGCAGACATAAGACTTAACCCACTTTCCACCACATTTAAAACAATTATTTTGTATACCTTGACTACTGGTGGCGGTTCCTGGTCTTACAATCGCTACATTTGATGACTGTGATGAGAGAGTTGTTTTTGCAGCAACCGGTACTGGTTGACAGCTGGCTGATGATGGGATTGGTCGTTGCACAGCTTCAGAAGGATCGGCATTGGTTGGATCTGGAAACATCAAACAACATTTCAAGAGAGGAAACTTCCAGACAACCAAATAAAGGAAGCCGAGAATTTTGCAAGAATGCCAAGAATAAATTATGTTCATCGTCATCAACTAGTGTAGTTTATTTATGAATCATTGTTTTGAGAAAAATCTTGTTTTTCTTGTGTACAAACATCATGATAGGAAATTAGGACGCAAAATCATGACGCAATGAATCAGAATCAGGCATTTCTGCGAAAAATTACTAGGACTTGCGGTTCATCAATGTACTGTAGTAATACCTGCTTTATCCGTGACGATGCCATGCAGTATCTGAGACGAATTTTGTGTGGGCAGCACATATTCTGCACTCAACTCTGGTGCCGACGCAGTCTCATCCAGTCGTGAGTGATGAACTTTGAACACAGACGCAGTGGGATGGAAACTACCATTACTAGATGGTCTTGGAGGAGAATATGACTTATTATCCTAAAATTATTAAAATATGAAACTGTAGAGTTGATGGTCCGCTTTCAAATTCAAAGTTAACCACTCAACCTGATTTTGGAATACATACCCAGCAACGGATTTGCTAAGCGGCATAAACCAGGTTTGCGCTCTGATGCAATAATTTCTCACCATAACAAAAAAATTATCTGTCACAGCATAAATGATATGATATAAATGATACTCTAGCTAAGAATAGATATAAAATTTTTTTCAGCAGGCATCCCTTAACCCCATGAGCCTTTTGATTGAGGTGCAACAACACCTTGGCCGGTCTGAAAAGCTTTGTTTCTTGCAAACATTGTGACGGTATAATAGTATGCATGTTGTGTCAGTAGGTCAGCGACCATAGATTTAGTGAGAGACACCTCATTGGAGTAACGGCATTCAGCCTCAGTATAAATAAATACATAATCAATGTATCTGAGAGTCATTCAAACTTTTAGAGCACTGGATTATCATGTAAAGCGCCCCAGGCAGCCGACACTCTCGCCAAACATGTTCAATTGATTACAGACATATTGAACAGCACAAGAGTCTTATCTAAGTATGAAGTTGATCTATTAACATGCGCCCCACCGTCCAGACCACACATAATACTACAAAATGGTATTACGTGATTGAATATAGTATTTTCCTTTGGAATTCAATACTTGCAAAGTGTTATTTCCAATAAGTTACAACAGACCGACATTGTCTCAATCAATAGGATAATTGTGATTATCTTGGAGTTGACTCAACATAACAGCACCACGGGCTGAGAGCTGAAAGGATCGCATTACAGGGAGTTATCGCTGAATATGCTGTGCGATTGCTTATGGACTGTGTGTACGCCGAATGCACTCTAAACATTTCTAGCTCTTGACTTTCACATGCAAAGTTATCAATGAAGTTCACAGAAATATCAGTCCTGGTTATTCTAAAAAGCGATTGTGTCAACGTACCATTGCCAAATCCGGCAAAAAATTACAATTTGCGCACGTGACGGATATCCAACATTAAACACTACCAGCTACAAAGTTATTGTTACTGTAAAAGCGTGTTCGCACAATGTCGGGTTTCCAAATGACTACTCAGTTAAGGCTATTGAAATGTATCCAGAGTCCAGACATATATGCTTACCCCCATTTTTATAGGTGTGGGTCTCAGGGCTCCCTCAGGGGACCTAGTCACATGACCAGTAGCTACAGGTTGTTGACTATGAGGAGTTGCCTTCACATTGTCTGCTGTGAGTGATTGGTGATGTCCTGTATGGTCTGGTGTTTTAGCGGAGGAGCTGTTGATTAAAGGTATGCCATCATGTGAACTCTCATCAGCACTTTCTGTTTCACTACCATTCACTAAAACATAAACTCAATCATCAGTCTGTTACACAATCCTGATATTATACCCTGCATCGATGAAGACGTGGTAGAAACACTCCGGAAATGGTCCAGATGTTCAGCATGGCTAACTGAACAAATTACGAAACAAATCGTGAGGAAAGAGTATGTGTATTATAGGTGTTTGCCAAGTGTAAAAGAATTTTCAATCAATGAATGAAACCAACAAAACCTATATTCAATTTCAAATAAAGCAAGTTTCACTGAGACACACACACCTACACTGACAAAAGCGAGAGATCGCAGCTGAGATCACTTATAACAGCAATCAATGTACCTGAAGTACAATCTAATACTGCGCTAATCAAATGTCTAGACAGATTTGAAGTAAAGACTACAGCCATGTATGTCTAATACTCGTACATATTTGATGCTCACCAGCGGATCCTGTGTCGTCATGGTAAGTACTGGGTCTGTCAGGAGCTTTACTCACATCAAATAATGGTAACTCTACATTCCCGCTTCTCTCCAGCACTATATTCATATAAAGACAAAACTATACATTTAGAATCGGCAGAAATGGCGATATACATATGATACAACTTTCATTTTCAGTTCCTCGGCAACATGCTCCAATAAATACAATTGAATTTTAATAAAAATATTCCCACGATGTGTTTATGTACAATCTCAACTTCCGCACGTGAAAATAAAAGAAATAAAGTGAACATGGTGTAATGGAAAAAAATGAGCAAATACACTTCAGCCAAAAATATCACTATATACACTATCACAGGATGTAAGACCCGAGAGACTTCGATCTACCAAAAACATGATTTCAGATCAAATTTTCAAACTTCACAGGCCGATAAATGCTTTGATATTAGGATCAATACCATTTAGCTCTAACTGAGCCACATTGTAGTATTTTATTGAAAATGAAGCCTGACTATAATAGCTGAAATCAGTAGGCAATTGAACGTGAGTAATCTATATGCCAGTAAATCGTGTTACAAAGGAATGGCCACAGACAAGGTTATCGCACTGTGTAATCCTTGCCAAGGCTTTTACTACACAACCTGATGTGATATTGAAACTACTGGTACCATGGGACCTATTTCTACAATGTCGCGTGTCCGCTCATGTTATGACAAAACCAACGGTACATACATAAAACTATATTCAAATATTTACATCTGATCCCAGCAGACAGCATTGTCATTCATTACTATCTACACATACATTTTAGAGCTGATATTAGCCCCCACTTAGCACGCCTTGTAGCAGACAAACGCTTGAGTATAACTATATAGTATGACAGGTACGCACGGCCGACAAGCACATATTTCAAATTCACATCCCCATATTTGGCCCAGACATTTGGTGCACACCCATTTACACAAACCACCACATGCATGTGATAATATACTGTCATTTAGTATTGTGTACAGAAAGTGTGGCTATTTCAGAAATAATAACTGTCTGATTTTGACACACAGCCTTGTCTCAAGTATGCTAACCGCAAAGCTATGATGTCACATGCTAGCAGACTTAAAATTACAATAAATTCAAAATTAAATTGTCTTTTTTTGTCTATAAAACCCTTTTTAAGAAGATTTCATTGCTTCAGAAGAGTGCATGCACACACGCCCCTTGTTCAAAACTTCAGACTCTTCTGAGATAATTGCACTTTGTGGCAAATTTAACATGGGCTCAGATTTGCCTGAGTAAAAAGTTAATAGTAACTATGCGGTAAGATCATATCATCACATCCAGTCACAACCAGTGTTTGGTGGTTAAAGCATCACATAGCAGACTTATGAAGCTTACACGTCATCCCGCACCATGTGACCCATTTAAGCCCACCGTCCACCACTTACCGTCAAACAACGCGGCATGGGCGTCCTCATCCTCCCCGTCATCTGAGGTGGTGGATAGCCTGGGAGTCAAACTGGAGGCACTTTCTTTCCTTTTCTCTTTGTTCGACCACTTCCAGTCTGGGTATGCCTTGAAGTGAGCGTCTTTGACCTGGATTAATAATAATGGCATCGGTAAGAGATAAATTGGTCCAGAAAAAAACCCAAACTAACAGCCCAGCCCTGCTATATTGCTATATTTGCACCGCAGCAAGATTTTGAGGATAGGAGCAGGAATAGGAGCAGGATATGAAAAATTTAAAACATTGAACCAAACCAAACCTTAAAGCGAATTTCCTCCTAAGCTCAACCATCAAAACTCAAACCTAACAAATGCATCATTGCCATAAAACTTGTAGTACTACCAGGTTCATATATGTATGTGTAATGATTTATTGTATGAGTAAAAATTAATTCACTGCTCAATAGAAGACGACTGCGAAATTTACACAATCCATTTTCAGTGCCTTTGAGTATGCACCAAGTCAATGCTGGTTTTTTAATGAATTTGCTTTTATTTTCTGGTCAAAAAGAATTCCCCAATTATGCAACACATTATAATAAAGTGATTATAGTATTACATAAAAAAATCTATCGATTACACTGGTTGAAGTGTAATTACGTTAATTCAACATCTTTAATACAACATAATAACGAGATAAAAGGAATATTATATGCCTATTCAGCACAAGAGATGTTATCAATGAAAGCGAAATTCGATTGGTTGTGAAAAGGAATGTAAAAATGTCACTTATCAGTGCAGGGTTTTACAATCGATGCATAACTGACATCATGGGTGGGCGGGCATTGCACCATTCCGTCAAATTTTTAAATTTAACGCAGTTCACACGTGTACAGTTATTGCTCCATATGTCATATACCATTATTTCAATCATGATTTTCTACTGTAACCCTGGCGTTTTGAATGCCAAACCTGTAATACATGTATGTTAAAATTTCAAATTCACAATCAAAGCAACACATTTCAATTAAGTTAGATGGATCAAAAAACCCACCTGCTTAGCAAGTTCATAGTATTTAGATTTGGCCTCGGAGTCCATAGCATACCACCACTCCCCCAGTATCTTGCTCACAGTTCTGTTGTCCTGATTAGGATGCCTCTGGTGCACTAAGGTACGATGTCGTTTGGAAAAGATGAGAAATGCATTCATCGGCCGCCGAGGCTGCAACGACTTTTCCTGAAACAACAACAAAATTGCGTAACTGGCGTGAGTTCTTCTTTTCTGAATGTGGTACCAACTTCTCAACAGAAATCTGCACGGTTCATTGTACTGCCATATTTAGGCTGAGCTAAATTGAAAATGGAAATAAAAACCCTCAAAGCATTAGGGGCTGAATATTCTTGTTGATATCACTTTGGAATGCTCATTGATAACAGGTACTGGTACCGTAAGGACCAACATACTTTTTTGACACTGCTAGTTTCCCCCTTCTTAGTAGCAAGAGTAGGAGCAGGTGCCATATGATGGGGTATATTTCTATTACTCTTGACGTCATGTATTACATGCTGCCTATCTGAGAAAACATCATCATTGTCATCATCGACATCCACCAGCAGTTCCTCATCGGAGAGGTCACCACCAGGGGGCTCTCTATAACGCTGAGCTGAGATCCGAGAAGCTTCATCCATACCGACGGCTGCACCAGAAACATTCTGTGTAGATAAATCTGCTGAGCTGTTGCCATCTAGCATTAGAACAAACAATCATTGATCACCATGGCTAGCGTATAATGTTTGTGAGCACTATGGTGGAAGCCGCAAAAGAGCACTTTAAATATCAGGCGGGTAATAAGTGGTGATGATTTGAACCACCATTACTGTAATGAAGATGAGATATATATCCAAATATACAGGATTGAACAGAACCTATGTTCCAGTTTTTTTAATCATTACACAATAACCACATACCGGTAGTGAAATAAGGGGATCACTATCGCCATCCAGTAGCCATGAAGAAGCCTTAAAAGTTTGATAACACGGATGGTGGCCAATTTAATTTGTAATATTAATGTGTGCTATATACTGTAAATTTATCAGTCCAAATGATGTGTTTTATTTTATTTTTTATACCATCGATCAAAGCTGGGTCAGAATGAAGTGTAGGTAGCCATAGCAAAACATGCCAAAAACTCATTTTTATCGCAAAAACTAAAAATTGATTAAAGAAAAATCCAACAATTATTTTCATGAAAAAAAAAGAGCACCTAGTGTGCATATTTCAGGATATACATATAACTCAAGTAAATTCTTCCTTATACACATTCCAGTTCAGGGAGATTTAGTAGTGGTCTATTGAAATCCTGTTACAGTGACAGAATTACCACAACAATTTGGTCGTCTATGAAGACAAATTACACATGTTTCCATTCTCAAGTGTGGAAAAATTAGTGATCATTTTGATAATTTGCGGTTACTGGTACAGTAAAAACTTTTTTTAGTGAGTTGGACAAAATAATGTTCAATAATATATACCCATATGGCTGCCATGACAGTCACTCACTATTTTTGAGCCGTATGAATTTTACAAGGCGCCCAGCTGTGGCTCAACGGTTGTGCTCGTTGATTGATTGGAACTGCAATTTTATTTTTAGATACATTTCTCAGTGTCCCGCCACGCATGCACAGCACCACACACACAAATATACACCTCAGTGATCAGTGGTTTGCTGAGAAAACTTTGGGTCAATTGCCACTTCTCAAGTACCACTGAGCCAACAATTTCTGGTCATTGACATGTCAAATATATGCATCTGACAAGTGATGCCTATAACCTGTCATGTAATCAGAGACAGTAGATAATTCACATATACATTTATACGAAATATTTCAATAATCCATTGTCTTTGCTGGTTATTTATGACAGCCATAATGGTTATCGATAATGCACAAGATTTAGGACTAACCGTCATGGTTGGGGTCATCTTTTTGTATGGGAACCGAAGAGTTGTCTTCTAGTGCAGTCTGTGTGGAGATATGCCTTATCATACACGGAACCAGTGCATGCCATGGATATACTGGAATATACTCATCGTCAACCGAGCGGATATTCTCTGCTAGTAAAACATTAATAATACACACAGCTACAAAAGTTAAAAATAGACTACGGGTATTTCATGTTTTACACTGCATAGCGCTTCATCCTAGGGCATTGTGTATCATCATCATCATCTGGCAGGCATGGCTAGGTCTCTGAGTGCCAATTACAGACTACTTTAGACTGGGCAGCATTATCGCCATTTGTACACACTAATGCTCATGGCATTGAAGGTTATATTTACACAAAGATAAAAACGTAGTGATCAAATATCACCTAAAATCAATCAATCGATCTACAATAAAACCCTAAGAGTACGTTAGGATTTAGATCAATATATAATGTGGCACAGGAATGATCGTGTATACTGCAATGATCGCACACAGGAATGCTTATGACACTATCGTATAGTGTCAATCGAGGATTGAGTGCAGGTTGCAGAGGCTCATGCCATAGGGATCTGACAGCAAATATAAACCTAGATTAAAATCAATGTCTGTACTTAGGACACCTTTCATTCACACAGCGAGGCGGCACAGACACTATTGTCAGACAAATTAAATCATCTATTAGTGAAAGGAAAAAAGTATTGAAACAATTTGCGAAAAATCAATCACTATTCATTGATTTCACACATTTACTCTATAATGCAGGCATCGTAAACTTTATTGACTGTTACTAATACCTTTGTTAGGTACGGATGAGGCTGTGGAATCTACGCTGGGCGTTGAGGTTTTCGAGTTCTGCATGTTCCACCAGGCTTCAGTTCTCTGCTGTAGGGCTAGGCTTCTTGGTGAGACAATAACAGACCTCATAGCTGGGCTATTTGCACTACTACATGTTACATCTATACCAGAGTCTGACCTAGACCTGTCCAGGCCAGTAAAACTGCCTCTGTCCATCCCACCACCCATTCCTGGAGTCGGTAGTTGAACAGCTGCGGACGGAATATTGATTTGAGCATTAGTGAATGTGGTAGAGGGATTGTTCAAATTATGTAATGATGTTGGTTTAGAGGAGAGATGTGACCCTGCTAGGGCTGTCGGCAGCAATAGATCTGCTTTGGCCAGTCCTTGTGCCACTGAATTCGTCAAACTTCCCCATGGCCGGAGAGGTGGAGAAAGCAGTGGGTTAGTCAATGCCTGATGTGGAGATATGGGGACAAACCCGGGAAATGCCCTAGCTTGCGGTGAACCTAAAGAGCCGAGAGCCATCACAGAAGGAGCTGGCAGTGAGTGAGCCGGAGTCCCAGACCGAGACCCCAGTGGTGTAGAGCCTACAGGGGGGTTACCTAGAGACATCAGTGTCGATGCTGCATCATTCTCATTAAAATCATTGCTAGAAACAGTCCGACTTGATTTTGCAGCTGAGAATTCTCCAAGGGGTGAAGTATCACAGCTGGCCTCAGAGTTCAGTCCATAATCGCCACTATCTCCCCTCAAAGATTTGCCTTTGAGGGACAAATGCCTGGAGCAGTAACCCCGCCTTTGTGATTCTTTACTGCAGTTCTCTAAGGAACACAACCTTCTCCATTGCTTTCCATTAAACTTTTTCCTAATTCCACTTGGAGTGGATACAATTTCACCTTTTTTGTACTTGAAGGGTGAGGTACGTGGAGTAGAGGCACGCCCACTGTCAGTCGATTGAACACTTTGGCTTCGAGAAGTTGGGCGTTTCTTTGGAGGTTTCATCAATTCTTCTCCGGGAGATCTAACGGCAGCTGGTGACTTGGTCACTTTTCTCAATTCTTCTTCTGTTTCGCTGTCTGGTGACGGCTGATTCTACAAAATACACCAGAACCTAGTCACGAAGTAACCTTATCACCAAGGCAATGACCTTGTGTCAAGTACTAATAATACCAGCTGTACCGCCTCACAGCTGATGAAAAGCCTACTTTAGCCTGTGGAGCCATCTTTTAACCGGCAAGTCCTCCCCTTGCAGTTCTGCTGGATTTATAATAGTATTCAAGATGACCATATTCAGACAATGATCAGACAGTTAGACCTCGCATGACCCCTAATTTACATGAGCTGAAACCGCAATCACGCATTGCAAACCAGCTATCTCTTATAGGATTTCATAGCCTCTCGCTATCATAGTACTAGCACACAAAAGTGCATAAAAACTTGCGGTTTCCACACTCTGCTATTCTTTTTAATAACTCAACCCAGGTATGCACTGCACTATTTTAGGACTGACATCTGGCTAGTCATAGAGTTCATGTGTTATTTCAGTTTTCTGGTCAGTATTTATCTCATGCATTATCAAGGATCTCACCAGAACATGTCGTAAACAGTGTGCACTTTGATCATTCTGAGTACGTTACGATAGTACTACTGCTATTCCACAACACAGTAATCACGCATCATGTCATGATGCTGGGTGGTGGAATATCAAACAAAACTGACAATGTTTGTAACTTAGCTTGAAAAACAAAAATAAAACTAGCTATCGAAGACAGGAAGGCAGAGGCGGCTTGTGAGCCCTCCATTTATGAACAAGATGAGAATACGATGAATATACAGCCAATCGCACGCCAGATTGAATTTCAGGAAATACTCCGACCAAACACAATTTGTTGATTTTTTCTTACCGGTTGAGTAACTCCTGCCTCAAGTAGATCGTCATGCCATGGTGGCTGCATAAGTCTGATGTTGGCGCGATTTACCCACACTTCACAAGGTAGATTCTCAGATTGTACGAGACACCTCAGAGGTGGCCCGGCTTCAACCTGCCTCACCCTGGCAACTACAAACAGGTTATCATCAGTCTTCTCCTTCACACAAACCGTGGCACCCTGTGATACCAGGTTAGCAGCAGGACTGTAATTGCCCAAAATATCCAATGAGTCAAACACATTGGAATATGTTATTGGATCTGGATTTTTATCCAGCAGCACAGTGACAGAGCCAGCAGATGGACATGCCAGAATTTTGCCGGGTCTGTACACTGAGAAGCCTGATCCATATCTGGCCAGTACAAGAGAGCCTATCCATTCCTGGAGGTCGATACCGGGTTTGGGGTCAGGGAAAGTGGATGTAGAAGCAAGCTCGATAGCTTTACGTTTCTTGAGAGGAATTGTGAGCTCCCTGTTGGCAGAGGAGGCCATGGCATGACTGTCTGCTTGGCAGACTTAGTTTCCATATATGAGTTATAGGCTGATCTGGCACCAAGTCATCATACTATCTAAAACACAAATCATGTCAAACATTTAATAAAAAGTGAAATAATATATTGTTACCATAAGTGATGAAATACTATGAATTTCACTTCAGGGTACCATTAATGCATAATTATTTCAACGTATTTTAGGGAACTATTATTGGTAGCATGTTTGCCAGCTCAGAGATAATCATTTTAAATATTTACACTAATAAAACATCTTGATCGGTGAGACAAAATTGGCCGTAGGAAACATTTGGATGTCCGTTTCATAAATGGTATATTATTTTGTCAAGTAACTTGGAAGCGTAATTTGAAGAATTGAAACTTTTTTATGTAATTGAAAACATTTCTTTTTCTCTTTTAGATTAAATCCATACTGGCTGCTGGAGATGATTTTGAAGGTTCCAAACAGCTAGCCCATAAAGGACGTAACAATACCTAACCCTCATGTGCCAGCCATACCTTCACCTAATTTTAAGTCGTTGTGAATACCAGTACGTCATGATCCTGTTGTCTGACCACCCTGCACAATTTTGCACAGAATTTACAATTAGCAGCGGTAGAGTGGAATACCTGTCTGTCGAGAAGTTTTATGTCAACCATATAATTACAATACTATAGATTGATAAAGATAATGTCAAGCTCTCTAGATAATGAAATACCACCAATATATGATACATTGTATATATAAGTTCCGCATTCTAATTTTAACCTTTGTTCTCCACTTGAGTTGTCGAAAATGATGGAATTCAGACAAGTTGCTGAGTAATATGACAAGCGCAGAGAACCGCTACAATAACATACATGTCATCAAGTAGCGAGATGATGCAAATCATAGGTAATGCAGAGATAGGAAGGTGGCTAGAACTAAGCTTCACTGCATGGAATTGTAGGCAGGTAATGATTGTTACATACAGTTACACATCTCAACAACCCAGAGTGCAGACGATATTATGTCATCGCCTTCAGCAAATGAGCCACCAAAGCTGAGCTCTCTCCTTCGACGACGTACACGTATAGTAAACTATATAGGTGAGAGACATGCCAATGCTGGAGGTTACAAACAAGGCTGAAGCTTATCATTCATTATCGCAGTGGCGCAGACTTATAATACCAGAGGAACGATTACAATCACAGCCATTAACCCTTGGCTATCCTTTCACTTTACACGATGTGAATCAGTTTGCTGCAATTACCGATCAGTTCTCAGGTAGAATACCGCCAGGAGAAAAACTCGACTAGGCTATCAATAGTGACCAGTATATACACTATGGTATTTGCATCAGTCCTGGCACAACGGTACATGAGAATATAGACCATCACGGCAATGCAATGTCTACATTATACAATGTTTTGCAATAAATACTGTTTTTCTCAACTCCATAATATACTAGATCAGCCTTCATACCAATACAGAAAGATTGGAATATCACATCAAAATCAACAAAAATAACAAATTTCATAAATATACAATTTTTTGTTTAATTTTCTTTAACCGCCCTGGCTAAGATCTCCCACTGATACAGAATTACCAAATATTAATTACCTGTTTATTGTTGCTATGCTGGCGCTAACCTGCGAGAGATGCAAATTATAAAATCCGAGGGCCAGCAGCACAACCAAATATGAGTTGTACCTTTATATTTTAAATTGAATACGATTTAATCGCATTCAAATTCAAATATAAATGTACAACTATGATATACATGTCATACTGTATAGTATGCTCCATATATAATATCTACTATTATGGTTAAGGAGGCGATGTGGAGCGTTTGAATTTGATCAGAAAAATGGACCAAAAAACTTGTTTATGATATTATCGCGGGGAGGTAATGCACCAGAGTAGAATTGACAACTATGGCAACTATGATAACATTTTGTACTTAGGAAAGACCTCAGTGGCCAGAAAAGAAGTGTCATTCACTCCCCAGGCAATCATCCGTATTCATAACTGTTTAACCAAATGCTACATACGCTGTAAACTGTTCACTGTTCATTATATCAACACTACCGGTAGTTTTTCTTCAAAAACAACGGTCAGTGCTAACCATAAGCATTTAGATTTGAGACCCATATTTCATAATTATCATGTTGTAAAATAAACCTTTATGGTAGAAACTGTAATCCTACTCTGGCGCATTACCTCCCTGCGATAATATCAAAAACGAGTATTTTGCTCCCATTTCGTCCCCAGACAGGCTTGTTAGGCTATAGATGGTCCCTGCAGGTATGTGTATGCCACACACACAGCAGCTACCGCAATGACCAATGTAATTGTTATGGTAAGAAGAAGCTGACATTCGAGTGGCACCTCATGTAAGTGAGGAAGCAGATTGTCCAAAGTAGCCCTATTTT
>ERZ1740072.599-NODE-599-length-14310-cov-20.531743_pt1 | contig 14310 bp, 19 predicted proteins | sample MGYA00581733_ERZ1740072 | MGnify/ENA primary metagenome ERZ1740072 (study PRJEB43018, sample SAMN04849741) | marine metagenome | isolation source: floating plastic debris | place: Pacific Ocean | collected 2008-08-30 | study: EMG produced TPA metagenomics...
CCGCTGCCAGGAAAACGATTAACCGAGATATCGACTCGTTGCAGGGCAATCACGATGATTGCATTATCGATACGCCGGGTCGGGCGGAGGCGATTACGTTATCTGCGATCGCAGCAGCGGACCTAGTGCTTATCCCCATCAGTCCATCGTCCTATGATCTATGGGCAGCTGAGCAAACCTTAGAGCGGATAGACCCCATTCGAGCGGTTTACTCAGATATCAGAATTGCCTACGTGGTGAGTAAAGCGGTGGTGGGCTCATCCTTGGATCGGGAGGTGGCCGCAGTCATTAAAGATATGGAAGGCGACCTGCTTAAAACCACGGTGCATCAGCGGGTGGCGTTCCAGCGCTGCGCCGATGGTCAAACGATCTATGAGCTGAAGGATGAAAAGGCTCAGCGGGAGATAACGAATCTGACTAAGGAAATTGTGAAGCTGCTGGAGGTTGAGTAATGCCCCAAAAGAGACCGACAAAAACGAAGCGTGACCCGGATGCGATCGCGCATGTTCTGAATACAGCTTCTGATGATGCAGCAGATTTAAAGGCAGCTGCATCACCAGAAGCTGCACCCAAACAGATCGCTAAGAATAAGCGGACGGACTATAAAAAGCTATTGGTGTACATCCCTGAGCATTTGCACAAAGCCTTGAAACGTGAGGCGTTTGAGAGCGATGGGGAACTTGATATGAGCGATATTGTCGCCCAGGTTTTAGCTGAACGATATAAATTAAATATCTAAATATTTGAACATCTGAATATTTAAATATTTATTATAAAGAGATATCTGATATAAGCCTCTGCTGGCCTACGAATGGTGGATTTTCAGCATACTTAATACTTTGCGAAGGCTTTTGATTATCATGAATGAACTTCCTTGCTTTAATGGAGTAATTTTCGCCACCAGCTACGCCAACAAGGAAAATCTCGTGTATATTCTTTTTGACTTCTAGCCTTTCTGAAATCTTTATTGCACTTTATACTTCGTCCATGCTGCAAATATTCTGGCGTGAAACAAAGCACCAACTACCTAAAAAGCATTGTCTAGACAATGCTTTTTAGGTAGTTGGCTGTGCTTATTCTTTGGACGAGAATTCAAAAAATTTGGAGCTACTCTTCAACTACCTAAAAGGTATAGAGTATTTACTGAAGCTGACCATAATATACTCCTAGTCCAGTTAAGCTATCCCCGCTTTCGCGCATGGCAACGCCAGTTATGACACTTTGGCGAGGAAGATCGGATTGGAAGCAAGTTGCCTCTACATCACCTTGATTGTTATTAGCCCATCGGTCCCTTACAGGGCCTTGCAAGCGAACTTTCCCGTTCTCTAAGCCAATTGCCTGAGACGTTATTTTGAGGTGTGCGAAATCCTGGCTTGCTGGGCCTCTCCTATCAATGTCAGCAGCAAGACTTACAATTACATGGCCAGCAGGAGCTTCTACAGACAGTTCGGTGGCAGCGCTTGGAGCTGCACCATAACCTCTTTCAACTCGTTCTCCGAGACTACCATTGGGTAGTACACGACGTCCTATCAAACGGACCGTACGAACTTCATCGCTATGAGCTCTGACTGCAATTCCAGTTAAGGCATATCCCAATGGCAGTCGAGCATTAACCTCATACCTGTTGCTTCCTTGGCAGGAGTAAAATTGGTTAGAATTTAGAGGATCAATACCCGAGGGATCGGGTTGTGCAGAAGCACTATAAACAAATAATCCTAAACTAGAAAATCCTGCTGCCAGAAGAGCACTCGCCTGCTTGATTCGATTCTTAGCCATACTACTTCAGTGTCCCATGTATGTGAAGTTGTCTTTTCAATGTTCATGCAGTAATTTGCAGCTTCAGAAGATTTACGCATAAATCCCCCGGATGGGTACCATGCGAAAAGGGATACAGGAACTCACTTTTGTAAAACTCAATTGGCAGGCTACACGTTCCTTTGAAGGTACTGAGAACAGCTACCTCAACTAGTCCGTGAGCTAATGAGTTTAGAGCTTTTCGTTTTCCAAGCCGTCTGAGTTCCATTTTTTCCAGCCTTAGAGAACCGGAAACCATAGCGCTCAAAATCATCTCTACTGAGCACTGCCTGCAGAATGTGTAAGGCGTTAAAGAGACATCAAAATCCCCTAACAGGCAATCAATCAGAGGATTTTGGTTTGTCTGTTGAAACTTTGAACTCAAGCCACTAAATCTTTGATTTGAGTAACCATTGCTGAATTCGTACACACATCTGGGTGATTCAGAAGTGTATCAAGGGCTGAATGATTCTCGCGCAAAAATGCAACGTTTTCAGAATCAGAAACCGCGTTCAATAAAGCTTCGGGATCCGTAGCCAAATCACTTAACACTTCAGGCATGAGGACGATTTCAGGGAATACCTCAGGATGACTGATCAACTCTGTATACAATTCTGCATCTGTAACGATTGAAGCAAACCATTCCGGGTCAGCTGCAATTTTTCCTAATGCTTCAGCGAGACTCATGCTTTCAGAAATGATAGGAGCAGCAAGCTCCGCCCCTTCTGCGATACCGGCTAACAGAAAATCTGCAACTGCACCTAAAAGCATGGTTAGCATTAAGGTTCGAGAAATTTTACCAATCCAACCCCACGCTCCTACTTTCGGACGGTGTTTTTGAAGCTTTTGCTGCAAAGTGAGCGGTCCTTGTGTGAGAGTCTGTCCCATGATTAATCTCTTTGAGTTAGCAACGCATGTGATTAAAACTGAGATGAACCATTAGTACTATTGTATTACATATTCCTTAAATGTGTGTGTTTCACTGAATACATTTCTGCATAAAAATAGGTAGTTAGGTTAGCTAGGCAGCTCATCGTGAGGGGATTTGCCTAGCTAACTCAAACATTCATAAGGGAGCCTCAGGAATCTGTTGCACAAGACAGATTAGATATCTGTCAGAGCTTTTCTATCTTCCAGGCCGTCTGAGTCCCATTCTTTCCAGCTTTAGAAAACCGGAACCCATAACGCTCAAAACTATCCCCACTGGGTAACGCTTTCAACTCCAGAGTTTGTGCTATCTGGTCAGAGCTTAACCGCCAGTCATTATCAGCTAGTTCCTGTAACGCCCTCAGCATGTGTAAGGTGTCGTCGATGCTGAAGGGCTTCTCCGGCTCAGGCGTTGCGATCGCAAGCGCTGACGCATCAACCTGTCTAATGTCGGCAGGACTGTCGCCGGGACGATTGGACAGCTGACCCAAGACTTGGTTAGCAGCTTCTTCAGTAGTGGAGCCCTGCTGAATCAGTGCAGCCATGCCGTCTAACAGGCTAAGCAGCTCAGCGCTGACGTAGGACTTTCTACCTCGACGGTGGGGGACTAAGTCATCCCGACGCTTCTTAATTGCTTCCAAACGGTTGTAAACCTGGGACCGATGCACCCCGTATCTAGTGTCAAGGGAGCTGACGGGCATTTCATCAATTTGAGCGTCCATTGATACCGGGAACGTAGAACGATATCAACTTTAGTACGCAAACGCTTTACTATACTGTCTTACGACTTTCCTAGTTGTACTGTCTTGACCTTTAATTCAATAATCGCAATTAAATTATTGACCTGTCGGATGTATTGTCTTATTGTATTGTCGAGTGTACGGGCGTACATTTGAACGCATTGGAACCGCACATCAAACGTACAGGCCCCGCACACAGCCAAACCCTTGTAGTCAGAAGGATTCCATCTATGAATAGCACACATTCGGACGTCCGGCAGGATGTCCTATCGGACATGCCCGCGCACACAGGCGGACATCACACCGCACAATCCATTGCCGAAGCGTACAACGTGTCTGATTCGACTATCCGTAATCGCTGGTTTTCGTGGTTAACGAAGGTAGCTCCCGAGTCGTTGTTGAAATCTGGGAAGGGATATACCAATCTGGCCCGGACCCTGTTTGGTGAGTTTGCAGATGTGAAGACGTGCGATCGCAACCAGTGGGTCATCGATGCCAAAGCCCGCTACGCCCACGAATGGGAAAGCGCTGGCGTTATCGAAGGAGAGCTAATGCCCGAGGAAGTAGGCAACGTGTTGGCCCTGCGTGAATCCCAGACCAATGAGCTAGAGCTGAGCGTTGCGCAGCAGCTGCAGGGCCTTGAGGCGTTAATCGACCAGGCCAACACCGCCGAAGGTAATCTATCTGAAGCTGACTTAAAAGCTGCTGTTACGCGGGGCCAGCAACGGGCGGTGATGCTCTATCAGGCAGAGCTACAGGCGGAGTTGCAAACCATTAACTCTCTGAAGCAGCGGCGGATGGGAGGTGGCCAATGACGCGGAATATTGTGGGGCTGCTGTGGATTGCGATCTCAACCACGAGCTGTCCAGAACTAGACACGCTAATGCCCGCGCCTGTTGAGGCAGTAGAGCCGTCTGCCGCGCCGTCACCAACTCTAGAGCCCTATGGTATCGATGGTGAACTCAGCAAAGCCGAAATCGAGGCGTTGCTGTATCTCCAGTTTCCCCAGAGCTACACCGCTATTTCTGATCGGTTTGGCTTTCCAGCCTATCGAGACAGCACTACGGACTACTACAAGCTGCCCAATGGTCGATGGGCCGCGATTCAGTACGCAGGTACGACAGCAATAGGACTGAGATTTAGTGATTCAGGCGACTAGGAGCGCGTTAACCTATGAATAATGCTGAATTATGGAAAGCGATGAAGCTACCGGAGCTGAAAACCAAAGTCAGAGATACCTGGAATACGTTGAATTCCTGGAAAGACGATGGTGTTTTGCAGCCCAAGAACTTTGTCAAAGAAGTTAAAAGCTTTGGTGACCGCAGGCGTAAAGATACCTGGATTAAAGCTCTCTGTCGGTTTCGAGCAATGCTGGCCTACAAAAGCTGCTTGGATTCTTGGGCATTGCTGACGATTACGTTCAACTTTAGGCCCGAACGTTGGGACTATGAGTATCGGCATCAGATTCTAGATGAGTTTCTGATGTATCCCGATGCTCTAGAGATTATCAAAGGCGGTCTAGAAGATTTGTACAGTCAAGATTTCAGCAATCAAGAAAGAGAAGAAGCCAATGGGTTTTTTGAACTGGTGGCAGAGCGAGAAGGACGAACTCGAAGGTTCGGAAACACAAATGGATTTGCTGGGGAAATCCCAGGAGTTAGCACCGCCGCGTAAGCGAGTTGATGGCGCTATTGTCTTCAGACGCTTTACCAAGTCTATTCAGGCAAATGGAGGTGATGAGGACGCCTATCAAAACTCTATCGTTGAAGAAACGAGAGAATTATTTGATTGCGAAGTTGATGAGCTTTACCGGGGAACCGGAGCTAAGCGAGGTAGACGGCATACGCTGCCCCAGGCCGCTCAGGAGGCTTATATGGTCAATGAGTCACTGTCAGCAAATCAGCTTGAGCAGCTTGAGGGCACTATCGGCGGTGAAACGCAGCAGGAGGTAAATGCGCGAATTCAGTCTGTGGTGAAACATCAGGCTAAGCAGACGCGGAAGTGGCTGCCCTGGTAAGTGATTTTGGAGTTGCGATCGTAAGTCAGCCACGTAGTCATCTGCTCAACCACATCGTCGAAGGGAATGCTTTAGGCTAAATGAATAGTACTAACTTGGCCCCGGTTGAGCGCTGGGGCTTTTTCGTGTGGAGGGAACTATAGGTAGAGAGTTCCAGGCAGACGTGAATGAATGGGTTAATGCCCTGGTTAAGGACGACCCTAAGAAGACTAGAAAGGTTCTTCCGTGAAAGGGTTCGCCTGTCTGATGGTAATCTGTGGCTCGTTTTATCACCAGATATGACTAAACTCCAACAGGCTATCTCTATTCTCTTTGAGCCTGAAGAGTACGAGTCTGCGGTGTCAATGCTGGATGGTCTACGGATTGATAGGCGTCCAGCCTCGCTGTACCTAAAACTTGCAGCGGTTCGCTGCAGTGGTGGTTCACTGCAGCGGCTTAAGCATGCGATTGAGATGGGCAATCAGGACTTCCGTGATTTGCTGATGGATGCTGGATTCGAGGGTGCCAATGCTCATTTGAAGTGGGTACCACGACCGTTTTATCAACGTGATGCGGAGCATTGGCTGGCTGGTGGCCAAATAGACGGTGTTGAATTTGGGCCTTACGAAGATGTTTGGTACCTGACGACGATACTACGTAGAAAAAAAGATGCCAAAATTATTTCACTGTATGCGCTCGAACCTACTGTAATTTACATGGTCCTTTATGTGTCGGGTAAAGAAGAGCTGATTGCGCAAAATCATCTCGTCAAACGTGACGGTACGGACGAATAAACCGGAGTTGTCTCTATATTTTGATGTTGGGCTGGACCAACCCAACGAATTTACTACCACCACCGCCGCTCAAGTTTACCCGTCATAGGCAACGAGTCAAGCCAAGCTTGAAGCCTCCGTTAGTCAGCAGCTGCAGCATCGCGATTGAGATCGCACTCCGGCTATAAGTCCGCCTGACACTGCGTTATCTCAAATAGCTAACTCATTGCTATTGGGTAATAGGGCGCGTTGCGTTGGTTTAGATTTATGCGTTCTGTTCCATTGAAGTTCGTTTCCGGCCGGGCGTCTGAGTTTAGCGCGATCGAGTGCTGCTGGCGCGAGTCCGAGCGGTCCTTTACTGGCTACGTGGCCGAGTGCTGGTTTGTGCCGCTGCCGTCAGCGTTTGCGGGCAAATGGGCGGCGGTGGTGGGTTATCAGGTGCGGGTGCGTTGTGTGGCAGCTGGGCCTGCGCGGTTTGCGGTGTCAGTGCCGGTAGTGGTGCCCCAGGGCTCTATCGGTTGTCTGGCGGCCAGCGCGGTGGTCGGGGGTGCGGGTGGTGATTCATTTACCGTTTGCTTATTAGCGGTTTGGGGCTTCGGCCCTTTTCCTCATAATGGTAGGCTTGTGAGCTTTTTTGACTACTCGCGTAGCTCAAGAATGATCTGTGTCTGTTCTCCTTTATTCTTACGACTGAATTTGTAATACCTGTTCAAAATAAGCTGGCTCCAGATAAAAGATATCAGTGTGATAACAGCAGCTATGATGGCCAGACTAGTGGGTGCTGATATCCAAAGCCAAATTGTGTTGACTACATTTGCTATTACAAGTAGGGTCCGTTCAATTTTTAAGGGGCTCACAGTTGGCAATTCCATACTAGGTCGGCTTTTTCGAGACCAGGCTTCCCAGCCCAAGCTACTACTAGATTTTTCGAGCTGAGTTTGGATGTAGAAAGAGATTCTGCGAATAGTGGCTCTTTTTTCGACGATATATAAAAAGCCGATTCCCCAAATCACTGAAAGCATTATCAATAAAGGAAAAATCTGCTGATTGGCAACCACACCATAAATTGCAGTAGTTGCAGCTAGCAATAGGCCAAGAATTGTTAAACAGGCACTATCATGATGGATTAGCTCTGTCCTGAGAGCGCTGTACTCAGCCGTGTTCGATTTCATTCAAGTTAACCAATCAAGCTAGTTCTATAATGTCATCCTATTCATGTCTCCTTGAGTAGTCTAAGCTCACTCATGATTTCTACTCCCACACGAAAGCCCCCACCTTATCGGCAGAGGCTTTGGAGTGTGTATAAGGAGAGTTTGAGAGAGAAAGGGTGCCTCATGAAAGGTAATGAAGCTTCACTGACGTACGGAGACGCATTCGGCACCCAAACTTGGTTGGCCCGAATACGCCTGACTCCGCTATTGGGCGACGGCCTTCGTACGAGCATCCAGCGCATCGAGACGGGCTTCCTGGATGTTATCGACAGCTTTGGTGCGAGCGTCTAGCGCTTCCAGGCGAGCGGCCTGAATATCCGTGACAGCTTTAGTCTGATTGTTCAGGTGCTCCAGACGTAGCTTATGAACGCTGTTCTTGGTGCGGGCGTCCAGTGCTTCCAAACGAGCGGCCTGAATATCTGTCACAGCTTTAGTTTGGTTGTTGAGGTGCTCAAGACGCAGCTTGTGAACGCTGTTCTTGGTACGAGCGTCTAAAGCGTCCAGTCGAGTCGCTTGGATATTTTCGATAGTCTTGGTTTGATTGTTGAGGTGCTCAAGGCGTAGTTTGTGGACGGAGTTCTTAGTGCGGCTATCGAGTTCTTCTAGACGAGCGGACTGAATGTTGAAGCTAGCGGGCTCAGCGGCAGTAGCGATGGGAGCAACGGCAGCGGAGGCAACGAGAACGGTTAAGGCGGAAAGGATAGTGCGTTTCATAGTTAAAGCTCCTTGGTGAATCGGTGAAGTGTGTTTGCTTCATTGATTACTAGAATGCGGGAGCTAGCTGAACGTCATCTGACCGCTAACTGAGGATTGCTTAAGGGGTTTCTGAAGTTGGCTGAGTAAGTTTGGTGATGGGGGTCACAAGCTAAAAAAATCCCCTGACGGAGAGTGGTCAGGGGGTGCATGCTGTGCGTTTAAGAGGATTTGAAAGATGGAGGACTTTTATTTCTCTGTATAGGGATTCAGGCTATCCCAGGTCTATTCCACAACAGTTTTTGTGATCGTTGTTAGTGTTTGTTGTGTTGTTGCTCACTCAGCTCAGTTCAGCTCAATCGCCTGTTGCACTGCCTGTTGCCGTCGGGCTTGGTCCCAGCGGATGGAGTCCAGGGTATTACCGAGACCTGGTGCATTCCAGCGACCGCTGTCAGGGTCGAGAAAGGCGCGGGTTCTGGCCCAGAGGATACGATCGCGCTCCGTCATAGACGTTTGTCGAGCAATAGCCAGCCAGTCAATATAGCCCCGGTCCAGCGCCGCCAGTGGTGCTTGATTGGCCAGATCGATGCCATTGAGTTCCTCGGCCAGGGACAGGGTGACCTGGTGCTGGCTCGCCTGTTGCCGTAGTTCAAGGGCCTGGTTGTATAGCCGCTTCAGCTGTTTAGCGTCGGCTTTAGCAGGAGACTTGGCCCCATGCTGATAGGAAAAGCTGCCCAGGTTCCACTTTTGGTTGCCGGGGTCCACATGACCGTGATAGGCCGCAGTATAGCCACCATCGGGGGTACGAGTGCCCTCAGCGCTACCCACCGCACGGGCGACCAGGGAGTGGCTATCACCGTAGAATATGGCCTCTAAAGTGTGGAGCGCTGCCTGAGTGACCGGTGCTTCTGATTTGGAGACCTCTGTTGGTTTAGAACGTGGCCTAGGTGTAAAACTGATACTGCTTATGTGGGGAGTGGTTACTGGTAGCGATACAGCTGATTCAAAGTCCCTCCCGCTTGGAGTTAGGGGGTCTGAAGAACCTGTAGCCACCTGACTAGACCGCTCTTTGGTTGGTGGCGAGCCAAACGTAAGGGCGATATCGGTGGCCGCAGCTGGAGCGGCCCATAGGAGGACAAGACCGACAGGCATCAGCCAGTGGTAGGTCATGGTGGTTTACTCCATAAGAAACTGTTCAATCAGGTCTGTGGCCGGTTCAATCAGCGCCCAGGTACCATCGGGTTCTTTTCTGAAAGCGGCAAACACGAGTCGTTCTGCTCGACCAATGACGTGACCCCGGTGGCGCTGACCCAGACTAGGACGGCTGATGCCGCAGAGCCGAAATAGGTAGGCGGGTACCTCAGGGCTGGTAAACGCAACACAGTGCTCATCCATCGGCTGAATTTCGCCATCAAAGGGTATCTGCACCGGGTCGCCGTCTAGGTCTAGAGTGATGTCGCCGAGACCGCTGATGATGCGGTAGTCACCGATTTGATTGCCCACCTGCAGTTCCCAGGTTTGTTGAACGGTGATATTGCGCGACGGTATCGGGCTCGACTGGCAAGCGGCTAGCATGAGCAGAGCCCCACCGACAAGCGGCCCCATGCGCCTAGTGATGTAGCTTAACGTCATAGCCTGCATACTCCTCATCCTCATAGAGCACCACTAGCCAGGTATCTGGGTCAAAGGCCAGCGGATAGGCGGCACGTTCGGCTTCGACACCGGCCCGTACTGCGATCTCATCTAGGGTGCAATAGGGGTCTTTTGCGATCGCTTCGATCGCCTCGCGATTCTCCCGTTCAGGGACAGTGAGCAGCTGTGTCAGCTGTTGTCGTGAGAGAACAGCCTGGCTAGAGATAATCTCCCGACAGAGGTCCTCGTTAGCAGAGGCGGCGCTGGCTTGAAAGCGTAGACCGAGGCCAAGGCTAATTCCTAGCAATACGCATGAGGTGCCAGCGATCAGCCGATGCTGGTGCTGTTTAGTGATGAGTCTGGGCCGCTGTCGTCTGGGTCGGCGTTTGAGGCGTGGGTTCATGGGGGCTCCTCGCTGGTGTTCTAATGATGTGAGTATAGACACGATTTTCTACGGTCGACAATGTCTAAATCCTTATGGGAAAAGGGTTGTAGGATTTGTGCAATAGTCTCCAAGGACGTGGCAACAAGGAGTGAGTAGGCTCAAAAATTGTTGGAATTATTTTTGCAACAGCTGGGAAAATATATATGCGTAAATCGAGCTAAAATTAAGCATCTTAGGTGCCCTTTTGTCTAACCAGACGGATCAATTGTGTTGTTTTTAGCGACTAATCCATGGCAACGTCCGTGAATACTCAACTGGTAGATTCTCTAGCTCAGGTCATTCTTGCCCTGAGTTTAGAAGAGCAGGCCCTTTTAGTAGAACGAGTGCAGCAGCTGCGGCCTGCAGAGCCAGATCTGCATCAGTTTTTTGAGGGACTTGGAGCCTTAGCACCCGACCCCGATCAGCCAAGCTTAAACGACATTAGCCAAGAGGTGAAAGCGGTTCGCCGTGAGCTTTGGGCTGAGAAATGAACGTTGTGATTGATGTGAATGTATGGGTGTCAGCTCTGCTGTGGGGCGGTGTGCCGGGGCAAGTTTTGCGCTTAGTTTATGAGAAAACTGTTGAGGGCTATGTGTCTGCAGAGCTACTGCAAGAATTAGACGCAACTCTACGGCGGGCTAAGTTTCAGCCTCGTCTGGAAAAACGTCAGCAAACTGTGGCAGGACTCATGGCTATTGCAACGACTCTTTGTCCATTAGTTCCAATCGAAGATGTCGATATTCCTGACTTGCGGGACCCAGATGATGCCAAAATTATTGCGACTGCGATCGCGGCCAGCGCTGATGTCTTGATTACGGGTGACCAAGACCTTTTGGTTTTGCAGGATGTGCAGGGTATTCGTATTTTGACGCCAACTCAGTTTCTGGATTTATTTCAATAGCATTAGAGCAGGCCCACGATGAGGTGCCTGGGCTAGTAGTAATCTAAGTACCATAGGGTAACAACGTGTCTAGCAGCCGCCGTAATCGAAATGTCGAAAATTCGAGACTTTGACATCGGGGATGAGGTTTATATCGTTCAGTGCGCTCTCAAGCCGCCGCAAGACCGTCGACCCAACGATCACCCGTTTTATTACTTTCTCCAAGAAGGCGACGTTTTAGATCACTACATTGATTCCATCCATGGCACCCCCACCGTGATTGTGCTCAACCGGAGCCTTAATGTCCGTGAGGGCGGCAAGACGATGACCTACCGTAGTGACGGTGACTGCGTTTTTCGGCAATGCGATCCCATCCCAGAGGTGTATAGTGCTGCTGAGTGGATCGATAATCCTGATGTGCCCAGGGCTGAACGGCTTGACTGGAACAGTCCAAAAATTGAGCGGCTCGATATGCTGGATACGGACTATGCGGCGATGATAGCCGATAAAATTATCGCGCAGCGGGCAGAGCAAGACGCACGCTACTGGCAGCCGTATATTCGTGATTATCTGGCTAACCCTACCCCAGATGAGTTGTTTCAGTTGGTCTATCACTTAGGAGAATACGCCAATGATGGCAATCTGTTCAGTGATGAGGAAATGAGCGCCGCCTATGAGAGCGATTACTTCAGCCCTGAGCAGATTACTATTGCTGCCCAGTGGGTGTTGGACAACTTAGGTATTGTGCTTACCTTGCCGAGGCAATAGAGAGGCCAATAAGAAGCCCCCACGAACACCAAGGCACATGGAGGTTTCAAGTTAGATATAAAGGGTTAAGTAATACAGGGTTCTGTCTACTTAGATATAGGGTTCGAGATAGGACGTTATGCAATAAGTTACTTTGTCTGTGAGTCCACTGTATGCCGAGCTGCGGCAGATGTACCCCTTTGTGGGAGAAGCCTATGGTCTGCTCATACAACCATCAAGTTTGCTTAGTTTGTGTCCACGATCACTGTGGCATGAGTGGATTGAAGGTTGACTGTAGGATTAACGCTCTATCGGTTGTCATGATCCGGCAGGCTTGTAGCGGTCGCGCCAGAAAAGCTTTAAACACAACAACATCCAGAACACTCAGCTGAGGAACTCTTCTAAATCAAACGAGACTTTTTAGAGCTGTTCTAAGTAAGTCAGATCTACTATAAACAGGGCTCTCTAGTGCCAGTAAGAAGAAATATCAGTGATGTGTTTGGGTGCTGTCTTTGAACTGTCGGATGATTCTATCGAAATATCTATCGTTAGACCTCCTTGTGTAGCAGCTATGAGCTTTTCAACTCATGTGTACAGCATATTCCTGTAGTGCTGCGATATCTCGCGGGTGATACAAACGTTAACTTGTTATTTGTCACTGCTGTCGCTGCTGAGTAGTGAGATATATCTATGGGGAGCGATGGCTGGTGATATGGCTAGCTGTGACGTTATTGCTTAGTAGGTTTTTGCTGAACCCATTCAGATAATCCTTTTGCCGCATCCTGATAGTCTTTCAGGGCTACTAACACCTGATTCAGCTTAGTCTGAGCATCCTTCTGATTGACGTTAGCGAAATGGGACATTGCCGCTTTCAGCTGTCGATCTGCGATTTGGAGTATGGTTCTCCGTTTTGCTAATTCTGGCTCGTATGGATTGATGGGCATAGCTATTTTGATTTAGATGAATCAAGTATCAGAGTTATTCAGCCATACTTCCTGAAATCAGGCTTTAGTATTTGAAGCGAGGTGAGCTTTTAGAAACGTCGAATGGACGCAACACCCCAAAGCACGAAGGTTATCCAATCGCTACGTTCAGGCGACCTCGTTGGCCACCGTCAGCAGCCTGAGCGTCAGTATGAAGTGCTGACAATGGATGGGCAACGTTTGCTAGTGGCTCGGTGGCCGGGGCTGGCGCTGCGGTTTATTGCGTTGCGGGATGTGGTGGTGCCGTTTTAGGTATTTCGTAAACATTCAAGCACTTCGTCTTTGTTTACCACATATCCAGAAAATGCATTCCAGCAGTCTCTGTTAGTGGTTCCTTCTGGAAAATAGATCAGATGTGTATCTGAGGCGACATCCCAGAAAACCGGTTTTTGGCATGCCAAGTAGCCGTTTCTCGAATTACTCCACTTGAAACGTATTTTCCATGCCTGCAAAGAAGAGCTGAGCAATGAAACTACCTCTGGGTACTTAGCCATAGCCGGGTAAGGTTTAGTTAAGTACCATTGAACAGATTTTTGATCTTCTAATTCAGCAAGCTTGTTTGTATACTTATTGGACCACTCTTTTAGAAGACTTTGCCAGCGTTTATGTTGGGGGGCTTCTTCTAGTTTTTGTTGGTAGATTGTTATCTTTTCCTTTGCGGTTTTAATTTCTCGATTGATTTTATTGATGCTTTTTTCTCTAATTTCACGACTTAATCTTGGTGCATCATTGATATCTGTTAAACCTTCTAAATTAGAATTCTCTAACCCTTGATAGAAATTATTTTTTGCAATTAAAACTTTATCTAAATCGTCGAGCTTAAAAAACTGCTTGCAAAGACCTTCTTTGAATCTTGGGTGAGGATATTCATTCTGCCAAGCTGCTACGTTGCAACGATCAGAGTATTCAGAGGCATCGAAAAACCAAATCATATGTTGATAAAAACATTCCCTTTCTTTAACTTCATCGGCGTTTATATTTGAATGCTGTAACTCTATAACTAACTCTGATGGTGTTCTAATATCTGCTCTGTGTTCCCGATTTTCACCCATAACGATCTCATGCCACGAATCAGGAAATTCTTTTTTCCAAGATTGATGCCATGGACCTTCCGCCTCGCTCCAGGTGTCACAATCTTTGTTGTTTTTGTGTGCCCAGTGCCAGATATTAATCTTTCCACACTTGGGTATCACATCAGAATCGCAACAGGGGCACTTAGCATCTGCAATTTCAGGGGAAGGTGAAATTTTAGAACCGTCAGCCGATACGGCGAATTGCATAGTTGTACTCGGAGTGAAATGAGCAGTTGTGTAGAAAACACCAATGATAAGCGACTCATAGTCTAAGAAGCTTATTCTACTGAGTGGTGTTGAGATCGCAACCACCTCCAACCACCCAAAACCGCACCCCGTGGAATACCACAGGCTACTCCTCATCTGCGTTTAACCACTCTCTAAAAAGCTGTTGTGCCCGTGTACTCACACCGGCACGTCTCAGTTTCGCTCGTTCC
>ERZ1740072.600-NODE-600-length-14308-cov-7.577071_pt1 | contig 14308 bp, 10 predicted proteins | sample MGYA00581733_ERZ1740072 | MGnify/ENA primary metagenome ERZ1740072 (study PRJEB43018, sample SAMN04849741) | marine metagenome | isolation source: floating plastic debris | place: Pacific Ocean | collected 2008-08-30 | study: EMG produced TPA metagenomics assembly...
GCTGGTGTTAATAGAGATTTTCGTGCTTCATGCTTACGACAAAATAGGGACAACCATCCACTTATTAATGGAACAGCCATACTATAACACTATTAAACACTCATTTCTTCATCTTGTAGGCGAATCAAAACACAAGCACTGCGCACTTCTAAAAATACACAAGAAGAATTTCAGTTTACAGAAGATAAGACTGAAGACAGTGCGGCCGTTTTACTTTGAGGATGTGGTGCTCTCATCAACTACTATTAAACCTGAGATATTCCATGAAGAAAAAGTACTCAAGTATTGTAAAGAGAGAGTGGAAGCTCTTATCAGACTGTCTAAAGAGGAGCATACGGGCCACAGGTATATATTAGATTAACAAATCTGTCAGTTTCTGGTAAAATATACTGATTTGTCCTCTGTGGCTAGTCGATATATTTTCCCTGGGGTAGACTAATTGGTGAGTCTTGGTATATATGCCTCTGTTTGATAGGTATGTTGGAAAAGAGTGGCGTAATATTCCATCTGTAATACATTGCATTGATGTTGATAGGGATATCCATGGATGACGTTATGCTACAATAATTCATGACATAGGCAGTTGGAGGATACCTTTATATTTTATTTACATTTTATCTTCTAAATTTTGCTTATATTAGTCAAAGCCATCACATCGTTGCAGTAAACACCTCAAGTGGGTTTTCAACAGGAAATTAATTCTCTCTCGTGGGGAGAATAGTACTGATATGATTGCCATTGATGTTTTTATCTTTTTTAGAAATCAACCGAACCTTCCACTAATCAGGTTACGGGTAGACCACACCGGCGGTTATGAACCATTCAATACAGTACAATTTGGTCAGCAGTTTGTCGGTAGGGTAGCCAATCCAAAAGACACAGTATTATTTCACAAGAAGCGCCAGGCGCGTCAGAGGGGTGACATTCTCAACCTAGACGATGTAGAGGCTCACGTATCAGAGCAGAGTCATGAGACAATCGAGGAACTAGTTAATACTTATCTGGGTGCAGCAGAAGCAACGTAAGTGCTGTTGATAATAAATACAGTAGGTCTTACAAATACTAGGGCGTGTGACCGATTATCAGTCCTCAGACTGTGATGATAGTTCTAAGATAACCATAATTCCTCGCAGGGAATGAAAGCTTGCATCAACAAAATAAAAAGAACTCTGGAAAATTGTTAGGCTTTTTCAGATTTCTGTTGTCGGGTATCACATCTCTATTAAAGACTTGGTCCTTGTATAATAAAACCGATCTTTCACAAACTTAATTCAGGCTTTAATCGTATAAATGTATAAAGATTTACAGGAGCTCCGATGAGATAAAATCATCCAACTCCCCTTGCTTTTATCTTGGAGTTATCAGCACAATGGCAATGAAGGAACAACCTCCGTATATAAATGTTCTCAATCATTTATCTCATTGCTCAAATCGATGAGATAAATAGATTTATCTCATTGCACAAATTTTGTTGCATATTGTTGGTCATTCCAATCTAGTTTGATCTAGGATCGTCAATGCCTACTATCTTCAACATATACATGCTTTGCACGTTTATCATGTAAAATCGAATCATTTCACTTATGTTATTTCAGAGGTGCATTGAAGATGGAGGCATTGAGTGAACGGGGAATGGGCAAAGCTGTTGGTGATTTTGTAAAGAAAGATGACAATGATGCTATTGTAACAATGGTGAATTATCAAATCAAAGATATCAATACCTGTCTCAACTCGGTAAGATTTCCTCTTGACTCAAAAGTTGAATTCTGGTTTCAGTTTGTAGCACAGTTGAAATCACATAATTTAAATACCCAGGAACCCAAGACATTTGATTGAAGCATGAGTCGTTCTAATGCATCTCATTGTACCCCACCAAATTTTGTGGTGGATACTTATTTCTGTCAAATTATTTATGAATTTTTGAGTGCTCAGAATCCTTAGGACCCTTGTCTAAGCTAAAGGCAACTAACGATTATATAAGGGTAAAGTGAACGATCTCAAGTGGCCTACACATGTATAAAGAGGAGATGATTTTCATACTGGAAGGTTGAAAGGTTCTCTTTAAAAAAATCTACTGTATGGAGCAAAAATAGCGAAAATTAGTGCTGATGAATATGTTTTGTGTGTAGGGTATATGAAGTGTATGAATGTGACAACTGGAGCCATTTTCCTCTGAAATGGTGTTACACAAAATAATGAAGGATAAGCCATGCAGAGCTGTTATGGTTCGGCGCACTGACACATTTATTATATTGTTTGTAGCAAGGAGTTGAGAGGAATGCTGATATAGTTGATATGATCAAACAAGTCAAAGTTGAGAAAAGTAAGAAAAATGCTGATGAGCTTGACCAGGAGGTATGTCAAAATATTTACCTGTATTATACTTTGACACTCTGCGGAAGATAGTAGTCTTGACATGGTGTTAGCGCAAAAGTGCTGATCCTGATTTGTTTTCCGCTCTTATCGTAGTTTGCCCAGATGTTGGAAACGAGTCAGAGATCTCGGACTTATGTACCGCCTGCTGATGATGGCATATCTGATGATGATGTCACTGTGACTGAGTCAAGGCCAACTAGAGGTCGAGGGTCACGCGGAGGTCCGGGGTCGCGCGGTGGGAGAGGAAGTAGAGGGGGCAGGGGGAGTCGAGGTGGGCGAGGTAGCAGAGGTGGGCGAGGCAAAGGTGAGCTCTACTAAATTAAATGGTAAATATCTTAAATAATTTTGAAATGATGCTGTATTGTTCATGGCATGGTACCAACATAACCACAATTCAGTTTTACAGCGATATTCGCGGGATTATTCAGTCAATATCTAGTATAGTATTGTTGACTGAGTATACCCGGGGATTCTGAAATAGTGCAGTATAGTATACTCTATACTTTATATTATGTAGTATAGGCCTACATTTTTATATACTGTTTAACACGCTCTATCAGCAAATAAATTAGTATGCACCATATACTGTGAAAACTGCTCATACCCTGATTACCTTGTATAAGTACCTGCTATTATTTTTCGACCAACTGTTACTTTTGGATGCTTGAAAAATGTACGAAATTTAAACATCAATGTTTGTGTGACATGAGTTCCTGATTCCAATCCTCTTTACGTTTAATATCATATCAGTAAAGCACTTTTACTTTACATTTTGATTCATTTATTATTAGGATCAGCTAGCAGTAAGGCAGCAGCTCTCACAGACGTTACCAATAGTGATAGTGATGAAGTGACTGTAGTCAGCGCTACGCCTCCTCCTAAACCTGCCATAAAAACTACAGCATCCAGTAAAAAACCTCCTGTAAAACGTCATAAAGGTATGCAGTGAGGCTACTGTAATACGGGAAATTGTTGCAGCATTTCAGTATTTTGTCATATAGCACCATTAATTTATCTAACTACTGTTTTGAAGCTGCTTCCCTATAGCAAGGCCAGTAGGAGGAAAGCACCTCTAGTGAAGACAGAGTGGAGTGCATCAAACATGGTCAAATCAGGGCTTCCACCTGCTGATAAAGATTTTCATTTGTAACATTATTCTGGGGAAACTGATTAACAGAGACCAATAGTAGCTGTTCAGTTTTATAGTCGATGTAGTGCTGTATCAAAAATGATATTGGGTGGCCCATAAAGTTGTAGTGGGAAAATTTTCCCATGCTATTTACGCTCCCAATGTCATTTACACACTTTTTCCTCACATGCAGGTATAATAGACGACAGTGATGATGAGGATGATTATTTACCTGGAAAAAGGAGCTATAAGCGTCGATAAACACTATCAAGTATGTGACAATAACACAAGTAGTATCTCAGTCGCGCCGCATGCATACCAATGTCAAACATACCTGCCAAATACAAACTTCCCAATATTACTGTGAATCAATTTTTCAATCCGTTTTATACAAAGTTTATATTTCTTTACCATTTGCTGTACATAAGCATAAATTTTAGCTGACCTGGCTATTGTTGAAGACTGTTAAGGATTCCAATAAAAATTCAGTTTTGATACTTGTTTTGCCTTGCCAAGCAAGTAACATATAGATCTTGCAACTGTGGTCGTTGGTCATTGTGGCTCCTTTGGGGTAGTTGACAAACTAGAATCAAGTTTGGTTGCATTAGCTAATAAGGATTAACTCTGTCGCGCAGTGAACTGGGATTGCTTTGTTGACTTGTTGTATATCAACGTTTTCTTGCAACAATTAGACAATTGATCAGGTGTAACCTGTTCTGTCGGACTATTCTGATTTGTGTATCTTGTGATACATGAGCAGTATTGATATTCATGGTTTTAAAAACCTTGATTAAGAGTATCTTACACTTAAAATATAAAATAATTATTAGCATTAATGTAATTTAATTTGGTAGCACAATGATCATGGTACAATAGTAAGATGTTGACAATTTTTATTAAAAGTTTGTTTCTATTACTTGGAGTTGCTCCATCATAGCATTATCTTGTCAACCAATCAAATAGTGCTTAGTTGGCAGTTGACATTACAGTGACTGGAGTGAGCATTATTTCTATGTATTGTTTGGTCTTGGATGAAAAAAATCCCTGAAAAAGTTCCACTGGTGTAGTCTTTGTATTTTATTGGTGGTTAACTCAAGTCAGCAGGCTGTGCTTTGGAGTATTGGTAGGTGTTGAAGTTGTAAAATGAGAGTATTGTCTGCTCTCTTGCTAGCTGCCCTGTGCAGTACAGCATTCGGTGAAGAGGATGAAATCTTTGAAAGTGACTCCAATGATGCCTACAAGGCAGTTGTTGAGGTGAGTATTTGGTTTTCATTCTTACTCTGGTTTGTTTAAGGAAGGAGTTTAAGACTTAATTGTCATCAAGGATTGCTTCATTTTCTAACTAGTGAAATATTTTATTGTTCTGGCTGAGATCAACCTTCCCTGGGGATGGTTTCAATTAGAGACTCCAGTGGTGGCTAAATTTGATATCTTATAATAATCCTTCGTTGCCTATGTAACCAGGCTAATGGCACTTTTGAGATCATTTAACCACCATCTGGTGATCAACGGTTCTTATATAAATTTAGCCAGATATTGACCATGCTTGCATAGACTGACCTAACAGTCTGTTCTGGCAATTGGTCGGATTAGCACGCTTCATATCGCCAGAACAGCCTGATATGTCAGTCTAACTGAACATAGCCATGCTCAATTTTTTTCGTGCTCACATTATAATCGTTTGCAGTCCTATTTTTTGTCATTATAGAGTTGCTCTGGATGACAGCTCAACAAATACCCAGAGGTCCGAGATTTTATCAACAAAGATCTCCCTCTATTGTATCCTTTACTTACTAGTGTGCGCTAAACACATACCAGCGTCGGAACGACTAATAACAATGGCCATTCGCACCAAGAGGCTTGTATGGATTTCCCTGTTGATGTGAATTTAAATGTTAAACGATTCTTCATTTTGACTGGCTTCTGAAGAGATGTTTGTTATATATTTGAGGTACAATAGCTGGTTAACTTAACAACGGTTTAGCTTTTGTGAACCATCAATGTCAAAATATGCATGTTGATTTCCTTCACTTCATCATCAGTCATAATGCTGAGAGAAAGAACAAACCTGGAGCACCTCCTAATCTCCTCTTCTTTAACCTAGAGGGTCACGAGATTGAGGTCAGTCTGCCATTTATTGTTGTCTTGTTTGTCTGTAGCTGTTTAGCTTGATTGACCAAACTCGTATCAAAGTCAGGTTTTGTAATTAGAGAGGAGTGCATGTTATAGTACTGTTGTACAAATTAATTCTTGAAGGCAGTTTTATATGTCCGCTCTTGCTCAACAGTGACCACATGAAGCTGAAAGGTCTGGTTTTAGTGGCAACCACCTCCCACATACCATTTTCCATCTTATATTTTGTATCAGTGTGAAGAAAGATTGATTTGATGTTGTGTTTAGTTGAGCAGAGATGGAATTTCTCTGATATTCCATGTTAATGTGTTTTTTATGAAGCTTTAACATGAAATTCACAAAATACTCCTCTTAATGGGATTACTAGACTAGACTTGCCGTCACTCACCTCTGTAACTCTTTTCCCAGAGAATTGTATCATTCATTAGAAAATATGGTGTGTTTCCAGTGGCCTACTGATATGATTTGCGATAGTAATATATTTCGTGTGGTCCCTAGTGCGGTAATAGGTTTTGAATCTAATGCTGTCACAAAAATCCAACCTTTTGTATATCCCCTCGTGCCAAGTTTGTCTGCCTTTATGCATAATGTGCATCCTAATGTTTTCTTGGCATGTCAATATTGAATCACTACCAGTTTACCGCCTTTGTTCTTTTTGTTGTCTCCAACTTCCTACACCTTTCTATGTTTATATGTTGTAGCGTGTATTACTCTCTGGCAGATCAAGAGATGAGTGCAATGACTTATTATTAAAAAGAGGCTTCTATAAGAAATCATCTCAGGATGAATCCGTTCCCGATGAATATTTACAGGGTCCATATAGACAAAGGGAAGAACTATAGTTAATTATAATCACTGTATGCTAATTATTTATCTTATTACTGAGACAGCATTAGTTTAGGTTCAGCTCTGCTTTTAGCGGCTTTTTAATGTCAGTATTGCCATGCAGCCCAGCTTCCTGCAATCTCAATTTTTTATACTTTGTGCATTATCCGTTATCATACCGAGAATATTGGAGCAATGACTTACCATTATCTCGATTGTGAGCTTATGAAGTGTCACACTAAAAGCATATGAATGCTGGTGTAACATGGATCCTATCCAAGCGAGATCCTGGCTATCATACCAAATCTTTATTTTCGGCAGTAGCATGCCATGAGTGATGGCGCTTTTTTGCGGAATTTGTCATCTGAATTTATATGGTTGTTGACTTTTGTTGACAGTAGATTTTGTCAATGGAATAAATCACTGATCATCACCATAATAATCTAATTCTTTTCTTGATACATCTTTGTGTTCATGATTGTTATGATCGGTATCTTCTTTCAGATATGGTTCAATGTAATTCCAATCCTCTGTAGTAGTTTTTCTATCTTTGTTCAGGAATTCATTGAGTTTGTTGTATGTCTTCTCAAGCAGATTGTTTTGTTTGCCGATAGCTTTCAGCAGCTGTTTGTTGATGGTTTCTTGTTCCAGAGAATCATAATAATCATGGTCACTCAAGTATTCTCGTTTCTTTGGATCTACCTGTTCATTGTAGCTCCTTTGTTGCTGTCGCTTACCCATCCAATAAGGAGGTGGTCGCATCGGTAAATAAAATGGATATGCTTGATATGGATACTGATATGGTGGAGGGTTAGCTTGTTGTGGATACCATTGTGGCTGTTCTAACGCTGGTCTAAAATTGGACCAAAATGTGGATATTGATAATCATGTGATATTTTAACTTGGTTCAAATAATGCTGGTAACTTGCTAGACCTAAGTTTTCAAGGAATATCAATACAATAATTTGCGGGTTTTTTTCCGGGTTGTTTTCAGTCACTGGATGGGCCTTGTTACAATTAGTGGTTTCAACACTACAGGTCCTTGTTTAGAATAGACGAGGTACTCACTCTTACACAATAATAGGATGATTCCAATTCCAACATTCCTGAAAGTAAGAACAAGCCATCATTTCATCGTTTTTGATTTACCTCTGATAGGGTTGTTGCGTGGCTGGTGCAGGGGTTTCACCCAGTATAGCCTCATGAACCTGATGATGATTTTCTGACTCCTCCAGGCTGTGATGGTCCTCAGGCTTTATCTGTGCAGGGTCGTGACCTTCATGATTATCACTGTGGCCGGTGTCAACCAAGGGAACTTCGTGTTGTGCGCCATCAGCCACCTTTGTGTCTACATGCACTCCGTCAAGAGAACCTGTGTGTATGTCAAACATTGAAATTTGCACCTGCTTCAGTAGTTTCGAACATTTTGTCTTGACATATTCAGTCTAGCATACTAGTATCAGGATAATGTAACTTGTAATGTTTTGTAATTAAATGTCAGCGTAATGACCGTTTTTTAATGCAATATTAGATAAAAATAAACCCCCTTTAATTTCTATTTTGTATGCATCACATGAACTAACCATGTATTCCAGATTCATCAGCTGTCTCATGTGCATGGTCTTGGCTGTCGTGATGTTCATCTGATAACTCGTGCTCCTGCTCAAAGTCCTCTACAGCCTCCGCCTGATCATGTTCTGCGAGATTGTGTATGGGCTTAGGAGCCAGTACCTCATCCAACTGCCCTAACATACAGAGTGTTGGAATGACGTGGTAATGGTCATTATGATATGATATATTTACTATGTTTGTGACTTGTGTGTTGTGAAATTTCCAGTGACAGTGATTTTTTTCGAAAGCTTATAACTTAGTCTTGAATTTCAAATGTAAGTAAACTCTTTGACTAGGTTTGCACTACACCAGTAACTTGAAATGACTTACTTGTAAGATGTATTGGATACCTGGTGTAATCATTACCCACGCCGTGATCACAGTCTATCTCTGGTGGTTTATCAGATCCTGGTAACTTACTCGCCACTGGAAAACATGTACACAAAATCAGGTTTATGAAATCTGCACACCTATTTCCCCAATAAGGATCGCTAAACCTTTTTCCAGCACAAAACCATATGATTATGGTTTTCATTCAGTCCGAATGTGGTTGTATCAACTCAGAGTAGTTCAAAGAACTTATGCCAGCACACTATTATGAGTGAAAAGGAAATGACGATTGAAGTTACCCATGTTGACAGCATGCCCTGTAAGGTCATATTCTCCATCCAAATCTAGAGTGATACATTGTAACTGACTCTTGCTTCCTGGAGGTAATCTGAAAAATAATATTGCAGCAAATCAGAAATAAACTTGGAATAGTGAAACATATTGTTATAAATATTTATTTCCACATGCAGGGTGATAGATTCTTCTGGTTAATTTGAAATTCTTAACCTGAACCACAGTCTTGTCCCACTTAGCTCTTTGATTACTTTTATTCGTAAATTAGTATAAGCAAGCACCCAAACCATAGACAGGACATTACGCAGACTACTTTACTTACTCCCACAAGTAAGACTTCATCACGATTCTTCTAGGGTTACAGACTAGTCCGTAAAACGTTATTTCTGTATTGGTTCTCCCTGTAACAGAAACTACCGCGTCAAATCGAGGTGGCAAAGCGTATTACAGGAAAACATGTAAATCATTGATAACAATTTGATGCGAATTATGTTGGGAGGAACAAAAAAGATTTATGCAGGTGGTCGTCCACATATGTCATCTTCATTTTGCTGGATGTTGCTTCAAGGAATTTAGTGAGGATCACCCTTCGAATCTGATGTTACTTACAGAATGGGTCATTTCCATGGGCCCCATATGCTCTGTAATAATTCTTTCTGAATTCCACCACTTTATCTGTGCTGGCCAACTTCCAGTCACCGTGAAACCCTTCAGGTATCTGACCGCATTGCTTCACTAGAAATTGGAAAATGTGGTTTAGACGTTTCCTACTGTTTTGGCTTGAATGCCAAATTCCTAACCCACCAAACAATCAGATCATGTTCGATATAGCTCCCGTATAGATGTTATATTCCATAGTTAGAGGTAGTCTCTGACTTCCAGCTGATTCAGACCTGCTTATGACATATCAAAGTTGTGATACTCAGGGCAGAACTGCAAATAGAAGGGAGGGCTATAGCTCAATCATTTGATTATCCCTCTCTGTGAAGCTACTACAATTATTCACGGCGTATTGGGTAGTGCCTTTTAACCCGTGTGTAATAATGTGATTGAGTCACCCTCAAGTCATCGACCCACGCATTGACCTTGTTATATCTGAGGAGAAAGGCTTAAAGTGCTGGTGAGCTTGATTTGTAGGTTGTCTGTCTTATACATAAGGTGTGTCAAGTCTGCTTTTTGATGAACAATAGGGTCTACTCACTTGTCATGTCTTTGCTTGCTTGCACAACCGCATCACTCTTGGCCAGAAGATCCACCCACGTAGGATTGTCTGTCATGAAAATATGTGTTATAGAAAGTGCCAAAAATTGGTTTTTCAGTGCTGCATAAAATTGGAAGCGTTTAATGTCAGATTGGATATTATTCTAATGCAGATACGGCAATGCCTGCCCTTTTGCTTTTCTCTACATTTGATTGAATCTCCATTGTCTTCTTTAAAGGAGACATCCTCCCGTTTCATGGGGGTCTTAAGCGGGTTACATACACATATTTATGGTGTATGTTTCCAGAGACTTTATCTTAATTTTACCCACTCACCTGTCAGATGGAACATGTAGGCATGTCTTGTGTTGCCGTCTCCCCAATATTCACAATCCATTGTGTACTTCTTTGATATTTTGCTGTCTTCAAATAAAGAAAAACTAACTTCGCCCTTGGCTGAGGTTACTGTATCTTGTGTTGAAATGCGCCCTTGGCCCGCCCTCTGCTTAGACAAAAATTGGTTTAGACGCGCTTGACTGTGATATACTGCGGTAGCAAGCCCTGTAGTATTGTCACATAGGAGTTTGCAGCGAGTAAATGAATTGCATGATGTCGGAGTTGAGTTGATGAGGAGTTGTCTTCATTATTTTTTAAAGCAGACAACTCCTAGATATTTCTAGCAATCACTCGATGACATATCATTGAATAATTCCAATGAAAATATTTATTAATCTGATTGGATAGCTGTCTGGTAATACAGCGATGGTGGAGTTAACATTGCTGCTACCAATCAGCGTGTGCATTCATTACATACTTTCCCTTGTCACGAAGCCAAGCACACTGTTATCCTGATGCTTGAGCCTTATACACATATACTCTCCACTACCTCGACTTCTCGACTCACTGATAACTGCCTTCAGCTGTACCATATCATCACTACATTTCAGATTATACCATCTGATTCTCACTCCTCCTGCTGCCTTACCTGTATTGTGTGTTAATTAGCAAATTAGTTATCCACTTCCGAATGGTTACATGTCATAGTGCTCAAAGTGTACATGAAGAACTGTGTGATTCCAATTTGGTTTCAAAATGTTATGACAAGGACATTATTATGAATGCTGTATAAGGAGATTGTATCGTTTACCAATGATTGCTTATGGTACCAACTGCCAAGCCAGAAGAGGGCTCTCAGACCAACATTTATGACCTCAAGGATGTTCAGTCCAACACTCCTTGTGACAACGGACTTACCAAACACATCATCTACAGGGCCCAATATCCTCAGATAATGCCTACCTATCCATAGTTGTCTGCCTTTTTGCCCAATCACCTGCCAATGTTGGGCAAAGGAGAGCGGCATGTTCTCGCATTGTGCCAAACCTGGAAACGAGAAATATCCTACCCATGTCTATAAATGGGAACCTATGCGTAATTGGCATGATATGTACATATATGCGTCACAAGTGTTGACTGTGTCATGGTCCATGTGATGATGTTTCTAGTAAGAAAATTGTAATCTAATAGTTCAATACCATCCCATGACAGGATAATTCAACCCGTCCCAACGCTTAAAAGTTGTGAGTTTTCTCCTGATAATGAATTGCTTTGTGCCTCAGAGTTGCATTCACTCAGACGCAAATGTGATATACACGTAGATAAAAAGACAGCAGACAGACGCCGTCTGGTATGTAAAACTCCTGCTGGTATGGATCTACATTAATGGTTTGTGTGATGTGATGGCATCAACTTTAGGACGTGCAAAAATATTTCTGCACGGGGTTTCTGAGATTGTAATTGAGTAGGTTAGGCCTACCTCTTTTGATGATCGTCTGTGAAAACACTGTTTGAACGCAACAGATGTTTAGCGCACAAAGTAGTATAAATCCAAAATCCTGTAATGTCTTTGAAACCATGAAACTACAAAGTTGTATCTATTCTATGAACAAGATGCATCAACATTTCAGGGTTCTTACTGCACATTGTGTCAGCATTGAGCCTTGATCGATGTCAGGATTTATTTCACTGTGCTCATACTTATTATGCTATTGTGTGTATGTCGAAATTGCAATGCACAATAAAACACCTAATCAAAACAAGTGCTGTTCATTGGTTGTGTAGTATATGTGTAACATTTTAGCGGATCCCCAACCAAATTCCTCAAAAGTTTGCTGCCAATAGTGTTAGGCTACCCCTAGGTGTTATTGTAAATAACTTGTTTGTTTTAATAACTTGTTGACATTGCTATTGTCGCCAACAGCAACAACAGCAGCCTTGGTTTATGTATTCTTTCTCCTCATGTAGGCTACCCCGCAAACACAACAACATGCCGAATAGGGACACATTAATCGGAAGCGCAGATGAGTGGTGTATTATCATGTGAAGTAACAGCCACTTTACTAGTATCAGCACCATGACAACAGCTAAAGTCTATGATTATGCGATTGAACATTGGCACCGTACTTGTATGTAGAGTTCAATGTCCAAACTTTCAAGTTGACCGCTCTACCATTTATGTCTTTAGTGTTATCCATTGATTCACCCTTGAAGAAGGGGTCTCCATCCGCATGAGAATCATTGTGTTCCTTCTAACGATTATGAACAACTGTCACACATATATGTGCAGCAATGGAGGAACAGCAAGAGAGAGGGAACTTAGCCTATAGCTCGTAGTGGTATTAAAATACCAACGGGGACAGGTACATGTCTTGTTTAGTTACAAACACAATCAAACCCAAAAACTGTAACAAAATTTAGGCAATAGAAAATAAAACATGTCACGAAGAAATGTTTAGATGTAGATGAAGGTCATGGTCGTGGCAGTATGTAATTATGATATTTGACATTTGCCTTTTTGATCAGTATTACTGTTATGTGGCTATGTAAAATGCATGTAATGCCCAGAGGCTCACAGTCAATTGCGGACGCGATCTGGAGGTGCAAGGGTGGTCGAACGCAATGTTTGGCTTTTTGGGAATTTGTCAATAATGTTTGAAAATCTTGTCTCATCACTGGATTTGCAGAAATAATAACATTAACGTTATGTAAATTTTTATTTTTGTGCTGCCAATAAAGTGTCTGGAAAATTCTGATTGCATGCAGTAGAAGTTCCACATTATTCTAACATTTAAATCAGCAGCATACAAAAGCAGCATCTGCAAACTTTTATAAAGTTACCTTTTCCATGCTGCTGGTTTGAAATAGATGATAGATTTGCAGTCTATTTATGCTAAAATACCCTGATCTACTGACACATGAACCAAGCCCCATAATAAATTAAGTCAGCACTCCCACAAAAATTGCGCAAAACTTTAAAAAACGGAACCTGTACGGTACGGATTGCAACTTCTCCCTTTGACGATCAGGGAATATTTCATCTGTCTCCTTCCATAAATACAGTGATATGAAACATCACCAACATGGGTTGATGCTGCAGGTTTTATATAGATAAGGAATTGTAGAATTTCAGTGATATCATGATATATCCGCTAATGCAAATAAACGCATCAACCTCTGAAACAGGCCATTTCCACATTTCTCGCTCAAATAATATAAGAAATTAGAACCTCACACTGAACTACGTTTGTGGCTATGTGGACAAGAATAATACATTTCAAACGAAATTGTCTGATTTATGCTACATTTAGCGTTATCATGTATAAAATAAAAAGTCGGAGCAGGATTACACAATGTGATCATATTGCAAGCTTCAATAGGGGGCACCCTGGTGGTGTTCATTTTACTTTGTTAGCCTATTACACTGGTAGGTGAGGGTGGGTGGTCCTACCACTGAGACATAAAAGTTTAACAGACATCAAATTTCAAATATCAAGTCAGTGTGTGACAAATATATGGCCTACATTTAGATGGTCTAGTGATAATTGTTCTCTGCTTACTTGAAAAAGCAACGGAGTGGTGCAAAGTCAATGAAAGTGTTACCTGAAGCGAAGAAACGATGCACGGCAAGGCAAAACAAGAGTTTCGGCTCCGTGATATCCGAACAAGCATATCGAGAGTGAAAAAGTCACTCACAATCATTACTGAAGAAAATAGGAGACACATTGTACACAACACTAAACGACATACACATTACACACTATAGATTTACTGACTTTTTGTTTTGGAGAAGCTCACGCAAATAGCATGGTTCAGTCAATTATGGTTGCTATAGATATAGATATATTCTCAATTGAGTGAGTGAAAACATAACTGGGTATGAATTTTGGGTCAGCGGTGACCAAATGGTAATGTTTCAAAACTCGGTGCGTTTTTTTTGCATCCCCGATGCATGTAAATTTGCGATGATGCGTGACATCGAAGAAAGGATTAGACCCATTTCTCTTCGTAATGATGCTTGCGTTGTAAAGACTAAAGACGGAGAAACACTATCATTATCAAACAGACACTGTA
>ERZ1740072.602-NODE-602-length-14294-cov-4.732636_pt1 | contig 14294 bp, 12 predicted proteins | sample MGYA00581733_ERZ1740072 | MGnify/ENA primary metagenome ERZ1740072 (study PRJEB43018, sample SAMN04849741) | marine metagenome | isolation source: floating plastic debris | place: Pacific Ocean | collected 2008-08-30 | study: EMG produced TPA metagenomics assembly...
CACGGCCTTTATCGGCCGGGTGCATGACGATGCGCTAGGCCAATTCTATGCACAGTCGATGCAGGACAGCGGCACCGATTTCGTGAACGCGCCCGTGCCGGGGGGCGAATTGCCGACCTCGCGCTCGATGATCTTTGTCTCGCCGGATGGGGAGCGGTCGATGAACACCTATCTCGGCATCTCGACCGAGTTGGGGACCGACGACGTCCCGGACGCAGTCGCTTCACAATCCGAGATGATCTTTCTCGAGGGTTACCTCTTTGACAAGGACAAGGGCAAGGATGCGTTCCGGCAGGCCGCACGCCTGACCCGTGGGGCCGGTGGCAAGTCCGGCATCGCCATTTCCGACCCGTTCTGCGTGGATCGGCACCGCGCCGACTTTCTCGACATGATCGGGAACGAACTGGACTACGTGATCGGCAACCAGCACGAAATCACGTCGCTCTTTGAAACCGAGGATCTGGAGGCCGCACTGGCCAAGACCGCCGACATGATCCCGCTGGTGATCTGCACCCGCTCCGGCGACGGTGTGACCATCATCGGCGACGGGGAACGCCACGACATCCCGGTCGAGACGGTGACCCCCGTGGACGCCACTGGCGCCGGCGACCAGTTTGCCGCCGGGTTCCTCTACGGTCTGATCTCGGGCCGTGATCTGGCAACCTGCGGGCGCATGGGCAACCTGTGCGCGGCGGAGGTGATCAGCCATGTGGGCCCCCGCCCGCAAAAGGACATGGCCACCGTGTTCCGGGCCGAAGGGCTGATGTGATGCTGAGCGACGGCTATCACGAGGTGCCGCGCGGCAAGCTGGCGATTGTCATCACCACACTCGAGATGCGGCAACCCGTCGATGTCCGGCCCGTCACCCCGCCTGCGGGATGGGAACTGGTGCGTCACACCGCCCCGAACGTTGCGTGGTATCGCGAGATTTTCCACGCGGTCGGTCAGGACTGGCTCTGGTTCGGACGGGCGCTGATGGACGCTGGCGCGCTGGCACAGATCATCGAAGACCCCAAGGTGCATATCTACACCCTGCAACGCGACGGCATCGACGGTGGCTTGGTCGAGCTGGACTTTCGCACCGCCGGTCAATGCGAGCTGGTCTATTTCGGCCTCACCCGACCGCTGATCGGCTCAGGGGCCGGGCGGTTCCTGATGAACAACGCGATCGAGCTGGCCTGGGCGCAGGCGATCACGCGGTTTCACCTCAACACCTGTACGCTGGACAGCCCGCAGGCACTGGCCTTTTACCGCCGGACCGGATTTGTGCCCGTGTCGCAAAAGGTCGAAATCGCCGACGACCCGCGCATCGCCCACGGCTATGACCGCAGCCTTGGCGCGCACATCCCGATCTTTGACCCCTAGCCGACCAGCAGCCGCGAATAGTGCATCATGCCCGCGGCGCACAGCGCCGCCTCGACCCGCGCCCACAGCGTGCCGAAGGCAATCGGCTCCATGCCGGCACCCCCGCGGATGTCGGACAGGCTGCGCCGCCCGTCGATGCCTGCAATGACGGCGGCGGCCTGTTTCGGCAGCGCGAACTCGAACGCCTCGCCCGCCGTATCGATGACGATCTGACCGGTGCTGGCCACGTGTTGCGCCAGTGCCTGCGCAGGCGCGCCGCGCAGGTGCGGGATGGCGTCGGGCTTGCCCATCGGCGGCGGGATCACGCGGCCCTTGGGCCGGGCGTAGCCCACATGTGTCTTGAACGTGCCGCGCAGGTCTTCGGCCAGCTGCATCCGCGCCACGCCTTCGGGCAGGTCCAGATCACCGGTCAGCCGCGCTGGATCGTAAAGCATCGGTTCGGGGCTGCCCGCATATGCGAGACCAGCAGCCTCCAGCGCGGCGGTCAGCGCGGTGATGGTAAAGGGGCGGTCGGTGCTGTGCAGCAGCAGATCATAAAAGCCCGCATCCCCCTGTTCGTGGTCCACAACACGCGCGTTCCGCTTGAACGGATGCACATCCGGTATCTTGTCGTAGATGGCGCGCGCCCGCTTGAGCCGTGCCCGCGGTGCCATCCCCGCCAGCGCGGCGCCAAAGGCCGCCTGCAACGGGTAGACCCCCGACCGCCCGTGCGGCGCATAGACCATCAGCCCCATGCCGCCTTCCGGTTTGAGAGCGGTTGCAAGCGCGTCGAACCCGGCCTGCGGGTCGTCCAGATGATGCAGCACACCGCAGCAGTCGATGTAGTCGAAGGGCCCGTGCGCCTGCGCGTCGAGCAGGCTGCCGGTGACAAAGGTGATGCCTTGCAGCTTGCGCATCTTCGCGCGCTTTTCAGCGATGCGGCGGGACGCCTCCGACAGGTCGAGATAGGTGATCGCGTAGGGCCGCCCCGCATCGGTCAGCATCTGCGCGAGCTGGATCAGCGCGTCACCGGTGCCGCCCCCGGCCACGAGTGCGTGGAGCGGTTGTGACCAGTCGCGCGCGCCACCCCAAAGCCAGTGATCCATCTCGACCGGCAACGACGGCGAGCCGGTGATCAGCCGCTTGCGCTCGTCCCTGGGATCGCGTTCGGGGTAGGGGTAGGCCTCGTACTGGGCCCGCACGTCTGATGTGCTCATGCCATGTCCCTTTGCCGCTCGCGGCGCGGCCCATGATCCGCTCTGCAAGCGGTTGCAATCGGGGCACACCTGTTTCTAGGGTCATGGCAAAGGAGACCGCCCATGACCAGCCCCTTTCGTTCGACCGTGATGCGGGTGCGCCCGGAATGGATCGACTATAACGGCCACCTCAACATGGCCTATTACAGCGTTCTGTTCGACCTGGGGGCGGACCAGATCTTTGAACGGCTGGGCTTTGGCCCCGACTACCAGGCGCGGACGGGGCATACGACCTATTCGGCGGAATTCCACATCTCGTATGTGCGCGAGTTGCATGTGGACGCAGCCGTCACCGTGACCTTCCAGATGATCGACTGCGACGAGAAACGGTTTCACTCCTACCAGGAGCTGTGGCACGAGGACGGCTGGCTGGCCGCGACCGGCGAGACGATGACGCTGCATGTGGACCAGTCCGGGCCGCGTGTCGCCGCGATGCCGGCGGAAATCTACGCCAATGTGACCGCTCTCAGGGACGCGCACGCCACACTGCCGCGCCCGGATAAGGCGGGCGCTAGTATCGGGATCCGCCGGCGCGGATGACGATACCTTTCCCTCGGGCTGCACGCGCGGTATACGGCGCGCCAGACGAGGGGGCCGGATTATGGCAGGTTGGGAATACAAGGTCGTGCCTGCGCCGACGAAAGGGCGCAAGGGTAAGGGTGTCAAAGGGGCAGAGGGCCGGTTTGCCTTTGCGCTGGAGAGCCTGATGAACGAAATGGCCGCCGAAGGCTGGGCGTTTCAGCGCGCCGAAACGCTGCCATCGGTCGAACGCGCGGGCCTGACCGGGACCACGACGGAATGGCGCAACGTGATGGTGTTCCGCCGCGCGGTCAACGCAGCCATGGACGACTTCGAGCCCGAATTGTTGCCTGCACCCGCAGCGGTGCCGCTTGCCAAGGAACCACCGGTCACCGCCAAGACTGCGCAGGACGACGCGTTCGAGCCGGGCGAGGGCGCGAAACAGATGCTGCCCGACAACGGGGTCGAGGGCACTTCGGACGTGGCGGGCATGACCGCATCACTGAAGCGGCTGGCCTCGCGGCGCGGCGGGTCGGACGTCGCGGACGACACTTAATTCTCGCGGAACGCCCGGTTGAAGTAATCCATCATCGGCTTGACCAGATAGGTCAGCGGCGACCGGTCGTCGGTGCGAATGAACGCCTCGACGGGCATGCCGGGGATCAGCACCTGTCCGTCGGGCAGCTTTTCGACCTCACCGGGGTTCAGCACGATCTCGGCCCGGTAGTAGCTCGCTCCGAGCGCCTCATCCTCGAACGCGTCCGCCGACACCAACGCCACCTGCCCCACCAGTTCGGGCGTCGTGCGCTGATCGAGTGCGGAAAAGCGCAGGTTGACCGCCTGGCCGGTCACGATCTGGTCGATATGGATCGGGTCGACCCGGGCCGCGATGACGAGCGGGCGGTCCTGCGGGATCAGGAACAGCACCGGATCAGCCGGGCGGATCACGGATCGCAGGGTCTGCACGCGCATATTGTAGACGATGCCCGACACGGGTGCGCGCAGCTCCATCCGGTCGATATCGGTGATCAGGCCCTGCTGCTGCTCGACCAGTTCCAGCTCGCGAGTGCGCAGATCGCGCAGCTGGGTGATCGCCTCCTCGCGGCGGTTGGTGCCAAGGCGCAGCACCTCGATCTCGACCTCGGTGATGCGCTGTTCGGCCTGCGCCTTGCTGGCCGCCAGTTCGCCCAGTTGCCCATCGAGCGAGGCCGCCTGCCGTTGCAGCGCCAGCACGCCCGAAGCCTGCGCGAGGCCGCGATCCAGCAAGCTTTGCTGGGCCTCCAGCTCTTGTTCGATCAGTTCGAGCTGACGGGCCAGAGACGCCTCCTGCGCCTCGAAGCCGACGATCTGGTTGCGGGTCTGTGCGCTGCGTTCCGCCAGTTGCTCGCGGGTGCGGGCGATGGAGTCACGGCGCGCCTCAAAGAGGTTCTGCTGACCCTGGATCAGGTCCTGCACCTGCGGACGGTCGTGGCTGATGGTCAACAGCTCGGGATCAAAGGTGATCTCGTCGCGGTCGTCCCGCTCCGCCTCCAGCCGGCCACGGCGGGCCATAAGCTCGTAGAGCTGGCCTTCGACGATGGCGAGGCGCGTGCGCAGTTGGGTGACGTCCAGTTGCAACAGCAGCTCGCCTGCCTCGACGGTGTCGCCTTCCTTGACGCCAATCTTGGCCACGACGCCACCTTCGGGGTGCTGCACGATCTGGCGGTTCTGGTCGACCTCGATGCGGCCCGACGCGATGATTGCGCCGGCGATCTCGGTCTGCGTGGCCCAGACGCCAAAACCGCCCAACAGGACGGCGAGGCCCAGAAACCCGACCACGACAGGCGTGCGGGCTGACCAACGGCCCGCGCGCATGAAACACCTCCGGACCCGGCGGGGGCACGGGCGATTTCCTCGTGGTTCTTGACGGCGGCGCGCAGCACCTCGTCCTTGGGTCCAAAGGCGGTGCAGACACCGCCGTCGATCACCAGCAGAAGGTCACATTCCTGAATGGCGGCGGGCCGGTGGGCCATGATGATCACTGAACGTCCCTCGGACTTCAGCTGTCGGATCGCCTGATTGAGCGCCTGCGTGCCGATATTGTCGAGGTTCGAATTGGGCTCATCCAGTACGAGGATTACCGGGTCGTCATACAGTGCGCGAGCCAGCCCGATGCGCTGGATCTGGCCGCCCGACAGGCGCTGTTGGCTGGCGCTGATGCGGGTGTCATAGCCTTCGGGCAGTTCCAGGATCATCTCGTGCGCGGCGGCCTTTTTCGCGGCGGCGACAACCTTTTCCGCGTCGGGTGCAGTGGACAGGCGCGCGATGTTTTCCGACACGGTTCCGTCAAAGAGCTGCACGCGCTGGGGCAGGTAGCCGATATGCATACCCAGCACCGCAGGCACATATTGGTCAAGGGCTGCGGCATCGAGCCGGATGGTCCCGCCTGCGGGCCGCCAGACGCCGGTGAGGCAGCGCGCCAGCGTCGACTTGCCTGCGCCGGAGGGGCCGATCACACCCATCGCCTTGCCCGGCGGCAGGTCAAAGCTGAGGCTACGCAGGGCGGCGGTCTTTTCCCCTGGGGGCACAACTGTCAGGGATTTTGCAACAAGCCGCGCCTTGGGTTTGGGCAGTGCGGTGCGGTCCTGTTCTTCGGGGACGGCGCTGAGCAGTTCGGCCAGCGCATTCCACCCTTTCACGCCGCGCTGCACCACGGGCCACTGGGTGAGCATCTGTTCGATCGGCGCGAGCGCCCGGCCCAGCAGAATCGAACCGGCGATCATCGCGCCCGCCGTCATTTCGTTTTGCAGCACCAGATACGCACCCAGCCCCAGCATCGCGCTTTGCAGAAACAGGCGCATCGTCTTGGTCATGGCGGTAAAGCCGCCGCCGACATCCGTCGCGCGCATCTGCTCTTCGAGCGCGACGCTGCGCGCCTTTTGCCAGCGGTCAAAGGAGGCGTCGCGCATGCCCATGGCCTGCACCATCTCGGCCTCGGTGCGCAACTGATCGGACATGTTCGTGGCCACCTGCCCGGCATGACCCGCCATTGCCTGGGGTCGCCGCGACAACAACTGGTTGGCCAGCGCGATCACGATCAGCACCGCGCCACCGCCCACCGCCAGCCAGCCCAGCAGCGGGTGAAAGAGAAAGATGCCGGCGATAAAGATCGGGGTCCACGGCAAGTCGAACATCGCCATCAGCACCGGCGAGGTCATCAGACGCTGCACGCTTTCCAGATCAGCGAGGCCGGTTTGCGAGGGCATGTCGGGGGCCACGGCAGATTTGCGCAGCACCGCGTCGAACACGCGCCGGTCCAGCGTGGCCTGAAACCGAGCACCGGCCCGCGCCATGATCCGGCCGCGCGCATAGTCGAGAATGCCCATGATCCCGTAGAGAAACGCGACCAGCAGCGACAGCGCGACAAGCGTCTCGTAGCTGCGGCTGCCCAGTACGCGGTCATAGACCTGCAACATGTACATCGGCCCGGTGAGCATCAGCAGGTTGGCAAACATGCTGAACAGCCCGACGGCCCAGTACAGTCCACGGCTCTGGCTGCGCGCCTTGCGCAACTCGGACCGGCCTCGATTCACTAAACTGTTTTGCATCGGCACCTTTTTGCCCGCGTCGCACTTGGCCTTGTCGCAGCACCAGCTTTGGCGCATTTTCCGTGTCACGCAAGTGCCACAACCACTCAATTCCCTCTGCTGCCCTATGGGCATTTGTCACGAAGGTATTAAGTCAGTGCTTACGCGTGTTGTTCGGAGATTTCCATTGGCGCATTTGAGAACGCCGGTTCGGCTGATGCTGGCACTTGTTTTGCTGACCGGTCTGGCGGCTTGCGGCGGCGGTGCGCCCGGCGCCGTGTACGACGATGGCATTTTTGATCCCTATGAGACGCAGAACCGCAAGGTGCACGCTTTCAACCGCGGTCTGGACCGCGCTTTGGTGCGGCCTGCGGCCATCGGGTATTCCAGCGTGCTCCCGGACGAGATCGAGGACAGCATTGGACATTTTGCCAGCAATCTGGGCGAGCCGTCGGTGGCGATCAACAGCCTGTTGCAGGGGGATCTGCGCGGTGCGGGGCTGTCGACGGTGCGGTTTCTGACCAATTCGACACTGGGAATCTTTGGCCTTGCGGATGTGGCGGCAGAGTTCAATCTGCCCGAACACGACACTGATTTTGGCGAGACACTGCATGTCTGGGGCGTCGGTGAGGGGGCCTACCTCGAGCTGCCGGTCCTTGGCCCGTCTACGGCGCGCGATACCACAGGCATGGTGGTCGACCTGTTCACCAACCCGCTGAGCTATGCCATTGACGAACCTGAGCGCTATTATGGCACCGCGGCGGGCGTCTCGTCGGGCCTCAGCACGCGGGGGCGGTTCACGGACACGGTGGACAGCATCCTGTACGAGAGCGCCGACAGCTATGCACAAGCGCGCCTGATCTATCTGCAGAACCGCCGGTTTGAACTGGGTGCAGATGATCCGGGCACCGACATCGACCCGTTTGCCTTGGATACGGAGGGCTTTTGATGATCACGCGTCGTTTCTTTGTCGCCGGGACGGGGGCTGCGCTGCTGCTGCCGGCCATGCCCGCCCTGGCCCTGAATGCCAATGGCGCAAGCCAGTTGGTCAACAGCCTAGTGGGCGACATCAACACGGTGATCGCTTCCGGCAAGGGCGAGAACGCAATGTTCCGCGATTTCGAGCGTATCTTTGCCCGCTACAGCGACACGTCCTACATCGCGGCCTATGCGATGGGCGTGGATGGGCGGCGTGCGTCGAATGGGCAGAAACGCGCCTTCTCCAAGGCGTTCCAGGGCTATATCTCGCGCAAATACGGCAAGCGGTTCCGCGAATTCATCGGCGGGCGGCTCGAGGTCAACGACGTGCGTCAGGTCAAGAACTGGTACGAGGTGCGCACGACGGCATTCCTGCGGGGCGAGTCGCCATTCACCGTGACGTTCCACGTATCTGACCGGTCAGGCCAGCCGCTTTTCTTCAACATGTTCATCGAGGGCATCAACCTGCTGCTCACCGAGCGGACCGAAGTGGGCGCGCTGCTGGACCGCAACAGCGGTGACATCGACGCGATGATTGCGGCCCTGTCGCAGGCAGGCTGACCTAACGGTCGCTTCCTGACACATTGTCATTCGGGCGGCCCGGCTCGCCGATGCTGCCCAGAATGTCACGCACCAGCATCTCGATCAGCCCCTCGGTGGAGTTGGGCACCTCGCGGCGGCCCGGTCTCGTTTGCGGCTGCGGCGCCGTGTTGCGCAATTGTGCCGGCACCTGAGCTGGCAGCGGGCGCACCGGCACGCCCTCATGCACGCGGACCATTGCTTCGCGCCACATTTCGGCGGGCAAGCCACCGCCCGTCACACCGGTCAGCGGCGTGTTGTCGTCATAGCCCATCCACACACCTGCCACGTAGTCAGCGGTAAAACCGATGAACCATGCGTCGCGCGCGGCCTGGGTTGTGCCGGTCTTGCCCGCTGCTGGACGGTCCGGCAGCTTTGCGCGCCCGCCGGTGCCCTGGTCCACGACCTGTTGCATCATCCACACCAGCTGTGCGGCCGCGTCCTCCTGAATGACGCGCTCGCCGATGCCACCGCCGGTGCCCATCAAAGGCTCGTCGTCGCCCTTGAGCCGCAATTCCACCAGCCCGTAAGGCGTCACCGATGAGCCGCCATTGAGGATACCGGCATAGGCGCCCGTCATCTCAAGCAGGTTGCTTTCGGATGCGCCAAGAGCCAGCGCAGGACCGGCTGCCAGATCGCTTTCGATGCCGAACTGGCTGGCCACCTGCCGCACCAGTTCGCGGCCCACGCTTTCGGACACCTTGACCGCAGGGATGTTCAGGCTTTGCTCCAACGCGCGGGTCAGGGTCACGCGGCCTTCGTATTTGCCGGTGTAGTTGCGGGGCGACCATGGGCCGGAGCCGGGAATGTTGATCGTCAGCGGTGCATCGTCGACCGTGTCGAGCGGTGAATAGCCCAGATCGAGGGCGGCGGCATAGACAAAGGGCTTGAACGCCGCCCCGGTCTGGCGTTCGGCCTGAATGGCACGGTTGAACACGCCCGCCACACGCGTCTCGCGCCCCCCGACCATGGCGCGCACCGCGCCATCGGCGCTCATCACGACGATCGCGGCCTGCGCCTTGGAACCTTCGCGCACCTTGGTGTCAAAGATCTGCTGGACCGCGTCCTCTGCCGCCTTTTGAATGCGCTGGTCGAGGGTGGTGGCGATGATCACGTCTTCGGTCGTGTTGCGGGTGAAGAATTCGGGGCCCGAGGCCAGCACCCAATCGGCAAAATACCCGCCCGCCTTGCGCCGCGCTGCGGGCGACAGGACGGCCGGTTCGGCCTGCCACTTGGCCACTTCGGCCGCCGACAGGTACCCCTGCTCGCCCATCAGGCGCAAAATGGTTGCGGCGCGGTCTTGCGAACGTTGCAGGTTGGCGGTGGGTGACAGGCGGGTGGGCGCCGTGAGCAGGCCTGCGATCATCGCGCCCTCTGCGGGGGTCACGGCACTGGCGGGCTTGCCGAAGTAACGCTGTGCTGCTGCCTCCGCCCCGTAGGCGCCGCCGCCCATATAGGCGCGGTTGAGGTAGATCGACAGGATTTCGTCCTTGGAATACTTGGCCTCCATGGCCAGCGCATAGATCGCCTCCTTGGCCTTGCGCTGGATCGAGCCGCGGCGGCAGTCGGACACATATTGCGCCTCGCTCTCCCATTCGGTCGGATCATATTCGACGCCAAGGCAAAGCAGCTTGGCCGTCTGCTGCGTGATGGTCGAGCCGCCATGCCCCTGCAGCGGGCCGCGCCCCTCACGCAGGTTGATGCGCACGGCGCTGGCGATGCCGCGGGGGCTGAGGCCGAAATGGCGGTAAAACCGCTTGTCCTCGGTCGCGACCACCGCGTTTTTCAGCGCTGGTGCCACGCTTGTCGCGGTCACGGCACCACCGAACTGATCGCCGCGCCAGGCAAAGACGGCACCGTCGCGATCCACCAGCGTCACCGAGCCGCGCGCGCGACCATCCAGCAGGTCCTCGAGATCGGGCAGGGTGATGTAGACGTAACCCACCGCCAGACCCAGCACGACCAGACCAACGAGGGTCGCGCGGGACGTGACCACCCAGATCAGGCGCAGCATCCAGCGCACCAGGCGTGTCAGGATATTGCCCCGGCGCTTGGGTGCCGGAGTGCGCTTGCGCCGCTTGGGCGCCGCCTTCTTCTTTGGCTTGTCGGCGGCCTTGGGATAGCGCCTTTCGGCTACCAAGGGTCGCTTGCCTTTTTTTGTATTGCTCATGTCGTGACCCCTGCCCGGCCTTTTCATTGACCATACCTTATCGGGTTTCGAGACGTTTGCCACGCGCCGCTGTACCGCACCCCGCGATTCTAAATTGCCTATTTTCTGAGCTAATCACACATCTTGCGCATTTTTTGTGCACAGCGCCGCGAAGTGCCGCGCGATTCAGCCGCTCAAATCTTTGCCATACCGGCGTGATGCTCTCTTTTCCCGGCATGTCGCAGGGCCGCCTGCCAACACGAAGGGGACGCAAGTGAAACTCATCATTGCAACAATCAAGCCGTTCAAGCTGGAGGAGGTTCGCGAAGCGCTGACCGAAGCCGGCGTGCGCGGCATGATGGTCACGGAAATCAAGGGCTTCGGGTCGCAATCGGGCCACACGGAGATCTACCGCGGGGCGGAATACGCGGTGAATTTCGTGCCGAAGGTCAAGATCGAGATCGTGGTGGCGGCTTCCATGGCCGACCAGATCGTCGAAACGATCACCAAGACAGCCCAGACGGGCAAGATCGGCGACGGCAAGATCTTTGTCCTCGACGTGCAACAGGCCGTGCGTGTGCGCACCGGCGAAACCAACGAAGACGCGCTGTAAGAGCGGCGGCAGAGATAGGGAAACACGAGAAATGAACCTGAAACGACTTATTCCAACTGCTGCCGCGCTGACGGTCCTGCCGATGGCAGCCCTCGCGCAAGATGCAGCGCCCGGTTTCGACGAGATCGGCCCCTATATCATGACAACCCTGCTGTTCTGCATGGCCGGGTTCCTGGTTTTCTTCATGGCGGCAGGCTTTGCCATGCTCGAAGGCGGCCTCGTGCGGTCCAAGAACGTCACCATGCAGATGACCAAGAACATCGCGCTGTTTTCGATTGCCGCGATCATGTACTGGCTCGTCGGCTTCAACACGATGTATCCGGGCGACTTCAACGGCTACTTTGCCATTGGCGGCCAGACCGTGCTGGACCCAGTGGGTGTGGCGGCAGCGGATGCGGCGCTGGATTATGCCTCCGTCGGCTCTGACTTCTTCTTCCAGCTGGTGTTTGTGGCGGCGACCGCGTCGATCGTGTCGGGCGCCGTGGCCGAGCGGATCAAGCTGTGGCCCTTCCTGATATTCGTCGTTGTGCTGACCGGTATCCTGTACCCGATCTCCGGCTCCTGGCAGTGGGGCGGTGGCTGGTTGTCCGGTTCGAACCTGGCCTTGGCCACGCTTGGAACGGTCATCCTGTGGCTGGGTTGGTTCGGCTGCAATGGTGGGGCGCAATTGGCGATGGGCACCGTGGGTGACGTGTCGGACGTGTCGCGCATCTTTGCCAACACCAACATGGCGGCGGCAGCCGGTGCTGTGACTGCTCTGATCCTGAGCCAGATCCTCTACAAAAAGCCTGACCTGACCATGGTGCTGAACGGCGCGCTGGCGGGCCTCGTTTCGATCACGGCTGAACCGCTTGCACCGACGCTGTTCGGGGCGCTGTGGATCGGTGCCGTGGGCGGTATCATCGTGGTCCTGACCATCCCGATGCTCGACAAGTTCAAGATCGACGACGTGGTCGGCGCCATCCCGGTGCACCTGTTCGCAGGTATCTGGGGCACCATCGCGGTTGTGTTCTACAACTCCGACGCATCGCTGATCACACAGCTGACCGGCATTGTGGCCTACGGTGTGTTCACCTTCGTCGCATCGTTGATCGTCTGGTTCATCCTCAAAGCCGCCATGGGCATCCGTGTGGGCGAAGAGGAAGAGATCAGCGGCCTCGACATGTCGGAGATGGGCATGGAGGCATATCCCGATTTCTCCAAGGGTTGAGCTTCTCCTTCCTCTCGACCCTTAAGAAGCAACTGACCGGGCGTTCGCGCCCGGTCTTTTTGTTTTCTTGGTGATGTGAAGGCAGAGATGGGCAGATTGCCCATCCTACACTCGGGTCCAGCGTCGGGTGGGCAATCTGCCCACCGGGCGTTCAGACGCCTGCCGCGACGATCGCTTCGGCCAGCACGGGGACGGATGCCTCGTTCAGCCCCGCAATGTTCATGCGGCTGTCGCCGACCATGTAGATCCCGTGATCTTCGCGCATTTTCTGGACCAGTTCGGGCGTGGTGCCCAGCCGCGAGAACATGCCACGGTGTTCCGCTATGAAGCCGAAGCGGTTGGAGCCGGAGCGGCGCTCAAGCTCCTTGGCCAGCTGTTCGCGCAAGCTGAGCATCCCCAGCCGCATCTCTTCGAGCTCGGTCATCCAGTCGGTGCGCAGGCCCTCATCCTCGAGGATCATGGTCACCAGACGCGCGCCGTGATCCGGCGGGAACGAGTAGTTCTGCCGGTTGAGGAAGGCGAGCGTGCCCTGGCGCACAGTCTTGTCGCCGCCCGAGGCCACCAGCATCAGCACGCCAGTCCGTTCCCGGTAGATACCGAAATTCTTGGAGCAGCTGGCGGCGATCAGGCATTCGGGCATGGCGGCGGCCACGGCGCGGGTGCCGGCGGCGTCCTCTTCCACCCCGTCGCCAAAGCCCTGATAGGCGATGTCGATCATCGGGGTTGCGCCGGTCTCTTGCAGCGTGGCGATGACCACTTGCCATTGCGGGCCTGTCAGGTTGGCGCCGGTGGGGTTGTGGCAACAGCCGTGCAGCAGCACCACGTCGCCCGGTTTCGCGCCCTTGATGTCGGCGATCATGCCGTCGAAATCCACACCGCGCGTTTCATCATCGAAATAGCGGTAGGGCACCATCTGCATGCCCAGATAGTCGAGGATCGACAAATGGTTGGGCCATGTGGGGTTGGACACGAACACGCGCGCGCCCGGGTTGGTCATCTTGATCAGCTCGAACGCCTGGCGGACGGCACCGGTGCCGCCCGGTGTGGCGACCGAAGACACGTCGGCGCGGGCCACCGCGTCGCCCAGCACCAGCCGGATCATCGCGTCGTTGAAGGCCGGATCGCCGGCGAGGCCGACATAGGATTTGCTCTCCTGCACCTGCCACAACCGCTCTTCGGCGGTCTTGCTCGCGCGCATCACGGGCGTGACCCCGGCGGCGTTCTTGTAGACCCCGACGCCCAGATCGACCTTTTGGTCGCGGGGGTCGTCGCGGTACATCTGCATCAGGGCGAGGATGGCGTCGGGCTTGGGCGCTTGCAGGTTTTCGAACATCAGGCGTCTCCGGTTGCGACAGGGACCATGGGCGACATGCCCCATTCGGCCCAGCTGCCATCGTAAAGGGACCAGCTGTCATGGCCCATCCGCTCGAGCGCGAGGGCAAGGATCGCGGCGGTGATGCCGGAGCCGCAGCTGGTGATGATAGGTTGCGCAAGGTCTACCCCCGCGGCTTCGAAGATAGCGCGGGTCTGGTCGGGTGTCTTGAGCGTCTTGTCGGCGTTTAGCAGCGTGTCATAGGGCACATTGCGTGCACCGGGCATATGGCCAGCGCGCAGCCCCTCGCGCGGTTCGGGCGCGTCACCGCGGAACCGGGCGGCGGCGCGGGCATCGACGATCTGAGGGCTGCCCAGTTTGGCGGCACGGCTGACTTGCGTCACGTCGCGCACCAGATGGTTCTGGAAACGGGCGGTCAGGTGTCGGTCCTTGATCACTGGCGGCAGGTCCTCGATGGCGCGCCCTTCGGCCTGCCATTTGGGGAAACCGCCGTCGAGCACGGCCACATCGCGGTGTCCCATCAACCGAAACGTCCACCAGACCCGCGGAGCGCTGAGCATGCCGTGACCGTCATAGACCACCACCTGATGCCCGTCACCCACGCCCATGGCGCGCATCCGGCTCATGAATTTCTCCGGCGGTGGTGCCATATGCGCCATGTCCGAGCGGGCATCGCTGATTTCGTCGATGTCAAAGAACCGGGCGCCCGGGATATGGCCGGCCTCGTATTCCGCGCGCGCGTCCCGG
>ERZ1740072.603-NODE-603-length-14284-cov-5.740741_pt1 | contig 14284 bp, 15 predicted proteins | sample MGYA00581733_ERZ1740072 | MGnify/ENA primary metagenome ERZ1740072 (study PRJEB43018, sample SAMN04849741) | marine metagenome | isolation source: floating plastic debris | place: Pacific Ocean | collected 2008-08-30 | study: EMG produced TPA metagenomics assembly...
CCTGCACTCCCCCGATCTGACCCCGCGGACCCGTCTCGCCTTTTCCCCCCCCTCCCACCTCTCTGGTTTATTAAATTCCCGGGGTCTGGGGCAAAGCCCCGGTCCACCATCCACCAAAAAGCACCACCCATGCACCTCTTTGCCGCCACCGTCCCCACCCTCAAACGGCTCACCAAAGCGGTGCCACGTCTGATCGGCCGTCTCGAAACCGAAGCCCCATTGTCCACGCGGCTGGCACCGGACAGCTTTACAGCTGGTGAACACTTCTGCTGCGCGCTCGGCTTTGTGGCGCGCACCGTACTGCCGCTGGTTGGGCGCGACGTGCCGGAACTGCCCTTTGACAATGATCCCGGGCTGATCGTCGCGTTGGCCGAAGACATGACCTTCGTGCTCGATTCCGTGTCGCTGAAGGATTTTGACGACGCCGCACATCGCGAGATCACCCACAACGCAGGCGAAGCCACCCTGACCCAAAACGGACAGGACTACGCCCTTCTGTTCGCGATCCCAAATGCGCAGTTTCACCTTGCGCTCGGCTATGCAACGTTGCGGCACGCGGGCGCGGATCTGGGCAAAGCTGACTTGGATGGCTTTCACCTCTACACATCTGCGCCGACGCATCACTAGACATAAGGCTCATCTGCAATGACACAGCGCCCCATCTGCCTGATCACAGGCGCCTCTGCCGGAATTGGGGCTGCCTGCGCGCGCCTCGCCGCACCGAGCTATGACCTCGTTCTGAACTACAACAGCAACCGGGACGCCGCTGAAGCCGTCAAAGCCGAGGTCGAGGCACTGGGCGCCCGAGCCGTACTTGCGCAAGGGGATGTCGCGGATCCCGAAGATATCGCCGCCATTTACAAGGTGGTCGATGACAATTTTGGCCACATCGACGTGTTGATCAACAACGCAGGTATCGTCGACCAGTCTGCCAAGATCACAGAGATCACGCATGCACGGCTCACCCGCATGATGAATGTCAACGTGATCGGCGCGATGCTGGTCGCGAAAGAGGCCGTAATCCGCATGCAGACCCAGGGCAAAGGCGGCGCAATCATCAACATCTCTTCCGCCGCTGCCCGTCTGGGATCAGCCAACCAATATGTCGACTATGCCGCCTCCAAAGCCGCCATCGACACGTTTACAAAAGGGTTGTCTGACGAAGTGGCTGGCGATGACATCCGTGTCATGTCTGTGCGCCCGGGCCTGATTGACACCGAAATCCACGCCAAGGGAGGCGAGCCGGGCCGTGCTCAGCGGCTCGCGCATATGGTGCCGATGAAGCGCGAAGGCTCTGCCGAAGAAGTCGCACGCGCCATACTGTGGCTTGCCTCACCCGAGGCCAGCTACGTGACCGGCTCAACGCTCGACGTCACAGGCGGGCGCTGAGGGGCCATGACACCTTACAGCTATGAGACAAGCGGGCGAAATCGCAAGACGCTGGTCGCACTTGTGATCGTTTGGGTGCTCATTGTCATGGCTGTGGTCACAATTGACGCTTCCCTTTGGCTGGCCGGGCTCATCGGGCTCTGCACCCTGCCTGCCATCTATGATCTGATTGCCGGGCGGCGCTCTGGCGTCAGCCTTAGCACGGAGGGCCTGCGCTGGTTTGCAGGCAAACGCACAGGCGATATAACCTGGGACAAGATCAGCCACATGCGGCTCGACACCCGCCTCGACTTCTCTGTCCGCGCCAGTGCTGTGCTGGTGTCGGGGCGCAAAGTACGTCTGCCGCTTGAGGCAACGCCCAAAGCCGATACATTCGAAGAAGAACTGAAAGCCCGCGATATCAAGGTCGAGCGTCACCACTTTTCCTTGTTGGGATAACGGACAACGACGCTTGCCGATCCAACCTGCGCGCACATCCCTACAGCAGGCCGCTAAAGCGTGACACTGAACCCAAGCGCCAAAACGCGCCTGCCGGAGGCAGGGGCAAACATCGTGTGCGCCGTCAGGCGCGCCTTTCAGTCAGAGGCCACTTGCACAGGTCGCAACACAGGGCGGGTGGTGGCAAGCGGCGTACAATAGCTCTGGCGGCGCAACCAGCTTGCCATGTCCGCCCGTTTGGATCGGCTGCGCATTGGGCCCCAATCGGCCGCTACGCCGCGCCCACCCGGCGCATAGATCACGCCGTCGCGTGGCACGGTGACGGCCATGATGCGCGCCGCACAACTCAGGTTCGCGGCTCCGTTTTTGAGTGCAGTGCCAGAACCGACATTGCAGCCATAGCCACGCGCCGTAGCGGGCGCGATCTGCAACAGACCAAACCACTTCCCCCCGCCACCGACGGCGCGCGGGTCATAGGTGCTTTCAAACTTCGCCAGCGCTGACATGAACCCAAGCCAGAATGCGCTGCGTTGCTCTTGCGTTGCCTCCGGATATGCGGGGCACCACGAAACGACGTCGGCAGGCACTTCTTCAACCAGCGCAGCGGCATGGGTCTTGAGCGCGGTCAAGGCGGTCCGGTTCCATAGCATGTGTCCCGGTTTATGGGTCCAACGGGTGGCAGGCACATTGCTCGACCGCAAGCGAGGGCGGACATCAGACAAACCGGGCTGCACCCTAGAAACTATTGTTTCTACTGGAGATTGCACGCTGGTCGAAAACTGTTCACTGGCCTGCGCCACGACATAGGACGGCAAACCCACGACCGCCGTTCCAATGGCCGCAAAGACAAGAAACATGACACGATTGAAAAACATGACAGCGACTATGAACAGGGCTTTTCCATCCTGTCCAGCATAGTCCCGTTTTGAGCGAATTTTGACGCATCCTGAGCAACAATCCTCCGATAGCGCTTGCATTGTCGCAATCTTCCAAAATGCGCCCTCCAAATCATCATCGAAGGAGCGTGAACATGTCCCGCCTGTGCCCTGTTTGTGACCCAATCGTCAGACAGTTTTGTGGGTGTAACAAGTTCGGAATTATTTATGGCCCTCGCATCACGCCTCTTGGCACCTATTGCGCATATGCGCACCAAACTCAAAACGCCTCGTATGGAAATGGCCCATGACGGCGTGATGCAGCCACTCCATACGCTCAGAGCTGTGCCACAGCCAAGTGTTCCCGTGAACCTGCATGAACATGAAGCGGAGTTAACCATCCCCTGCCCCGATCCCACCGCAGAAGAGCGCGCCCGCGACGTCCACCAGATGCGTGGCCAGAAGCTGGCCCGGCTGGAAGATTGGGACAAGCTGACCGCCGAGATCGCCACCGCTGATGCCGAGCGGGAGAAGACGCCAGGCGGTATGCCCGTGGCCGAAATCCTCGCCTTTGGCGCACGCAACGATGTGGTCAATGCAGCCGAGCACGCCCTGATGAACGGGCGTCCGGCGCATGATGCCCCGCTCATGGCCGGGATAGAGGCGTTGGAACATGTCCTGTCCGAACATCCGGAAAACCCGGCTCTTGCGTCTATCGTGGCACTGGCACACGTGGATTTAGGCTGGGCTTGGCGCGGCACTGCGTGGAAGATCGAAGTCCCCGCCCGCAACCTCGAAGCGTTCAGTGCCCATTTCGACCGGGCCGGCAGCATTCTTGCGGTTTGCGACGCCACCAGCCTCGACTCCCCCCTCGTGGCGGCAGCCAAATGCGCACTCAGCGCTGCCCGCACGTCCTCCACGCGCCAGGTTGCCCGCGAGTTTGAAACTTGGGTGAACCTCGATCCACGCAACGGGCGGGCCTATCGCGCCTTTGGGGCGCAGATGCTGCCGCGCTGGAACGGCTCCTATGATCAGCTTGAGCTCGAGGCGCGCCGTACCGCAGGACGCATGCACGACATTTGGGGGGCAGGCGCTTACGCATGGACCATGTTCGACGCGATCTCAGGCGACACCGAGGCCTGCGCCCGTGTCGATCTGGAGTTCTTTCTGGATGGGCTGCGCGACATCCTGCGCCACTCTACGGACCAGCACACGGTCAATCTGCTGCTGGCCTATTGTGCCAACACGATGGGTGCCACGCAGACCGGAAATGATGAGGCCGATTATGTGCGCGCCCAAATTGCGCAGGCGGCCCACTGGATTGTGCGCGATCACCTGACGGAATTGCACCCCATGCTCTGGGCACATGCTGCACGCGGCTTTGACAATGCCTTGCGTGTGCGCAGCCCCGAACGGTTTGCAGCCTCTGGCCATTCGGACGCGATGCATTTCCTGCGCAGCGTATTCCGGCGCGAATTGTCTGCTGGCAAGCAGGTGGTGTTCTCGCAAGGCGGTCTTGAGGTCGTGGCATGATGGAATTGCGCCCCAACCTTACAAGGACGTCAATTTGCGCGCAGCCCCGGCCAGCAATGCACGCGAATAGTACTTATGCGCGCCCAAAAGACTGTGAAACACTGGCCCAAGGGTCAGCGTACCTTCGCGTCCTCGCACCGGCACCACGACAGAGCCAAAACGTAATTTGCCGCCACCGGCCTGCAGCCAAGAACACGTACGTCCGCCTTCTTGCTCCAACAAAACTTCGTCGATACGCCTTGCACTGACGCGCCAGACCGCAAAATGCGCCGCGCGGCCTTGCGCCAATGCAGCCACATCCGCATCCGTAGCCCGCGCCCCTGCCGCAAACCGCAACACCAAACGCTCTGCGCGAAACAGCGGCTGGGTGTAAAAGGCGGTGATGAACTCAGGCAGCATGACCGCCCCGTCGCACGCCACTTCAAAACAGTCTGTGTAATGCGCGTCACGGTCCGCAAATGGTGCGATCAGACTGTGCGGCGGTGGTTCTGTTTCAGTAATCTTCATGGGCCCTACCATGCCACATCCCGACCGCGCGCACACAGATCCAATCGTCGCGCCCCCTTGCAGCGCATCATGGCCTGATCTATTCCCACATCAGCGCCATTTACCCACGGATAGAGCCGATGCTGGACCTGACCTACGAAACCCCCAAAGTCAAAACCATTGCCGGGGCCAAGCATGATTGGGAACTGGTCATCGGGATGGAGGTGCACGCGCAAATCTCCTCCAATGCCAAGCTGTTTTCCGGGGCCTCAACCACCTTTGGGGCGGAACCCAATTCCAACGTTGCTTTCGTGGACGCCGCGATGCCCGGCATGCTGCCCGTGATCAACGAATTCTGCGTGGAACAGGCTGTGCGCACCGGGCTCGGCCTCAAGGCCGCGATCAATTTGACCTCAGCCTTTGACCGCAAGAACTACTTTTACCCCGACCTTCCGCAAGGCTACCAGATTTCCCAGCTGTACCACCCCATCGTGGGTGAAGGCGAAGTGCTGGTCGAGATGGGCCCCGGCCCCGATCTGGGTAAAAAGCGTCTGGTGCGGATCGAACGCATCCACATGGAACAGGACGCGGGCAAAAGCATCCACGACATGGACCCCAACATGTCATTCGTGGACCTCAACCGCACCGGCGTTGCGTTGATGGAGATCGTGTCGCGCCCCGACATCCGCGGCCCCGAAGAGGCCGCCGCCTACATCACCAAGCTGCGCCAGATCCTGCGCTATCTTGGGACATGCGACGGCAACATGCAAAACGGCAACCTGCGCGCGGACGTGAACGTGTCGATCTGCCTGCCCGGTCAGTATGAGAAGTATCAGGAAACCCAGGACTTTTCCCACCTCGGCACCCGCTGTGAAATCAAGAACATGAACTCCATGCGCTTCATCCAACAGGCGATTGAGGTCGAAGCGCGCCGCCAGATCGCGATTGTCGAAGGTGGCGGCGAAGTCGATCAGGAAACCCGGTTGTATGACCCGGACAAAGGCGAAACACGTTCAATGCGCTCCAAGGAAGAAGCGCATGACTACCGCTATTTCCCTGATCCCGACCTGTTGCCGCTTGAAATCGAACAGGGTTGGGTCGACGACATCGCAGCCTCTCTGCCAGAACTGCCCGACGCCAAGAAGGCGCGGTTCATGGCCGATTTCGGCCTAACCGACTATGACGCTTCGGTGCTGACAGCTGAGGTGGATACCGCCGCCTATTTCGAAGATGTCGCAGAAGGGCGAGACGGCAAAGCCGCTGCAAACTGGGTGATCAACGAACTCTTTGGCCGGCTGAAAAAGGACGACACTGACATCACCGAAAGCCCGGTCAGCCCTGCGCAACTGGGCGGCATTGTCGATCTGATCGCCAAGGGTGACATCTCGGGCAAGATCGCCAAGGACCTCTTTGAAATCATCTACACCGAAGGTGGTGCTCCGACCGAGGTGGTCGAAGCGCGCGGCATGAAACAGGTAACGGACACCGGCGCTATCGAAACAGCAGTCGACGAAATCATCGCCGCCAACCCTGCGCAGGTTGAAAAAGCCAAAGAGAACCCAAAGCTGGCTGGCTGGTTCGTGGGTCAGGTGATGAAGGCGACCGGAGGCAAGGCCAACCCAAAGGCCGTTAACGAGATTGTTGCAGGCAAGCTGGGGCTTTAACGCCGATTAATCTTATCTGCGTAACTCCGACGAAGTGGCGTGCGAGGACAAGTATTTAGTCTTTGCGCCGCGCCCCGATTTAAACGAGATTGAACTGGCGACAGGGGCTGATCCCCGAACCATGTTTCATTGAGCCGGGGACATCTCGTGCATCTCCTAAGAAGACTTCTGACCGCATTTTCACTGCCCTGTCTGCTTTTTGGTCTCCTACTTTTTGCCGCGTCCCTCACACCTTCCCTGATCCCGCGAGGGGCCATGCTTCAGGGAGTACTGGGCGGTTTGGTGACGACGCTTGGCTACCTTTTTGCCAGAGTCGTCGGCCTGCTTTGGCAGGCGGGCGACTTCCCGACCCTCAAGGGGCGGGCCGCGCGGCTGACCCTCTGGGCCCTCACTGTTGTGGTCGTTTCGTTTCTTGGCTGGACCGTAACGTCAAGCCTGACGTGGCAAAACGCACTGCGCGCCAAAATGGGTCTCGCACCAGCAGATGCCCTTGATCTGGTGACAATCATCACCGCCGCCGTACTGACATTTGCCATCGCGTTCGCAATCCTCGCGCTGATTGGGTGGCTGTTCCGGCTTGTTCAACGGCGCCTTTACCGGATCATGCCGGCGCGACGCGCAAACGTGCTTGCGGCAATTCTGGTTGCGCTCATCCTTTTTGTGGTCACCCGCGATGGCATTTTCGACCGAACAGTCCACTGGCTTGATGCCAGCTATGAGACAGCGCAGGAGTTGTTCGATGCAGCGCCTCCCCCACCGATTGATCCGGATGCAGTTGGGGGCGCCAATTCCCTGATTGACTGGGCGTCTATGGGCCAACCCGGGCGGGATTTCGTAACAACGGGTCCAGACGCTGCTGCGATTTCTGCATTTACCGGACAACCCGCACTGACCCCTATTCGCGTCTATGTCGGCCGTGCTCAGGGCGAAACCCCGGACGAGCGCTCTGATCTGGCGCTGGCTGAGCTGAAACGCCTCGGCGCATTTGAGCGCGAGGTTTTGATTGTGACCAGCCCGACGGGGACAGGCTGGATGGACCCCGGGTCGCATGACCCGGTGGAATACATGCACGACGGCGACATCGCGACCGTCAGCGCGCAGTATTCCTATCTGCAATCGCCCCTCGCGCTGATCCTGGAGACCCGGACCGGTCTTGATCAGGCGACGTCATTGCTTGAGGTCGTGCACAATTACTGGAAAACCCTGCCAAAAGATGACCGCCCCCGGCTTTATGCGCACGGCCTCAGCCTCGGCGCTTGGTCATCAATGTTTGCAACCAACCTTTTCCGCCTTGTGGACGACCCGATCGACGGAGCCTTCTGGGCTGGCCCGCCGTTCCCGTCCAACTTTTGGAACTATGTCCAAAACGCCCGTACGCCCGGCACTCCATGGGTGTTGCCCACGGTCGGAGACGGATCGCTTGTTCGGTATGCGTCCCACTACGCCGATGCATCCGAAGCTGCAGCCGACTGGGGCCAAATGCGGATCGTATTTCTGCAATACTCCAGCGATCCGATTGTCTTTTTTGACCCTTACGCGTTGTGGCGAGCGCCACCATGGATGAATGATCCCCCGGCGCCCGATGCATCTGAACATATGCAATTCATTCCGAGCGTGACCCAGTTTCAACTGGCCTTGGACATGGCTTTGGCCTTTGGGGCGCCGCCGGGTCATGGGCATGCGTACTATGCGCAGGATTACATTGCGCCTTGGGTCGAGGCGACTGCCCCTTTAGGATGGACGGAAGCAGACACCGTACGGCTGAAAGCACATTGCGACCTTGGCGTTCAATTCGGGTGCAAGAACAAGTAGCTGTTTTGGAGGCGCGATTTCGGCATCTGTGAATCACCAGATGTGCGGATCAAGCCTGACGCAACCTTTGACCGTGCGCCCTTTCTGATTGGCCGCGTCCAGATCAGACTAGCAACCGAGAATAATGCATCATTCCCGAGCGGCACAACGCCGTCTCAACCGCTGACCAAAGCGGCTCAAACTCGGCATTCCCCGCGCCGATCTGGCCCAAAGACCGCTGCCCATCCACCTGTGCAATGAGCGGCCCGGCTGCGCGCGGCACATCAAATTGAAACGCCTCGCCTGCCGTGTAGATGGTGATCCCGCCGGTCTTGCCCACATGCGCAGCCAGTTCAGGTCCCGCAACGCCGCGCAGATGCGGGATCGCCTCGGGCTGCCCGTAGGGCGGTGCGATCACCCTGCCCTTGGGCCGCGCATAAAAAACGTGCGTCTTGAATGTTCCGCGCAAGTCTTCGGCGAGTTGTTTTGCGTCTACGTCGCCAAACTCCTCGGGCAACGCGCCCACGAGCGGCGTTGGATCATACAGCATCGGCTCAGGGCAGCCTGCCCAATCCAGGCCAACTTGCCCCAGTGCCGCATGAACCTCGCTGACGGTAAATGGACGGTCGCGCCCATGCAGCAACAGATCATAAAACCCAGCGTCGCCCTGCTCATGGTCCACAACCCGCGTGTTGCGCTTGAATGGGTGCCCGTCGGGGAGTGCGGCAAACACCGTCTTTGCCCGCTTCAGCCGTTTTTCCGGGGGCAACCCATCAAACAACCGACCGAACGCGGATTGCAAGGAGTACACCCCCGACCGACCATGCGGAGCATAGACCATGAGGCCCATCCCACCGTCCGGGGCCAATGCCTCAGCCAGTGCGTCAAAGCCAGCTTGAGGGTCCTCAAGGTGATGCAGCACTCCGCAGCAATCGATATAGTCAAAGGGGCCATGCGCGCCCGCATCCAACAAAGACCCTGTGAGGAAGGTGATCCCCTCCAGTTTGCGCACCTTGGCGCGCTTTTCGGCCAGATTGCGGGCGGCCACGGACATATCAAGGTACGTGATCTCGTAAGGACGGCCTGCGTCGGTCAACAGTTGCGCCAATTGGATCAGGGCATCACCCGTGCCGCCGCCGGCAACAAGAGCACGCAACGGCTGGCTCCAGTCGCGTGCACCGCCCCACAGCCAGTGGTCCATTTCGACCGGCAAAGATGGCGAGCCAGTGATCAACCGCTTGCGCTCATCCGTCGGTTTGCGTTCGGGATAGGGATAGGCCTCGTACTGGGCCTGTACCACATCATCGCTCATGATCTTGTTCCCGTGTGTCACGCTTTTCTCTGGCACTGCTCTGCCCTAACTTGGGCCCGACCGCAAACAGGAGACTTCCGTGACCGCCCCCTTCCGTTCTTCAATCATGACCGTGCGCCCCGAATGGATCGACTATAATGGTCACCTGAACATGGCCTATTACAACGTCCTGTTCGATCACTGCGCGGACGAAGTGTACGACCTGATCGGGTTTGGGCCAGACTATCACAAGACCACAGGCAACACGACTTATGTCGCTGAATTTCATTTGGCCTATGTGCGCGAACTGCACGTCAACGATCCTGTCACGGTCACCTTCCAACTTATTGATTTTGATCGTAAACGCTTTCATTCCTATCAGGAAATCTGGCATCAGGACGGATGGCTGGCCGCCACAGGCGAGGCGCTGACGCTGCACGTAGACCAATCCGGGCCCAAGGTGGCACCGATGCCTGACGCGGTCTTTAACAAGGTGCGCACATTGGGCGCCGAACATGCCAAACTGCCGCGACCACCCCGCGTCGGCGCCAGCATCGGCATCCGTCGAAAATAGACCCCGCGGCACCGGTGCAGTCACGGGCTTTTCATGCCGCGCGGCCCCGGATATACGCGCGCAACAGGTAAAAAAGGGTATGGTCATGTCACATTGGGAATACAAAGTTGTCCCGGCTCCAACCAAGGGCACCAAAGCGCGCGGCGTCAAAGGGCCGGAGGGGCGGTTTGCCCATGCGCTTGAGACGTTGATGAATGACATGGGCCGCGACGGTTGGGAATATCAACGCGCTGACACCTTGCCGTCGGTTGAACGCTCGGGGCTGACAGGCAGCACCACGGAATGGCGCAACGTTCTGGTATTCCGCCGCACTGTGGCCGCAGCGCTTGACGATTTCGAACCCGAGTTGTTGCCGGCACCCGCGCCACACGAGGCAACGCCAGAAAAACGGGCAGAGCCGCCCCTGACGCATGAACCGCCGGACGCTGAAAAAGCCACAGACTCAAGCCCTCAAGTGGAATCGTATGAGGGCAACGCACCGAAGGCAGATGGGCCAAAAGACATTTTGGATGTCACTGCATCCTTGAAAACACTTTCGAGCAAGGACGGCGGCTCGAAAACAGAGAGTTAGCCGCGCGCATCAAGCGTCGAGATCAAGCGCGAGCGCGTGTATCCGCCCTAAGATGTCCGGCCCCAAGGCCGAGTGCACAGCGCGATGTCGCGCAACGCGACTTTTTCCTGAAAATTCAGGGCTCCGCAGGCGGACATTAAAGTGGCTTTCGCCCGCTGCGGGAGCACCTGCATGCCCTGCATGACTGGCACTGTCGTCCACAACTTCGATCTCTCGTGGATCAAAGGCGGCGCGCAATGCATCTTCTATTTCTTGCCGTACGGACATTTTTTTCCCTGACCCCCTTCAATCCTCGCTGACATAGCCTAAACTCCAGCGCCTGAGTCGAAAAGGACCATCCCATGCGCAAGTCTGATCCCTTTGGTTTTGATATGTCCGTTTCTTCGGCCAAAAAGAAGAACCCGCGCGGCCGTCGGGGCATGTCTGGTGCCTCCGAAACCTCGACGCGGATTTGCGATCATGAGGGCTGCGAAGAGGCGGGCAAGTTCCGCGCGCCCAAAGCGCCCGACGTTCTGGATGATTTTTTCTGGTTCTGCCAACAGCACGTGCGCGAGTATAACACCAAGTGGAATTTCTTTGACGGGACGACCGAGGCCGAGATCAATGCTCAGCAGTCCAAGGACAAAGTGTGGGAACGCGCGACCAAACCCATGGGGGATCCGGAAGCGCGGGCCTGGGCGCGCCTTGGCATCGAGGACCCGCATCAGGTGCTGGGCAAGAACGCGACCCAGAACCCGGGCCGTGGCGGCAATGCAGCCGCGCGCAAACTGCCCCCTACCGAAAAGCGTGCCATCGAGATCCTTGAGACAACAGCAGACGCGACAAAGGCCGAAGTGCGCAAGTCCTACAAGGCGCTGATCAAAGTGCTGCACCCTGACATGAACGGCGGAGACCGGTCACAGGAAGAGCAGTTGCAAGAGGTCGTCTGGGCCTGGGATCAGATCAAGGACAGCCGTAACTTCAAGTAGTTACGGCACGTTCTGCAAAAGCACCATGGTGCATGGCCAGACCGCAGACGATCCAGATGATCGCCACGACAGGGCTTGATACAATACCATCTGTGACGGCCATAAACCCAAGAGGCGCACCTGCAGTCAGTGCTTCGGGCAGACTTGCAAGCGGCTCTGGCGAGGATGCCGTCCCAACCAACCCTGCCCCAAGTGACGCACCGACAATTGTGGCAATCGGCCAAGCGACTGTCGACGAGACAAGGCCGACCCAACCCTTTCGACCAAACGCGTCCGCAAGCATGAAACCCGCCACGCCAGCGCCGACAAATGCGGCGCATAACATGATGCTTAGGGGTGGAAAGAAGCGCGCCAAATCGCCGCCCCACAAGGTCATGGCCTGTGCGACTGCGCCACCGGTCAAGGCCATCAACACGCCGCAGCGCACTCTTTGATATATTGGGAAAAACGACATGATGCATATCCTGCTGTTGTGATTGCTGACAGCATACCCGCCGATTGTGCATGAATGCCGCGCAGCTTGTGCAAAGCTTGTGCAGTTTATGGCATCTCTCACGCCCCCTTCCCCTTGCCCTTCCCCGAGTTATGTTGCACCACGACCCACGCGCCCAAACGCGGCGCATGATCATTTTTGTCGCGCCTGAGCGGGCGCGCACCTCTTGACTTTAAGGAACGGCGAAATGGCGGACGGCGCGATGGATATCAATGCAAAACCAAGCGAAGAGATTTCCGTCAGAGAAGTCTTTGGCATTGATACGGATATGGTTGTCAAAGGTTTTGCCGACGCCAGCGACCGCGTGCCCGCCATCGACAGCACCTACAAGTTCGATCCTGACACGACCCTCGCCATTCTCGCTGGGTTCTCCCACAATCGCCGCGTGATGATCCAAGGGTATCACGGTACGGGCAAGTCGACCCACATCGAACAGGTCGCTGCACGCCTGAACTGGCCGGCCGTTCGTGTGAACCTCGACAGCCACATCAGCCGGATCGACCTGATCGGCAAGGACGCGATCAAGCTGAAAGACGGCAAGCAAGTTACTGATTTCCAAGAAGGTATCCTGCCTTGGGCCTTGCGCAACCCAACTGCCATCGTCTTTGACGAATATGACGCGGGCCGCGCAGACGTCATGTTCGTGATCCAGCGGGTGCTTGAGGTGGACGGGAAGCTGACACTGCTGGACCAAAACCAGGTGATTGAACCGCATCCCTATTTCCGCATCTTTGCGACCGCGAACACAGTTGGTCTTGGCGACACCACAGGCCTCTATCACGGCACGCAGCAGATCAACCAAGGCCAGATGGACCGGTGGAGCCTTGTGGCGACACTCAACTACCTGAGCATTGATGCTGAAACGGCGATCGTGCTGTCCAAGAACCCGCATTACAACACGGCCGAAGGGCGCAAAACCGTCAAACAGATGGTAACCGTTGCAGACCTGACGCGCACCGCCTTCATGAACGGCGACCTCAGCACCGTAATGTCGCCCCGGACAGTTATTGCCTGGGCCCAGAATGCCGAAATTTTCCGCAATGTGGGCTACGCGTTCCGGCTCTCCTTCCTCAACAAATGTGATGAGCTGGAGCGGCAAACCGTCGCTGAGTTCTACCAACGTCTGTTTGACGAAGAACTGCCTGAAAGCGCGGCAAGTGTGAGTTTGGGGTGAGTTGCGTCGCGTCGCGTGCGGGGCTGATGGCGCTGGCTTTCAGCGCAAGCGGCGCGCTGGCTGAACGCAACCTCTCTATTTACCCGGCGGCACAATGCGCAGCGTTTTGGCTTGGGTATGGTGATTACGCGCGGGCGTCGACGCATTTGGCCGTCGACCCGATGGACGAAACACGTGCAGCCGCATTCCGCACCATTGCCTATCGCCTGAACACGGCGGAGCGCGCTGAAATAGATGCCTACATCGATGCTGAGCGCCCGCGCATGGCATCGCTGATGGAAGCGGTCATCTACGTCAGCGATGGCCCCAGCCGCGATGTATTTGAACGATTGACCAAAACCTGCGAGGATTTTGGTCAGGACCAACCTGAGATCCGAAAGCTGTCATGAGCCAGTCCAACGACAACCCCGCAGATCCGTTCAAAAAGGCATTGGCCGAGGCCACCAAGGTCATGGCCAATGACCCTGAGTTGAACGTCAGCTATTCCGTGGATCCATCTGGTGTATCAGGCGATGCGATGCGTCTGCCGCAGGTCAGCCGCCGCATGACCCGTGATGAAGTGATGCTCGCACGTGGCACGGCGGATGCGCTCGCCCTGCACCGCCGCTATCACAACGGGCAGACCCATGCCCGTTATTCTCCTCAAGGGGACATGGCGCGCGACTTGTACGAGGCGATGGAAACGGCGCGCTGCGAGGCCATGGGCGCGCGCGATATGCCGGGCACGGCGGGCAATATCGATGCCAAGATCAAGCATGACGCGATGCGCCGCGGATACGATCAGGTGAAGCAAGCCAGTGACGTGCCTCTGGCCGCTGCGGCGGGATACCTTGTGCGCCACCTTGCGACGGGCCGTGACCTGCCCGGCGGCGCGCAGACAGCGATGGAGTTGTGGCGTGGCTTTATCGAGGACCAGGCCGGCGGCACCCTGGACGACATTGACGACATTCTGGATGATCAGGCCGCCTTTGCACGCTTTGCACGGAAGCTGATCACCGATCTGGGCTACGGCGCTCAGTTGGGCGATGCCCCCGATC
>ERZ1740072.604-NODE-604-length-14258-cov-9.230867_pt1 | contig 14258 bp, 17 predicted proteins | sample MGYA00581733_ERZ1740072 | MGnify/ENA primary metagenome ERZ1740072 (study PRJEB43018, sample SAMN04849741) | marine metagenome | isolation source: floating plastic debris | place: Pacific Ocean | collected 2008-08-30 | study: EMG produced TPA metagenomics assembly...
GTAAAAATTATACATCATCAAGGTTCTCCTGGCTTGGTGATTTTTGGCAAAATGTGTTGTCCAACTTAACCAATGAGTATTAGATCTAGCAACAATCCTGTTATGATATACATACTGAGCAAATGGTGTCTACTCAATGTTAGTTTGATGGAATAACAATATGCAATCGCAAAAGGATACGGTTTGTCGTAATGCCAAGCCAGCAATTAATATTTATTTCACAAAAATGGGAATAGGCTTTGCAACCTACTGGTGATCATGTACAGAACTGTGACGTTGTAGAGTTTTGAGGATAACATCAGGAAGAATCGTTCACTGATGGTGAACTGGATAAAGTATGCACAGTGGGAGGAATCACAGCAGGAAATGCAGAGAGCAAGGAGTGTGTACGAGAGAGCTCTAGATGTCGATCACAGAACTATCACTGTATGGCTCAAATACGCTGAGATGGAAATGAGGTAATCTAACTTAATGTCTGACTGGAAATGTTTCAAATATATCATAGTGGGTATTGCAGCTCCGTCGGTCTATGTATTCATTCAATTCAAACTGTGTAATATAGTTTTTTGGTGTGGAGTTGTGTATAGAGTTGATTGTTTATTTTTCTTTTTAAATTGTAGAGCAAGACAAGTCAACCATGCCCGAAACATATGGGACCGAGCTGTAACAATACTACCAAGAGCAAATCAGTTTTGGTACAAATACACATACATGGAGGAAATGCTTGGTAACGTTGCTGGTTGCAGACAGGTATATTCATTTGAAACAAATATTGTCAAATCGGCTCTATTCCTTTATGGCTGTTTTTTTTTGAACTCAGTTTCATCAGCTTATAACCATTTTAATACGCAAAATTTTTGCCCTCTAGTTTCGAGAAATTATGACACGCTCGCATCCTCAACGCTGAGTTATGAAGAGTTACCCTCTCATTGAACAAAAACTTCAAAGAGAGGGCAACTACAATTTGCTAAGCAGAAATGTTGTATTGAAATGACATTGAAAAGATGCTTTTGTGGATAGTGTATTACAATGAAATTTAATTCTTACAGGTCTTTGAGCGCTGGATGGAATGGCAACCTGAAGAGCAGGCTTGGCAATCTTATATTAATTTTGAGCTGAGGTATAAAGAGCTTGATCGGGCACGTGGTATATATGAGCGATTCTGCCTCGTACATCCTGAGATAAAGAACTGGATCAAGTAAGCTATGAAAGCTCTCCATAATCGATACATGGCTGGTCATATAGGCAAATCGAACATGAGTGAAATATTTTTTGATGAGAATTTAGCCAGAATTTGGCAATTATGTAGATTCATCGACTTTATAATAATAGTTTTTATTGTTAAGTTTTTGTGTAGATCTATATACAGCCATTGCTCTACTGCAGGACACAAATTTTGGGTGCTGTCAAGGCCTAAAGCCGGGTGCAAGCATGGTTAAAAGTACATGTAGTCATTTCTTAAAGCCCAGTTGAGATCTGTATATCGTCTGTAGGGTATGGTGGCCAAGCTTTGCAGTAAGTTTGGACATTTGACAACCCTCGGTGTTGTGATATGCAATTTACACTTACCATACACTTCATGAGATACCATACAGAACTGAGGTGGGACAGGTGATGTTTGAATGATAGGGTTTGGTATTTTTGATATAGATATGCCAGGTTTGAGGAGAAGCACAACTACATACAGAGTGCTCGTAGGATATATGAGAGAGCTGTCGAGTTCTTCGGTGAAGAAAACATGGAGGAGACTCTAATCATTGCTTTTGCTAAGTTTGAGGAAAACCAGCGTGAGGTAAGACCTCACATCACAATATAGTTGTCTACATGTACTGTCATATCTTCAAGCAATGTCCTATAATGAATTGATTTTCCGCAACCTTGAGAAAGTAAAGGTCTTGTCGTCTCGTCATGTGGGTATAAATTGTCTTTGGTCATAATGCGTCACTTACTTACAAGCAGCATGCTATTATTGAGTCCAGAAATCACTACCAAGAATTCATCGGTGTACATGTGTATATGACCAATCTGTCCTGGGTTAGGTTGATATTTTTACAGCATGACCGAGTGAGAGCAATATACAAATATGCACTGGATAAACTTCCTAAAGAGTCCTGTCAGCTGATATATAAGAACTACACCATACATGAGAAGAAGTTTGGAGATAGAGCTGGAATTGAAGATGTCATTGTCAGTAAAAGAAAATTTCAGTACGAAGAGGTGAGAGGCATGTTCTCCCTATCATTCATATTCTGTGCTTAATTTTATTATCACTGAATAAAATATCTCTCATCTCTTTCAACAGTAGGTTGATTTTTTTTTTCAAATCTCCCAAGGTTTTGAGTGATGGTTATTTGGCAATTAAATCCAGGCAACACACTGATAATCTTAGATTTTAGTATTAAATAACCCGATCGACTCGAATGTACATGCTCAGACATTACGATATTTATCACTCCTGTCCACATCAATTGTCAGTTGCTTAACTGTGTGGACTGCTTTCTTCCATAGTCAGTTTGCTGTGTTTTATTTTTTATTCTATTTCTTATTGAAGGAGGTGAAGACTAATTCATTTAACTATGATGCCTGGTTTGACTATATTCGTCTAATGGAGAATGATGGCACAATAGAACAAGTAAGAGAAGTGTATGAGAGGGCAATCGCTAATGTGCCTCCTACGCAGGAGAAGCGATTTTGGAGGAGATATATCTATATATGGATAAATTACGCTTTGTATGAAGAATTAGAGACCCAGGTATGTTGTAAAAAAATTTCACATGGACGATGGCGATTTTTCTTTTATTCAATATTGATCCCGAGAGCAAGCTTTTTTGGTCTTAGTATTGATAATGCTTAGATATGTAAAAGATCTTGACATAATAGATCATTTGGTACACATGAACAAGACTTTGTGTTCAGAACATGTCTCCCACTTCAAGGCAAGAGTGCAATATATTTTGACGGAGCCCACTGATTGGCCAATCTAGTGCTTATCTACTATACAGTGTATATTTCAGAAATAATGACGATGTACATTCTGCATATTTCGTTGTTGTGGATAAAGACGCGTGTTATGATTTGTCAGGACATGGAGAGGACGCGTCAGGTTTATACAGCATGTCTTGACATATTACCACATAAAAAGTTCACATTTGCTAAGATATGGATAATGTTAGCTCATTTTGAAGTAAGGCAGAAGAATCTACAAGCTGCAAGGAAAACCATGGTATGAAATCATTAACTTAACATCGATGATATATTCGCAACAATGTGTTTGTTTTGATGCCATCAAATAAAACATGCAAATGTACGGTATCAAAATTATGCCAAGAGCTCAATAAAATGATTTAAACATCAAAATAAGCTTTTTGTTAGATTTGGTATTTTTTATAGCAGTAGACAACAATACCATACAACTCATAGCTATTGTAGCAATTTGATGACCTGGAACTTCAGTGTCATATGCACTGAACTGTATGGTCATGCCTTCTGATTCTGATCTGATGGTACTATGTATTTTTACTTTTTTGTATTTACAGGGAGTTGCGATAGGGAAATGTCCAAAGGACAAGCTCTTTCGGGCATACATTGAGTTGGAAATACAGCTGAGAGAGTTTGAAAGATGTAGAATACTGTATGAAAAGTTTTTAGAATACAATGCAGAGAACTGTATGACTTGGATTAAGTTTGCAGAGCTTGAGACAATATTGGGAGAGACGGAGAGAGCTAGAGCTATATATGATCTAGCAACGCAACAGGCTAGACTCGATATGCCTGAGGTAAATCTTACCTGTGCGTAGCTTTGTCGTCTATAGTAGTATCGAGGAAAATTGATGTTGGGGTTTTGGTAGATCTAAAGGTCATGGAATTGTACCATTGTTTCTCTTTACGGATTAGAATAAGGATGAGCGAGCTGTGTACTACAATTACAGGCGAACATGACTCTGAATTGTAAAGATTGTTTTGCGAAATCATATACGTTACTAGCGAACATTGAATTGAATTGAATTGTCCTCTTCGCCCCAACTCCATCGTATATTTTATACTCTATTATCATTTAGTGTAAGGAACCTCATTTTAACGTTTCTGCCCAAAAATCTCAATCCTATGGGTGCATGTGTTCAAACAAGTGTACAAAGCGCCTTAAAATCACCATTCAATGTGTTACTGGGGATATTTTGAGGAATTATCCTTTCTGTACATAACGTCGTACACATTATATGTTTTTTTGTCTATCCAGGTGCTATGGAAGAGTTACATAGACTTTGAGATAGAGCTGGAAGAATATGAAAAGACCAGACAACTATATCAGAATCTTCTAGAGCGTACTCAGCATGTCAAGGTATGAATGACCAATTACTCTCAGTATAATATGTACCCTCTGGTGCCTTGTTAATACAACCGTGAAACATTTATGTCACGCTGTTTAGCTACCACTGATAGTGTATTGTGCAGCAAATGCTTGTTATAGATGGAAGCTTTTCAGTGTGTCCTTCTATCAAGTGTTTGATAGTGCGCGCCCCTAACTCTCTCCTCCCCCTCCCCAAAAAAATGTTGGCGTCTGAGCACTAAGACTACTGTAGCGATTACTAATGTCATCGATAACTGGACTAAATCATACAATATAGCATTATATATTATTCATATTGAACATTATAATAGAAATGATGTAAAATGATGGTAATATATGAGAATGGTTGTTTATAGGTGTGGTTGAGTTATGCACAGTTTGAGATGACAACAGGGGAAGACGACTGTGTGAAGAAATCCCGTGACATCTACAGAAAAGCTAATCAATCATTTAAAGAGAGCAATGAATCTAAGGAAGAGAGGATGATGATACTAGAGGCGTGGAGACAACATGAGGTTGGTATTTTTCTTATATCAGTTTTACTGTTTGGATGATAATACACTTCATGGTATGATAATGTATGTGCAGGGTGTGGAAACATTGTTCAATCGATGGCGTTTTAAGGCCTAACAGATCTAGCAAAATATGGAGGTTGTTGGAACACTGCCTACATATTGTAGTATGATTGCTGCAGAATATGATTACTTAATGCATAGGGCTTTACCTGAATATAGGAGTAAAGCCTTTTGGGCCATCTTGGTTTTCCCAATTACTCTTGTTAAGGGGCAAGGGCTGAACACAAGTCTAGCTGAAAATGTGACCACTTGTGCATTCAGCCCTCGTCTGAAGCTGCCATCCAAAATCTGAGTGAATTGACCTATCAATACTCCTCTATACATTCCAGCTCTATGACCTAATGCGATGATATTATTGTAGTATGTTTGTTCATGAATTGATCTTTGTAGTGTGACTTCCCCATGTTTTTGTTTTTTTTTTGTAGTATGATTATGGAGATGAAGAGAGTCAGGATGAAGTGAGTAAACTCAGACCAAAGAAAGTTAAAAAGAGACGAAAGATCACAACAGAAGATGGGGTATGTTCTCTGAATTCACATCTGATTTTAATGTGTATTCCCAAGTTTATTTCCCACATCGTTTATTTCTCTTAAATGTGCACGACTAAGAATTGGTGAATTGGAGTCTAACGTATTTGTTGCTTATTGTCCATTCTCAAATGTAATTAAAAATATATATATATTTAAATAATAAATATCGTAACAAAGATGCCAAGCAGCCAGATAACAGAAACAGGTTATCAACTTATCGTATCCTATTACCATTGGTTCACTACACACTTGACTGTGTTTATGATTCCAATACTACCAACTGGAATGAAATATTGTGATGTAATCAAGGATTTACAGAAACGGAAAATTATCCTGTCACATTGAACTGCCAAGGAGACATGGGTATATGATGTTGAATGTAATTTTTTGTCCACAGTCAGATGCTGGTTGGGAAGAATACTTTGACTACATATTTCCTGATGATGTTAGCGCTCAACCAAATCTTAAACTGCTCGAGAAAGCAAAACAATGGAAGCTCAAGAAACCACAGGAGGAGGAATCATAGTATTTGTTGATATAAATGCATGTACTGCATTTTTTTTCAGTAGCTCATTTTTTAATGTATAGAGTTTATGCAATGGAAATTTTGTAAATACTTGAAATAGGTTGATCTTCTGTGTACATTTGTATGATATAAAAATATTATAATTCAGATAAAAATAAAAACAATGTCATAGAGATGTACCGAAAATAATAACTGTATAGTATAGAAAATACTTATGGACTAAAAATAATAAGTAATACTTTGGCCGGAATAGTATCCTGTGATCATAAATCACGTTTCTGTGGTGTGGGTTGTGTATGTTCAAAGGAAGCATAAGATTGTTTCAATGTGTATAGTCAGCTTAGCTATCAATTTTTAAATCATGGATAATATCACAGGCAAGAATTTGATAGCATCCACATATTTTGTAACCCGATATAAAAAAATTCAGTTCATATCAACGGTGTCAAGCTAGGCCATTCCAAATCCAGTAGAACATTCCATGGCTGTCTTCAGATTACGTCTCAACACTTCTTTACTTTCATAGAGAGGAAGTTTCAGCATGTTGACACTAAAAATATAAAAGAAGTCAACAGAAAAGTTTTTTCTGTCTTCTGGTCTTACTATCATTACTATAGTATTGTTCGACAGACTAAGCTAGTTTAGTTATGCCACATATAAACAGCTGAGGTCGTGAAGCTCTCATAGTTTCAATTGTGTAAATTTGACTGATTGGTTGGTTTGTTTTTGTCACAAACACGGAGAATGTTGTGAAGTTATGGGGTTGCACTGTTGCTGCTGCATAAAAGTAAAAAACTGATAAATTGATCATGTTGACTTGGATTAAAATGGAAAGAATATTTCAGTTCAGTATTGAAAGCTGCCTTGTGGAATAAGATAATGTAAAAGAGGGCTATAAGATTAAGAGAGAGAGATAGAAAGATTCCAGCTGACCAATTTGCCAATATTAGTGTCAAGGACAAAACATGAATTATCCATATCGTTTGTCTAAAAAAAACCAATATTGAACTTCATTTTGACAAAATATCAACCAGACACAACATTCAAAAAGCAGATTTCAATGTTTAATGTTGTACTCCAGTGTAGCCATTACTACATTTATTTATTTATGACCTCTCCAAGGCAGATTCGGCAGGCTCATCAATATATATAATAATGGTTATCTTCCATTTATTGATGAAGGGACAAATCCCGACATCGATGGTTGACAGGTAGAGTTGCTGCCCTCTCATAATATCAAGGCCGATGGCCCAATACAATATATATATATATTGGAAGATACTATATATCTAGATACCTCTTAAACACAACATAGTATCAGCCCCCTAAACATTATCCACTGGTGTGACTAGGAAGGCAAATGATAAATGTTAGATTTTTCGAGCGTATACGTATTTACGCATATACACTAAGAAGTACATGTAGAGTAGTGAGTTTAGTGTAGAAGTGGTATTGTGCGTTGAAACTGAAGCCTGATACATCTGATATTCTCGGTACAATATTGATATACCGAACATAGGCGACAGGTCTACTGACAGGGCAATGGGATAAATCATTATATTTATTGCATTGCTGTTAGCCAAAGCAGATCTCATCATAAGAGTGCAGCGGCGCCATATGTACATTTATGTATATGCCAGCAGGCTGTATTGAACCATGTGGGCCAGTAGATGTTGACTTACCATGTGCTAGCAGAGGGAAGATGATTCTCAGCTGAGTAATCTCTACTTACTGTAAACTTCTGTGTGGCTTCACCACCTCTCAGGTGTCCGAATCCTCCAAATGGCACTCGTGAACTACTCAAATACAAAACAATGACAGGTGAGAAGAGTGTATGATCCGCCCACCATTGGCATTATGTGTACATCTGTGCTGCTCATCGAATTCAGTGTTTCTGACCTCCAGCAATCAAATGTCTGTACACTTAAATAACCCGAATCACTTGATATCCAAACTCAAACCTGATATAGCCCAAATATGAAGTCATTTTCGCAAGCTGACTGGAAATAATGGAAAGTATAGGGAATTCTTCATTTTCATCAGTTTTAGAAAGTATAGTTCATCTCCCTTGGAAAGCTATTTTAAAATTGAATCTGAAATGACAGAACCCAAACACCTGACATTGTGCGACCCTATTTAAAACATTATCTTATATATCAGAGTTGAGGATTACTACATACATAATAGATAAGGATGACGAACCTGCCGGTGGTGAACTGCAGTATCTGAACTCTGTCTTCCCTCTCCATACCCTCCAATATCTCCCAAAACCACTGAATATCAAAGTATAAAATGGGGTGTTACTCTCAATACATGGACAGCAGACAAGCATGTAATCCAATACCAAACATGGGAGCCAAAGTTAGCAGAGAGAGTTCTTAGGCAGCATTTACACACAAAACAGTAGTTGGTTGTGATCATCTACTTTCTCGCTGTTAAGACAAAAATATGAGGTTGTCTTTACCCACTCAAAGAGCAGACAACTGCAGAGTATGCCATCTAATTATTCTATGATGATATTTATTATCTGCGGATCGAAAATGCGATGAGATGAAATATTATTCTATGTAATTACATTATCGATCCACAGCTCCACACTGACCACACATACTGCTGTGTAACCATTTAGCAAACTCAAGTTACCTGTATAATCTCTTCATTGCTATCATAATTGATGTAATCTGTGTTTGACTTCCAGTCTTTCATATCGATGTCAGGTAACCCGGACATCAGTATTTCCTGTAAATCATGCACTATAGAACCTAGTTATCTAATATTATAGTATTAAAATAATGAGCATGAAAAAAAGAGATAATGAAGTTAATTTCTTGATATAAATTTCCTGATTGCACGATACCCTCTCTGTAAGTGTCATCCCATTCACTTCACATCTCATAACAAAAACAATTAAAGAAACGTACACAAAGTCCTCTCCTTCTAAAGTAATACTGACCAGTTCGTATTCATCGAATATCTTAGTAAGGGTTGGAGGGATGAACTTGTGAAATCCTTGTAAGAAGCTGTGTATCTGTGGTCTAATAGCTCGTGTCATCCTTAACTCAGTAACCAACTGAACATACTCTGTCTGTAAGATGATAAGTAACAATGTGACAAGACTATACCACCACTTAGTTACCAGATGCCATAGTCTCCTGAATGGCACTAGATATATGTCTCTACATCATTCTAACTCCTTGTCTACATGTACCAGTATACAATGAGAAATACATCAAATATGCTCCTGGTCTTCAAGTTATCGCTCAGGTAAAACCATGCAACATATAAGAGAAACAGCACAGATCTAGGTTACTGATAGCGAAGTAAAGTTCATCGATTAGCTTTTCATGCCACATCTAAACAGGAGGTAGAGGATATACAACCGTGTACACTAACATGATCAATATAATGACATGGGAACAGACAAGCAAACCTTGTTCTCATCGGTTACTTGTATAGAAGCACCATCCTTCTTTAGTTCTGTCATCTCTTGTACACCGAATACATTACTCTCTACACAGAATGTCAGGTCCAGTCCCAGCTCTGTTATATCATTGTCTAATATCCACTGAAGATTGCGAGCATACTCCGGATCGATAGACTCAACATCACGATAACTCACCGGAATGTCTGAAACCACCAGAAAGGTCATATTAAAAATTAGTGGGGAGTCTCATTCCTGTCAAGGCGCTTTTATCAGTGTTATTGATCCAGCAAGCAAAATACACACCCCTGCCAAAGGTATCCTCACCAATGTTTTCTTGATTCATGGAATTTTTAGTGATGAACCAACTTCCTTACTTTGCTGAAAACCTCCACGTGACCTACAAATCCTGATCAAGTAATGAGGCAAACGAAAGAAAAAATATAGGTCAACCAAACATACAATGTAAGTACAACATCCAGTAGTAATATTGTCACACACCTAGTATATGTTTATAGAAGCTACGGGTGAAGTAGACATTGACAAGCTGGTGATGATACAGAGCTAGCCCTATGATTTGTCCAGCAAAGTTGAAGTAGTTGAGATGATCGGGATTGATGTAAGACATCGGGTTAGGCTGGAATGTTGTACCATCTGGTGACATTGTGAATAGGGCATAATCTGGGTTCAATAACTCCTGTGACAAAGCATCAAACCAATCCTTCACCACTCCCTGTCCCTGCAAGACAGAGAAACATACATGTAGCCAATGCAGCCATCGCACTTATAAGGGGAAGTTCACGGCGGGCGGATCTCTCTCCCTGTTATACAGATAAATATAAACGTGTATTGAGAGACTTATTGTGAGTCTGTAACTCATTATTTGTTTTGTGAGCCTAGTGATCTTGAGAATTTAGGTTAAAAAAAAGAGGCATATTTTGAAAAAACTCTCTAATTTAACACATAGTACCTTTTTTTCCCTCATCGAGCAATAACTACGCTTTATATATGACTACCGGTATCACTGTTTCTGGTTTCCCGTGCAAATCTAGTGAGGTAATCCACATAAACATGTAACCCAGGAGTAAAAGTTGTTAATCCTTGATGTAACTTAGCTTGGAAAACTCTCTTATATGTAACTGCTGGGAGGTGAAAACTCTCAAATGGCGTTGAAATTGCAGGCAAATAGCTCACTGGCTCTACTTTGAGACACAGTGTGCTTATAGCGCTTTGTGCTCATAAAACAGTTGGACATATTTTCCATTCAAGTTTCAGACAGTCCTACATGTAATCTTATGAGCTCATAGACGAGACTATGGTTTCGATATGCCATAAAGTTTAAAAAAAACACCGCAATATGTGTCATACTTTTCAAAAAAGGGGTGGCCCACTTGAAAAGTAAATTATTGTAAGCAAAGGCGGCCTGGACCCCACCAAAATCTGTGAATGTAAATGTTGGAGAAGCTTGTTTTGCGACTGTTGTTGACTCGCAAACACACATTGATGACCTGACTTTGTGTCTATGCTATTGCCCCACTATACAGTTGAGTTGGTGGTGACAGGTTTATATAAATAGCACAATATGGAATTACATAATCAACCTAAAGCGCCCCAATATGTGCCTACATACCAGTTGAATTTTGACAGGCTAGGAGTATTTGAATAGACAACTAATGCTCAGCTTAGAGACAAAACATTTACCAACCATTCCGTCTTCTTCTTTGAACTTGATGACCAGGTTTTTCTTTAGGTCATTGGGGTCACGTCTCAGTAACTGATGACAGCTGCTGGTGAATAGAGATTCTCGGGCTATAAGAATGTCTTCCATACTACCAGGGGAGAAAACTCCTGTCTCTGACTGCTTCAATAGCTGTTTATGAAACCACTGCTTACGAGCGGAAAACGGCTAAAAAGATATACACATGTGAAATGTTAGAAAAAGAAAACAAGTCATGTCAACTATCCACATAATTCAACAATAAGCTGATCTGGAAACCTACAATTCTCCCTGTTTTGCTGATGCAAGTTCTCTTTCCAACAATGGATGGAGAATAGAAAGAATGCACTTATTATTCAGACATGATTTCTGTTCATGTACTAGACGGAGTGTAGTTTAACACTGTGGTGTATATGAAGTACTGGTAAGCTCACCTGTATCTTGACAAACTTGAACAGCCTGCTGTTCAGCTGACTGGATAATAAAAACTCCAAATGTTCAAAGATCACCTCAGGGTTTCTGCAAACAGAAATGTATGCACAATGGCTTGTTTTATTGAACATACATGTATAACTTGTTGTACATTTTATATTATGTTGTTGTATGTTGGGTTTATATTTATTGTCTTTTTGTCTACAGCATATTCCGCAACACTTTAGTTCAGGAGTTCTCAACTATAGTAAAGTTTGGGAAAATACCAAGAGATTTAAAAGAATGTATATTGTTATTGTTGCAGCTGTTAACCTGGATGTCTACACAGCCAACACCCCATAGAATAGAAACTCTAAGACACTTGAATTAGACTAACCTGAGGCAAAAATAACTCTATGTAAAACCTACCTTCTTATTATGTACTCTATTTCCCGTTCATGAGCTTCAACACACTTTAGAAACTTCTCAGGAAGACATTTAGGGTCATTCTGGCCAATCATACTGGCAGTGAAATAAGCCTGTAGGAGGCAGGATAGTCTCGGGTATATTGTGTGCAGCTCCATATCTGTGAGATAATGATAAAGCTTATGAACTAACAACTCGGTAAATTAATCACTGAATGCCTTACGCTATCTAATCACGAAGTGGAAAATGTAAAAATTTGTTGTCCATGGTCACCAATACCTGCTATTATCGATCAAATTAACAATAATTAACAAGAAAAGGATCATCAATAAACAAGAGACACGAATGTCTGATATGAGGTTTTCATGGAAATTTTTTTTATTAGCTGCGGATTGATACACTGAAACTTAGATGTGAGCAATGTACTCTCACTTTTTTGATGCGACATACCTTTGTGTTTGAATTTGGTGTCAGATTTGACAGGGGAAGACGAGCCTGATGTGGATGCAGAGTCTGGAGTTGTCTTTTCATCGTCAGAAGAACAGCTGCTACCATGTTGAGCAGCAGAAATGTCAATAACAGATAAATCGGGTATATCAGCTATCTTCTCAGATAGGAGATTGAACCATCCGTCCATAGAATTCCAGATGTCTAATAAAGGCTACAAACATCAACATAAACAATACAGCAATGAAATACCCCTTACAGAAGGAAGGTGCTTCCTTGACTACAGCAAGTCATGTGCTGGGTGAAAAGTGAACTCTTAATATCGTATTTTAATGTGCGCCATTGAACTTGGATTTCAGACAAAACTTCCAAAATTTTCTTGACTCACCACATCTGGAGTTTGCGTACGGATGATATATCGGAAAAACCAGTGAATGGGAGATACAAGTACACCAGCATGCTCACCTGTTGTACTAGATTGATTTGCTGAGGTGTGGCGTTTCTGCAGAGGCTATTGAGAGTATTAATACATCTCATCAGTCCAAACATTTCCACATCGATTATACTGAACGGAGTCAGCAGTTTAAGGCCAGAATTAGTAGCCATCTCAGCCAGCTGAGTGAGAACCGCGTCACTTTTATCAAAGTCTACCATCACCCGTCCCAGCACCTTGGCAATCTACAACGTACACACAAAATGCAATGGACATGAGATGCCATTGTTGTCAATCAGCTTTGTATTTGTGATTTTGACTTCACTGACGTTCCGCGCTGTAAGGCGGAGTTTTAAAAGTTGAATACAAGATTTCAAATCTTAGCTTTCAATTTACAGACGATCATCCACAAACGTACATCTCAATAACATTGTTTATCATGTATTTATTTGGTAGAGGTTATCAAGCAAAGACGTTTTTATTGAAATCAAAAAGTAAATACACCAAAATGTTGAAGATTCTTGAGAGTGACATGATTGGAAATTCACAATTCTCGGGATGTGACAACATAGCTTATACACATCACAAATATTTCACAAACGGTCTCTTTTCTTGTTATATTAAAATGGGATCGGTCATGATCGAGTGTCGCTAAATACATCAGAATTGGGCTCTATCCAGACTAAAATGCCACCCCTATATACAACTTTAGCTTTAATTAAAACCACCAAGAATTGTGATTTGCCTGCACACGGTATTTTATTGACCTACCAACTTTTCATCAACCTGATCTTTAGTCACGAGTTGAATCAGTGATTGTAACATCTCTGGATACTTCTCAACCATCAGTTTGATTATTCCGTCATGTTCTCCTCTGACAGCCAGCTCAATAGGAAACTCTGCCTTCTTATTAGATTTATACACTGCATTCTTAGACAGTAGTAGATTGAGACCGGGAAGCTGACCATTAGTACAGGCAAAGTGAAGAGGTGTGTCTCCAGAGTTGGACATCTTGTTAATATCAGCCCCGTGTTCAATAAGTAACTCCATTGCCTATCAATAACCAATTGTGAGTAAGGCCTTCTCATATAATGAATATTATAGCTGACTCAGTAGACGATTATATGCACTATGCAGTATATTCAGATCCGAAAATACAATACAATCTGGTTCAACTTGCCTTGATACATTTCGCCCCAGCTCACCATGTTTTTATCCTATGGAGGGATAATCATAATGATAAATTCTTTCTACAGACATTCGAAATGAAAAGTCATCAAGAATTATCCATTTATTATGAAAGGCCTTCGGGCACGTCTTTTTGCGTATTTGTGAGCCCCTTCCCCAGGTTATACTGCAAGTTTGACTAGCTTACCTTGATATGGCCATTTTTAGTGGCTACATGTAGCGGAGTTTGGCCTTGC
>ERZ1740072.606-NODE-606-length-14237-cov-4.273939_pt1 | contig 14237 bp, 14 predicted proteins | sample MGYA00581733_ERZ1740072 | MGnify/ENA primary metagenome ERZ1740072 (study PRJEB43018, sample SAMN04849741) | marine metagenome | isolation source: floating plastic debris | place: Pacific Ocean | collected 2008-08-30 | study: EMG produced TPA metagenomics assembly...
CCGCGATGCCCCAGTATTTGATCTGATCTCGAACTGGCAGCGCCATGAACATACCTCCGATGGGCTTCACAAGTCGCGGTTTTTGTGGCCGCATTCAAGGGCCCATCCTGTCGCGCACGTCTTCTTTTTGGTTTGGAACGAGCCCGTGATCGGCTACACTCGGTGTGCATTTGCCAAATTTCATTGAGTACCAGTCGCATATGAGCGCTGACATTTTCCTTCAATACCGGGCCAGGATCACTGGCATGTGGGTCGATCTGGAAACCTGCGTTCTGGCGCTCGAAGCGCGGATTGCCCGCAACAAGCGCGGCGCGAGCATCCTGAAATGGTCGACCTTTGCGGTGGGCACGTTGACGGGGGGCGCGGGCCTTGATGTGCTGACGCCGGTGGTGGGGCTCCTGGACAGCAACGGCGAATACGTGCTGTCGGTGCTGGCGCTGATGACAAGCGCGCTGACGGCGGCGGCCCCGCTTTGTGCGTTTGACGCCAAGATCGAGCGCGACACAAAGCACAAGCACGAGTGCCACGACCTGCAAAGCCAGTCGACAAGGCTGCTGTATGAATTCTCGGTCAAACCACTGGTGCGTGCGGATGACGAAGAGGTGTCGCGGCTCGAGGACAAGGTGGACCGCCAGATGCGCAAGGACGTCCTGGACCGGCAGGCGCACGCCGCGACCGCCGCCAACCTGGCGCAGACCAAGAGCTTTGCCCAGACGGTGTGGATCGGCCCGCCCGTCGAAGCGGCACCAGAGGTGAACCCGCAGGGCGAGGCCGACCTGCAGCCCATAACCAGAGGATAGTGCCCCGTGGCCTTCAAGATGTGCAATTCGGTCATTCGGGACCCGCAGGGGCGGGTCAAGTTCAAGCGCCTGTCGGGGCCGGGGGCGGACCACTACCATATCGGCGTCTGGGTTGAGGCGGATGATCCCGCGCAGATGGAGCGCGTGACCCATGTGGAATACCTGCTGCATCCGTCCTTTGGGAACCGCTTGCGCCGGTCGGAGAACCGCAAAAACGACTTTTCCATCACCTTCTGGGCCTGGGGCGTGTTCGAGGTCGAGGCGCGGGTATTCGTGCAGGGCCAGCCGGAGCCGGAGCGGATCACCCATTTCCTCGACATCAAGCTGCCCGCCGACACTGGCGACAACTACGTCGACGTCACCTGAGCTGGCCTGCGCCTTTTTGCGCGGACCCGACCCATGTGCGATTGCGGCACATCCCCCTTTGGCCTAATCAGGCGCAAAGCCTCAAGGAGACCGTGCTGATGCGTCTGAGCCGTTATTTTCTGCCTGTGCTGAAGGAAAACCCCAGTGCGGCTCAGATCGTGAGCCACCGCCTGATGCTGCGCGCGGGCATGATCAAGCAGGCCAGCGCCGGGATTTATTCGTGGCTGCCGCTGGGCTTCAAGGTGCTGCGGCGGATCGAGGATATCGTGCACGAAGAGCAGCAGCGCGCCGGGCACATGCCGATGCTGATGCCCACCATCCAGTCGGCCGATCTCTGGCGCGAAAGCGGGCGCTACGATGCCTACGGGGCCGAGATGCTGCGCATCAAGGACCGGCATGACCGCGACATGCTGTTCACCCCCACCGCCGAAGAACTGATCACCGATATCTTCCGCGCCCATGTCAGCAGCTACAAGGACTTGCCGCTGACCATGTACCAGATCCAGTGGAAGTTCCGCGACGAGATCCGCCCGCGCTTTGGCGTGATGCGGGGGCGCGAGTTCTTCATGAAGGACGGCTACAATTTCGACCTGACCAAGGAAGACGCGCTGCACGCCTATAACCGCCATCTGGTCAGCTACCTGCGCACTTACGAGCGGATAGGTCTGCAGGCGATCCCGATGCGGGCAGACAGTGGCCCCATCGGTGGCGACGACACGCATGAATTCCTCGTTCTGGCCGACACGGGCGAGTCGGAGGTGTTCTACGACAGCGCCGTCACCGACCTGACCTTTGGCGACCGCGAGATCGACTATGCCGACAAGGCGCAGTGCCAGGCGATCATGGAGGAGTTCACCAACCTCTATGCCCGCACTGACGAAACGCACGACCTTGAGCTGTTCAACAAGGTGCCGATGGACCGCCAGCGCGTGGCGCGAGGCATCGAGGTTGGGCAGATCTTCTACTTTGGCACCAAGTATTCCGACGCGCTGAACGCAGCCGTTCAGGGCCCCGATGGCAAGCCCGTTCCGGTGCACATGGGGTCGCACGGCATCGGCGTCAGCCGTCTGTTGGGCGCGATCATCGAGGCCAATCACGACGACAACGGCATTATCTGGCCCGAGGGCGTGACGCCGTTCCACGCAGGTATCGCCAACCTCAAGCAAGGCGACGCAGAAGCCGATGGCGCGTGCGAAGCCCTCTACAAGAGCCTTACCGCGGCGGGGCTAGAGCCGCTATATGATGATCGGGACGAGCGCGCCGGGGGCAAGTTCGCCACCATGGACCTGATCGGCCTGCCCTGGCGCATCACCGTCGGGCCGCGAGGGCTCAAGAACGGCGTGGTCGAGTTGACCTCGCGCCGGACCGGCCAGAGCGAGGAGCTGTCGCCCAAGGATGCGGTTGCGCGCCTGATCGACATCTACGCCCCGCACAAGGAACACACGTCAGAACATTGGGAGCCGATGGCGCGCCAGAGCTTCCACACCTGGCTGTGAGATGTTGCGCGCGGCGCTGAGCTGGATGCTCTCCGCGCTGCCGCTGGCAGCGCAAGAGGTCGAGGACCGGCTGCAGGGCGCGTTTGACGCATGGGTCTCGGAACAGGGAGCGGCTGGCGTGCTCGGAGCCGCCACGCGAGATGACGGGGCGTGGCAGATGCCGGAGGAGCAGCTCCCCGGCGAGTTGGCCAGCGTCAGCAAGTCGGTCACCGCAATCTGCGCGCTTGCGCTGGTGGACGAGGGGCTGCTGGACTGGTCCGACACGGTCGCCGACCGATTGGGGCAGGGGCCGCAGGTGACGGTCGCGCAGCTGGTCACGCACAGCTCGGGGCTCGTGCGCGATGGCACGCAGGCTGCCATGCCGCTGTGGCGCGACCGGCCAACGGCGGCAGCGGGCCACAACGCGCAAGCTGTTCTGGACATCGTCGCCGCGCGGGGCACGCCACAGGGCACGCCGGGTGAATACGCCTACAACAACGAAAACTATGCCCTTCTCGCCCTGATGATCGAGGCGGCGAGCGGGCAGGACTACCGCGTCGCCTGCTGGCCGCGCCTGGGGCTGGACGATGGCATCGATGTCAGCCCGCGCACGGCCGCCTTTGGCCCATGGGGCGGGATCGTGGCCGACCCGGAAAGCTATCTGACCTTCTTGCACCGCCATTTTGGCCCCGGCAGTCAGGTCTGGGCCGACCCCTTTGCCCTGCCGCATGTGGAGATCGGTGGCGGCGCCTACTACGGTCTTGGTATGGTGTTTCGCCGCTTTGGCGACAGCTACAATTTTTGGCATTTCGGCGCGCAGTGCTTTCCGGGTCGGCTGAACGCGGGCAGTTTCGCCGTGATGTGGGAGGGCAAGGTGAGCGCGCTTGCACTTTACGAGGCTTGCGTGGATTGGGACACGATGTTTGCCCTCGATGCGGCCCTGTCGCGCGCCGTCTACGCGGGCGGGCCATGATCGGGCGGGCGCTGATGCTGGCCGGTGGGTTTGCGGGTGCAGCGCTCACCTCGCAATTTCCCGAATATTCGCAGCAATATATCCAGCGGCTGGGTGGCGCGGTGGATGCGCTGTCCGAGGTGGTCGCGGATTTCGACGCCTCCGCCCGCGCCGAAGGGCTGAGCCGCGAGGCTGCACTCGACCAGATGGTAGGAACCGCATTTATCGAGCGCCGTCAGGCAGATATGCGCCGTACTTTCACCCGCCATGCGCGCCTGTCCGCTGACCTGTCCACGTTGCAGGGCGCAGGTCCCTTTACCCGCGCCTGGCAAGCCTACCGGTTCACGGACGGGGAGGTCGCGCGGGCGGCATTTGAGGCCTACCAGCCTGCGCTTCCGCTCACATTTGCAGGCCTCACCTTTGCGCTTGCAGGCTTTGCCGCCGGTCTGGCTGCGATCTGGGCTGTTCTGCGCCTGATCCTGTGGCCTCTTGGCGGACGCGCGCGCAGGGCTTGACCTTGCCCACGCCCGCCGCCAAGGGTGACCACAAAGCCCGAGCAGGAGCACCGACCGGACATGGCATCGACGCCCGCCCCCTTTGCCGCCTTTGAGTGGATGATAGCCTGGCGTTATCTGCGGGCCAAACGCGCGACCGGCGGGGTCAGTGCGATGACCTGGATCAGCCTGATCGGCATCACGCTTGCCGTGTTCGCGCTGGTCGCCACGCTGGCAGTGCGCGCCGGCCTGCGGGCCGATTTTGTCGACGCGATGCTGGGCGGCAACGCCCATATCGAGCTGCGCTATATCCGCGTGCAAGAGGACGGACAGCCGCCTGACGCGACCATCCGCAACTACGCCGAAATCCTGCCCGCGATCGAGGCTGTGCCGGGTGTTGCCGACGCCGCCCCGCTGGTGCGCGCGCAGGTCATGGGCAGTTTCCGCGGCAGCAATGCGCCGGCGGATGTCTACGGGATCACACGTGCCGATCTGATGGAATATCCGTTGGTCGCAGGGGCCGACAGCCAACAGGGCACGCTGGACCGGTTCGACGAAGGCATGGCGCTCGGCTCGCAACTGGCCAATCAACTGGGCGTGGGCATTGGTGACCGGGTCAAACTGATCTCGCCCGATGGCGCGCGCACGCCGCTGGGCATCACGCCGCGCATTTCGGCCTTCGAGGTCGTGTACATCTTCAAGACCGGTCAACCTTTCATGGACCAGAGCCGGGTCTACCTGCCACTGGCGGAGGCGCAGAGTTTTTTCAATCGCGAGGGTGCGGTCGACCAGATCGACCTGCGGCTGGTAGACCCGGAAAACCTCGACCCGGTGGTCAGCGCCCTGCGCGCCGCGGCGGGGGAACGCGCCTATAGCTGGACATGGCAGGACCGCTTTGGCGGCATGCTGCAAGCGCTGGAGCTGCAGGACAACGCGATCTTTATCGTGCTGGCGATCCTCGTGCTCATTGCCGCGCTCAACATCGTGTCGGGGCTGATCATGCTGGTCAAGAACAAGGGGCGCGATATCGGCATCCTGCGAACCATGGGGCTGAGCCGGGGCTCGATCCTGCGCATCTTCTTTCTGTGCGGCGCATGGGTGGGCACGGCCGGAACTGTGCTTGGCATAGCACTTGGCGCGCTCTTTGCCGCCAATATCGACCACGTCTACCGGCTGGTGAACACGATGACCGGCAACGGCGTGACAGACCTCGAAGGGCGCGGGTTCATCTTTCCCTCTGCCGTGCTGGTGCCGGGCGATATCCTTGCCGCCGCTGCGCTCAGCCTCGCGCTCAGCTGGGTGATCACGTTCTTTCCCGCCCGCCGTGCGGCGCGCATGAACCCGGTCGAGGCGCTGCGCTATGAGTGATCCGGTGCTGGCGCTGGAGGGCGTGCGCAAGACCTACAACGCCGGTGCACCCAACGCGGTCGAGGTTCTGCGCGGCATCGACCTGACGCTGCAACCGGGCGAGGTCGTGGCATTGGTCGCCCCCTCGGGCGCGGGCAAGTCGACGCTGCTGCATATCGCCGGCCTGCTCGACACACCCGACGCAGGCACTGTGCGGCTGGCGGGACAAAGCATGGGCAAGGCGTCCGACAGCGCGCGCACGCGAGCGCGGCGCGAAGATATCGGATTCATCTATCAATTCCACCATCTGCTGCCTGAATTCAACGCGCTGGAGAACGTGACACTGCCCCAGCACGCCGCTGGTGTGGCCCGTTCCGTGGCCGCAGACCGCGCCCGGGATCTGCTGGGTCGTGTCGGCCTTGCGGCCCGCGTGGATCACCGGCCCGGTGCCCTGTCGGGCGGCGAACAACAGCGTGTCGCCTTTTGCCGCGCGCTGGCCAATGGTCCGCGCCTGCTGCTGGCGGATGAGCCGACGGGCAATCTGGACCCCGACACATCCACCCCGGTCTTTGACGCACTAGTCGAGATTGTCCGCGACGGCGATTGCGCCGCCCTGATCGCCACGCACAACCACGCGCTGGCCGAGCGCATGGACCGGATTGTGCACCTTGAAAAAGGGCAGGTAATACACGCCTGAATTGAACGTAGAATGGACGAGGTTACGCCAAAAAAGTAACAAATTGGAAACACACTGTTTTGTATTGCACATACAGGCCAAATTGCGCGTGTGTTAGCATTCAGAGCGCTGGGTCTTGGTTAATGCTTATCCAATTGGGGGTTTCTGATGTCGCCGCTTCTTACATTGCTTTTTTGACGGCCTTGCCACTCATCGCTGTTTTCGACGACAGCGATGGGAGCAGCACTGCGGAAACCGACACCGAAACTGATCCCGATCCGGACACAGGCACACCCACCGAAAGTATGGACCTGGTGGGCGACGACGGAGCCAATGCGTTGACCGGTTCGACCGCCGCCGACACGATTTCGGGCGGGGCGGGCGCCGACACGATCAGCGGGTTCGAAGGCGATGACCTGCTCGACGGTGGCGACGGCAGCGACTCCATCATCGCAGGTGCTGGCGCGGACATGGTCACCGGCGGGCTGAACAACGACGTCATCGAAGGGAATGCCGGCGCTGCCATGCTGTCGGGCGAGCAAGGCTTTGACACGGTGGACGGCGGCGCCGGCACCGCCGTGATCAGAGGCGGGGACGGCAACGATTCCGTCATGGGCGGCGTTGGCAACGACGATGTGCAGGGCAACGCTGGCGATGATACGGTCATGGGCGGTGTTGGCGCCGACACGATCGGCGGTGGGGCCGGAAACGACTCCGTCTACGGCGGTACGGGCGCGGATATCGTCAACGGCTCCGGCGGCAACGATACGCTCGATGGTGGCGCAGGTGACGGTGCCGCCGATACGCTGGACGCGGGCGCGGGCGACGACATCCTGTTTCTGTCGGCCGGAGACACGGGCACAGGCGGGACAGGGGCGGATGCCTTTACGCTCGTCAATGGTGAGACGGGGGCCGTGACCATCACCGACTTTGACGCGAGCGAAGACACGCTGGTGGTGGAATCCGACACCGGCACCGAGGTCACGGTCACCAGCCAGGTGGCAGGCGATGACGGTCTGCTCATCACCTTCTCCAGCGGGGCGACGGCACTGTTGCAGGGCGTTGACGCGGCCATTCCCGCAAGCGCGATTGTCTTCATGGCCGACGATACAACGGACGATGACCCCGTGGACGACGGCACAACGGGTGACGACACCATGCCCGGTGACGACACCGTGCCGGTTGTTACCTTGCCGCTCGACGGCCAGAGCAATGACGGCAATGACGACTTTGTCTCGCCCGGCCCAGGTACGGCTGCGAATTACGACGGTGGCGCGGGCAATGACACGCTCACCGGAGATGACCAGAACGATACGCTAATCGGCGGCGTGGGCGAGGACGTCCTGAGCGGTGCGGCGGGCGACGACCTGCTGTTCTCCACCTCTGCCGTGGCAGCCGATGCCGCTGATACCGATGGCGACATCCTCGGCGGTGGGCTGGGTGACGACACACTCGCGATCGGCAATTCGGATGTGGCCACGGGTGGCGCCGGGGCCGACAGCTTTGTGCTGATGGATGACGCGACCGGAGCCATGACGATCACCGATTTCGATCCGGCCGTGGATGTGATCACGGTCGAAGCTGCAACGCCTGCGGACGTCAGCATCACCGCCCAGGACACCACAACCAGCCCCGGCAACCTGCTCGTGACCCTGTCCACCGGCGCGGTGCTCACCCTGCTAGGGGTGACAGCGGAAATTACCACCACTGCGGTGGCGGGTGAGGCACCGGGTACCACGGCGGCGCTGCCTGCCGGCGCTTGACGCCGACCGGCAATTGCTTTGACATCAGACAAGGGCGCCGGCAACCCGCTGGCGCCCTTTCACTTTGTCGGAGACACTGCAGTGGCGACCATCCCCCTCACCGAAATTGAACGCGTGGTGCAGGCCGCCCTGATCCGCCATGGCGCCGCCGGGTTTGCCGCAGCCGAAGTGGCGCGCGCTGTTGCCCGGGCCGAAGGTTTCGGCAACCGCATCTGCGGGCTCTATTACCTCGAAAGCTATTGCAAGCAGTTGCAAACGGGCCGGGTCAAGGGCGATGTGACACCTCTGATTTCGACGCCACGGCCTGGGACTGTGGTGGTCGACGCAGGCTTTGGCTTTGCCCAACCGGCCTTTGCCTACGGCCTCGCACCCGCAGTGGACGCGGCGCGCAGGCTTGGCGTGGCCAGCCTCGCCATCACCCATGCCCATACCTGCACGTCTCTGGGCTACTTCACCGAAATGATCGCGCAGGAGGGGCTGATCGCGGTGGGCTTTACCAATGCCTCGCCCATCGTTGCGCCGCCGGGGGGCAAGACCCGTGTGATCGGCACCAACCCCATCGCCTTTTCCGTGCCCGACGGGGCCGGTGGCCTTGCCCTGCACATGGATCAATCGACCAGCGCCGTGGCCCTGGGCAAGATCACAATGGCCAAGGCCGCGGGCGAGCCAATCCCGCTGGGCTGGGCCGTGGACGCGGAAGGCAACCCGACAATGGATCCCGAGGCGGCCCTGTCCGGCGCGCTGGTGTCGTCCGGTGGATACAAGGGCTGGGGCTTTGGCCTCATGGCCGAGATTTTCGCCGCAGCGCTTACCGGCGGGGTGCTCAGCCACCAGGTCAAACCGCTCAAGGCCCCCGACGGGCCGCCGCACGATCTCGGCCAGTACTACCTGCTGATCGACCCGGGCGTGTCAGACGTCTTTGACAGCCGCATGGCCGATCTGGCCAACGCCGTGGCCAAGGATGCCGGTGCGCGCATGCCGGGGCAAGGCCGCATCGCTGCCGATCCAGCCTCCCTCGACCCCACCGCATGGGCGCAGGCGCGCGCACTGGCAGGCGAGAGCTGACCCCGTCTCTGTCCCCGAAAAATCCTCCCCGAAGGGCCGGGTCGTCACATGTCCTCAGGTCTGCTGCGTCAGCCAGACCCCCGCCGCCATCAACGCAATCCCACCCAGCCGCGCAGGCCCCAGCGTGGTCGCTTGCGCCCCGAAAAGGCCAAAGTGGTCAATCGCTGCCGCCGAGATCAATTGCCCCAGCAACACAAAGAATACCGCGTTGCCGACCCCGAAAGACGGCGCGATATAGGTGATCGACAGCACGTAAAACGCAATCAGCACGCCCGCCAGCAACAGGTGTTTGGGGGCCGTGGCCAGCCGACCAAGCCCCTGCGCGCCGGTTGCCGCGAACACAATGGCCGCCGTCGAGAAAGCCACGAGAAACAGCACAAGTGCGGCCGCCGCCGGGCTGCCCAGCCGCGTCCCCAGCGCCGCATTCAGCGCCGCCAGCAGCGGAATGCCAACACCCGCCAACAGCATGATCACCGCGTATTGCGCCATCTCGTCCTCCCGCGGTCTCAGCCGCAAATCCCGTCCAATTCGACCCCGTCCCATGGCAATTGCACGTCGGATGGCCGCGACTGCGGCAACGCGGCCAGCGGCATCTCCTGACTGATCAGCGCATGCAACCGCTGAGTGCGCGGGGCCTGCGGGGCAAGCGCCCGGCAGCACACGAATTCCTCGACGATGGAGCCCTGTTGCTCGAACCCGTAATCGAGGAAGCCCTGATCGTTATCGATATCAAACAGGTACGGGTCGGTGCCAAACGATCCCCACCGATGGTCGGTTGCCGCGCGGAACGGCGAATAGCCCGTGCGGTCGCGGTTTTGCCATTGCCAGATATGGGTCAGTTCGTGCGCAAGCAGCATCGCCGCCACGAGGTTGATCTCGTCCGGGTAGGCGGGCACGTAGTCGTCCAGATACCAGTCGGTGTCAAAGAGCACCCGCTGCCACAGCGCCACGGCGGCAGGCTTGGCCGTCACGATGTCGGTGGTGGGCGGCGGCACGATCAACTCGCGGCAGGTAACGCGAGGACGCGGGCGGCGCTTGAACGTGACGGCGCGGGTGGGCGCTCCGTCGATCAGCCGAACTTTGGATGTGTCCAGCTGATCGCCGTGGATCTTTTGCGAAAACGCGATCTCGGCTTCGGTGAGGGGCCTGCCGGTGCAGGACGCCAACAGCATCAGGACAATGAGCGCGCGCCAAATCATGCCGCGATAGGGCCAAAGATCGGGCCTGCGCGCAAGGGGGCATCGTGGCGCGCGAGGTTACATCCGCCTCGCACAGCGGTGATGACGGCCCCCCTTTTTGTGTCAAGCCGTTGTGCCCACGTCACTGTCATCGCGGCAAGACAGCCGCGGAACGCACCGCGGGGCCGCGCGCCTCGCTTGGAAAGCAAAAGGAAACGACATGGAAAAAGTCATCATCCCCACAGTCTTCGGTTTCGCAGCCCTCATGAGCCTCTGGGCCGTGGTCGGCGCTGTGGTTTGAGGTTGCCAGGGCCGCCCTAGGTTTTCCTAAGTTCAGCAAAGCGGAATGAACAGACCGTTTTGCCCAAGGGTGCGGGCGGCCCGACAGCATCCAAGAAAATTGCACCAGGAGCCGGCCCAACTTGGGAGGCGAAGACCTCGTAGCGTCAAGCACATACGCCCGCAGCGGAAACGACGCCGTAGGCTGTCGAAGTACTGCGGTGCGCAGATGCGGTGTTTTTGAACATGTTCGAATTCACGCCGATCAAGGTAAGCTTCTCAACGCGTCTCATTCTCACTCAGTTCATCTAGTATTTCTTTGACGGGTACTCTGTATGCCGAGTTTGGTCCCATGCTGTTGGCATAGCCCAGTTTTTCTGCAGCTTTGTGCAGAAACGACATATTGATCCGGGCTTGACGCAGCGCTTCCGCGATCTCTTCCTCGGTCATGTCGTCAATGCGGTTGGCAATCTCTTCCAAAAACGTGTCACTGTTTCGGATCGCCAGCAGAGTAGGCAGAATGCGATCCGAGTCACGGCGCTGGGTCAGCCATTCAAGTTGTTCTATGGAACGCATACCGTCCATAAATTGGCAAAACCGCAAGCGAGCCGCAATGAGGTAGTTGGGGCTGCCATCCGGAACATTCAGGCTTTCGATAGATGCATGGATATGCCGATCTAGGTTGCGAAGGTCATGTTTGAACCGTTTGAATGACATGAATAGTCGATATCGGTGGGTGATGTACTGAATAAGGATAGTGGCTAGTGTGCCAAAGGCAGCCCCTACCAACGCCGGCCTTAAGTCCGAAGCGATGCCCAAAGCCTCAAACATCCAGCTCCTCCACAAACCGCGCGTTCTCCTGGATGTACTGAAACCGCAACTCCGGCTTCTTGCCCATCAGCCGCTCCACCAGATCGCCCGTTTGTCCCGGCTCGTCCTCGTCAATGCTCACGCGGATCAGTTTCCGCGTCTCCGGCATCATCGTGGTCTCTTTCAAATCCTTGGCGTCCATCTCGCCCAGACCCTTGAACCGCGACACGTCGATCTTGCCCTTGCCGCCCAGACCCTTCTCCAGCCACGCGTCCCGCTCCCGCTCATCCAGGCAGTACACACGCTTCGCCCCCTGCGTCAGGCGGAACAGGGGCGGGCAGGCCAAATACAGGTGGCCCGCGTCGATCATCGGCCGCATCTGGGTGTAGAAAAACGTCATCAGAAGTGCTGCGATATGCGCGCCGTCCACGTCCGCGTCGGTCATGATGATGATCTTGTCATAGCGCAGGTCGTCCACGTTGAACTTGGACCCAAGGCCCACCCCAAGCGCTTGCGTCAAATCCGAAATCTCGGCGTTCGAGCCCAGTTTCGACGATGCCGCCCCCAGCACGTTCAGGATTTTTCCGCGCAGGGGCAGCAGGGCCTGCGTCTTGCGGTCCCGCGCCATCTTGGCCGACCCACCCGCGCTGTCGCCCTCGACGATGAACAGTTCGGTGCCGTCGCGCGCCGTGGCGGAACAGTCCACCAGCTTGCCCGGCAGGCGCAGCTTTTTGGTGGCGGACTTGCGCGCCGTTTCCTTTTCCTGCCGCCGTCGCATCCGTTCCTCGGCGCGCAGCACCAGAAAGTCGAGGATTGCGCCCGCAGATTTCGTATCCGCCGCCAGCCAGTTGTCGAAGTGATCGCGCACCGAGTTCTCGACCATCCGCTGCGCGTCAACCGTGGCCAGGCGGTCCTTGGTCTGGCCGACGAATTCAGGCTCGCGGATAAAACAGGACACCAGCGCGCCGGCCCCGGTGGTCAGGTCCTCGCGGGTGATCATCCCGGCCTTCTTGTTGCTGGCCAGCTCACCATAAGCCTTGATCCCCTTGAGGATCGCCGCCCAGAAGCCCGCCTCATGCGTGCCGCCCTCGGGCGTGGGCACGGTGTTGAAGTAGCTCTGGATGAAGCCGTCGCGCGACGGCGTCCAGTTGATCGCCCATTCGACCTTGCCCGGCGCGTTGAATTTCTCGAACGACACCGACCCGGCAAAAGGCGCCTCGCTGTAGGTCGAGGCCCCGGTGAGCGTCTCGTTCAGGTAATCCGACAGCCCGCCGGGAAAGTGGAACGTCGCTTCGGTCGGGGTGTCGCCATCGGCAATGGCCGACTTCCAGCGGATTTCCACGCCAGAAAACAGGTACGCCTTGGACCGCGCCATCTTGAACAGGCGCGCGGGCTTGAGTTGCAAGGAACCGAAGATTTCCGGATCCGGATGGAAGGTGACGGCGGTGCCGCGCCGGTTGGGGGCCGCACCGATCTTGTCCAGCTTGGTCTGTGGCACACCGCGGGCGAACTCCATGGCGTATAGCTCGCGATTGCGGGCCACCTCGACGCGCAAATGATCGCTGAGCGCGTTGACCACCGACGAGCCGACACCATGCAGGCCGCCGGACGTCTCATAGCTGTCGCCGGAAAACTTGCCGCCCGCATTCAGGGTGCAAAAGATGATCTCGAGCGCGGATTTGCTTGGATCCTTGGGGTGCGGATCGGTGGGAATGCCGCGCCCGTTGTCGCGCACGCTGACATGGCCGTTTTCGTGCAGTTCGACCTCGATCCAGGTGGCGTGGCCCGCCACCGCCTCGTCCATGGAGTTGTCGATGATTTCCGCCACCATGTGGTGCAGCGCGCGGTCATCCTTGCCGCCGATATACATGCCGGGGCGCAGGCGGACGTGTTCCATATCCTCCAGCACCTGAATGGAGGAGGCATCATAGTCCGAGGCCCCTTTGGCCCCGCTCAGAAGGTCTGTCATGGCAGCTGCTCTTTGTTGGTTGGTCGCAACTATGCCAGACAGGTTTTGGAGGGGGAAGCGTTTTGGACCGGGCAAAGAAAAAGGCGGGCTCGCGCCCGCCTTTTGTCATTCCTGTGCCTGACGGTCAGGCGTGTTTCCTGCGCCGCCGCCGCATCACGCCCATACCAGCAAGACCAGCCATCAGCATCCAGCCGGCTGCGGGTAGCGGGACGGGGTCGGGATCGTTGCCCGGCGGTGTGTCGCCAATGTAGACGGCTGTGAACAGGAAGTCGTTTGACTTGTCTTGGACACTATCCTGCACAACCCAGCCTTCGCCGGTAATGCCATTGTAGTTGCGCGAATTCAGACCGAAGACAAAGTATTCGCTTACAGGCCGCGCATCCGCTCCCAGCGCAAACGTTTCGGAGCCATTGGTCAAAGAGCCCATGCCGCTGCCCGAAAAGTCCGTGAACAAACCACTGCCCAGAGCGCCAGTGTTCGTTACGCCGGTCATTGTGTAAGTCAGCCTGAACGTGTCTCCGGTTCCGCCACCAGACAGGCTTTCGGTCATGGTACCGCTCATTGTGACCGTTTGCGCAGCATCATCGTAGACCAGGAAGGCGGAAAACGTCGAGAGAGACGGGTTTGCAACCTGTTCGACCGAAGGACCAAAGGAAAAGAACCGGTCAGGATCCTCGCGGTCAAGACGCAAACCATAGTTGTAGTTGGCAGATTGGTTACCGTCCGGGTGGTCGCCCAACCCGTACACAAATGTCGTGGCTTGTGCCGCCGTTGACACCACGATCACCGAAGCGATCGAGGCAATTGATTTTAATAAATTGTTCATGATTTTCACCATTAATCCGATACTGCCATAATATTAACGAAATATACCCGCATACGTCAGTGGCTTTGTGCCCTCCACAACCAACGTTTTGCGGCGGGTTTCGGAAAGGTATTGAATTTTCATAGGGTTAGAGAAAATCATAGCGGCTGTTGAGGTTGCTGTAATTCTTCACGTCTTTGAAACATTCCACTGATCAACGGCTTATTCGTTTATCATTTCCCGCAAGGGTGGAATTGC
>ERZ1740072.607-NODE-607-length-14217-cov-4.142141_pt1 | contig 14217 bp, 16 predicted proteins | sample MGYA00581733_ERZ1740072 | MGnify/ENA primary metagenome ERZ1740072 (study PRJEB43018, sample SAMN04849741) | marine metagenome | isolation source: floating plastic debris | place: Pacific Ocean | collected 2008-08-30 | study: EMG produced TPA metagenomics assembly...
CGTAATGTGGTGGTGGGGGGGGAAGCGTAACCGCAGTGATGCGCTTATCCCAGGGGCAGTTAACCCTGCTGGAGTATTGTCCTCGGCGGTTTCAGCACTCGATTTTAGAGTCGCTGTCGGTACCGTCATCGCCGACATTGCTAGCCGCGCAACAGTGGGGCGATCGCTTTCACTTACTGATGCAGCAGCGTGAGATGGGGTTGCCCATTGACCCAGTGCTAGCCCACGATGATGAACTGCAAACCTGTGTAAGTCGCCTGCAGGCGGCAGCGCCTGACTTATTTGACTCGACAGATGAAAGCTGGCGGCAAAGCGAGCATGAGCGATCGTTTGTGCTCAACGGCTACTGGTTTACCGTGGTGTATGACCTGCTGCGGCAGTGGAATGCGGCTTCATCCCCTGGTGACCGGGCCGAAATCATTGACTGGAAAACCTATCTCAAACCCCGAACCGCAAAGTTTCTGCGGCGAGAATGGCAGACGCGCCTTTACCTCTACAGCTTGGTCGAGACGACGGACTATCGTCCTGAGCAAATCTCGATGACCTACTGGTTCGTGCGGGTAACCGATCCGGAGGCCCCGCAACCCACGCCACAAAAGGTCTGTTTGCCCTATTCTGACCAAGCGCATCAAGCGACCCATCGGCAGCTAACCCAGCTGACCCAGCAGTTCACCGCCCTACTAGAGGGGGGAATGCCGTTTCCTCAACTGCCCATTGATAGCCAGAAATGCGCAGACTGTCCCTTTGCGGTGCGCTGTCCGTATCGGCCAAGTCAGTCTAGCATCTGCGCCTGCTCTTCCGGCAAAATAGCCCCCTCGACCGGGCAGACCTGCAGACAGATGCCACAGTCGATGCAGGTAGAAAAGTCGATCCAATACCAGTCGGTGCCTTTTTTGTTTTTACCCGGCCCTTCGTGGATACAGGCAACGGGGCAGGCATCGACGCAATCGGCGACACCCTCGCACACATTGGTCACAATCGTGTGAGACATAGAACTCCTTTATTCGCGGCTTAAGACAGGGGTTGTAATACCACCAGCCTATTTCCTGGGAATTAATTTTCCGCAGAGAAATTACAGCTGCTTTAGTTTACCGTTTCAATCGCAGGGGGGCTGTCCTCAGTAATCCAAGCAATGCGACTAATGCGGCGATCGCGGGCGCGATCGCGAATAAGGGCCGCGTCGTCCTCCGGTTCTAGATACAGCTCAACTCGCATCAGCGCGTTGCCCTCGCGTCGGGCAAATGCCCTGTGCCTAAAAGGGCCTGATGGAGATTTCGACATTAAACATAAAGCCGATGCCGGGGTAGCTGCGGCCCTTCGGGTCGAACACCCCTAGCAGATTGTCGTAGCGGCCGCCTTTGCCGACCACCTGTCGGCCCTGGGGCATGTTGGCCACGACCTCGAATACCATGCCGGTGTAGTAATCAAAGGATTGGATCAGGCTGAGATCTAGGATGAAGGGTTGATCTGGATCGGCACTTTGCAACAGTTCGACTAAGGACTTCAGCTCATGGACGAGCGCCTGCTGGTCTGACGTCAGATCGAACTGGCTCACAGCTTGCAGCACGTCCTGCGGGCGACCCCTCAGATCGAGCATTTGCAAGGCGCGCTGCCGCAACTCATCCGCAACATCCAGGGTTTCTAGCGTGATGCGGTCTAAATGGGCGATCGCCTCTCGCACGGTTTTCCGCAGCGGTTGCGGAAATACTTCCAGCAGTGAACGGGTTAGGCCCGCATTGCCTAAGATCAGCTGCCAGTCGGTGAGCTGCAGCGTGTTCACACAGCTCAACAGCAGTCGAATCGTTTCTGCATCAGACAACAGCCCCCGCGTACCCAGCAGCTCGACCCCGGCCTGATAGTATTCTTGCTGACCCGCTTGGGTGCCGGTTTTGGCACGGCTAAAAACGTTAGCCGTGTAGTAAAGGCGTTGAGGATAGGTGACTTGCGCCATGCGAGTCACCGCAGCCCTGGCGATCGAGGCGGTGAGTTCTGGCCGCAGGCCCAGCCGCTCTTGGCCGTCTCCCTGCAGCTGAATCACCGACGATTGGGCGATCGCCCCGCCTGCCATTAACGTATCGAGGCTTTCGACCGTTGAGGTGATGATGCGGTGATAGCCCCACCGCTGAAACATTTGCTCTAGTCGACCTTCAATCCAATACTTTTGGGCCACATCGAGCGGCAGCAAATCGCGGGTGCCCGATGGCGGTTGATAACTCATTTACTTTTGCTTGCCTCCAAACAGCCCAAACAGCCCACCCTTTGACTTTGAGGACTTGGATTGGGAGGCCTTAGATGTCGATGCCGCCTTCGAAGCGGCGGTCGACCCGGATGTCTCTGACGTGACGTTGAGCTTCGCATCTAACTGTTGGGCTAAGTCATTACTGGGATCGATCGCGATCGCCCGCTTCAGGTGAATCTTGGCCATCTTGGCCTGGCCCGCCGCCAGATAATATTCCGCTAAATGGCTATGGCAACGCACGTTGGTGGGGTGAGATTTGACCGCCTCTCGCATTTCCATAATGGCTCGAGAATATTCCTTGCGGCGGGCAAACTCGCGGGCGCGGTTGAGGTAGCTGTCGATAATCGATTCTCGCTGCCGTTTCGGAGAGAGGGGAACGGTGTTTTTTTTCTGGGTTGCCGCTGAAGCGTCTCCGGTTACCGCGCCAGGGCTATTTTGCGCCGAAGTTACAGTCGGCGATGCGCCGTTGCCGCCAGCCGCTGTGCTGACTAAATAAGCCAAATTCAGCTCGCTAATCTGGCCCGTCACCGCCAAAACCTGGTCCAAAGAGTCGTATTGCGCTTCGGCCAGTTGTTTCAAGCTGTTGGTATACAGCGGCCCCGCATTTTGACTACCCACTAAGGCTTTTGCCGGTTCAGAGGTTAAGTTGACTGATGACTGCCCACTCAGCTGCTTACCCCGTAATCGCAGCACCACCAAATGCTCCGTCATGGTTTTTTCTTGCGTGAGCGTTTCGTAGGCGGGGTTGACCAGCTTCGACAGCAGTTCGTTGGCCTGCTGCTTCTCGGCATCGGTGCTGGTGCGCAAGCTATCAGGGTGTAGTTTGCGGGCAATCTTGAGATATCGCTTCCGAATCTGTTTGGCATCAGCGTCGATTGAGACACCCAAAATCGCATGGTAGTCAGTCAAGTCAAATTGAAACAAACCCTGTTCAATATTCATAGCTGGTTGGTGTCTCCCCCGCCTAATGAGGCATTGGCTGGTTGTCTACATGCGATGCATCATCCAAATCTTCCGCAATTTGCTGGAAATTGGCTAGCAACTTTACTGTTAAAGATCTTATCGATAGTTGTCTCAATAACGGTCAAAAAATTTTCCCTATTCAGCGATTGTGATCGGGTGAAAATGCTCTAGGGGTTTTATTTGTTCTAACACTTGGCTAAGGATAGTGTGGATGCGACCATTTGTGGCCAAAATTCTGCCCGACTGCAAATCAAAGGCCGTTTCGTCATAGGCGGTCACGCACCCGCCGGCCTCTTCAACCAGCACGACCCCGGCAGCCAAATCCCATGGTGAGAGTCCTCGCTCCCAATAGCCATCGAGGCGGCCACAGGCCACGTAGGCGAGGTCGATTGAGGCCGCACCGCCGCGCCGCACCCCCTGAGTTAAATGGGTCAAGTGGCAAAACTCGGCGTAATTATTGTCGACTCGCTCATGGCGATCGTAGGCAAATCCTGTGACGAGTAGACTGTCGGCCAATTTGGGCGTGTTTGAGACGCGAATAGAGCGCCGGTTCAACGTCGCCCCCTGCCCATTGGCCGCCCGAAACAGATCCTCGCGAAAGGGGTCAAAGATCGCCCCCACGGCAGGATGGCCGTCAATCAACAGGCCAATCGACACGGCCGAAAAAGGGTAATGGTGAGTATAGTTCGTAGTACCATCAAGCGGATCGATGGCCCATAAAAAGGGGCTGTCTGCAGTAGTCCCGATCTCGCCAGACTCTTCCGCCAGGATAGGATGATCGGGCAAGTGACGGTGCAGCACGTCCAAAACCACGGCTTCGGCGGCTTTATCGGCCTCAGTGACGAGGTCGCCGGGTCGGCCTTTTTGCTCAATGTGCTCTAGCTTGCCCCAGTAATTTTGCAGCACTGCGCCTCCAGCCAGCGCCGCCTCAGTGGCGACCTCCAGGTAGCGGCTCAGATCCTGCTTACTCACATCAGTCATGGCAGCCTTTTCGTGCAGCATAGTGTCTAGTCTAAGGGGCGGGCGATCGCTTTAGTTTAAGGAGCGGGCGATCGCTGGCGAAAGGCTTCAGGCGTTTCTCGCAGCGGATTGTCTGGATTCCAGATGCCCCGCCCCAATAGCCGGGCGGATTCTTGGGCATAGAGCAGGTCAAGCCCATACTGCAGGTGGGGCAACTCAGCGGCGGCTAAATAGGCACAGCCCTGTTCTAAAGTCGCCGCATTGATCAGCTCGCGTCCCTGCCAGCCATAGGCCCAGAGCCGATTGTAGACATCAGGCGTCCAGTCGTCAGTTTCCAGGCGAATAACCTGGTCTCTGAGGTCAGCTAAACAGTCACGGGCCGCTTCGCCCCAAGGTTCCTGGTCAAGATCAGGGGCCTGAATGCCGGTCAAACGAACCGTAGTAATAGGCAGATCGGGGCTCAACTCGGTCAGGAGTTCTAAGGTGTTGCCGCTCTTGGCATAGTCCACAGTAGCGGTCAGGGTCGCATCGGCCCCGTGACCGCTACTCGTGAGCCCCAACATGAGCAGGGCAATCGCGCCCGCTATCGACCAACGAGTATCGACCAAGCGATGCCAGATTCGCTGAATAATCCCAAACATGCTGCTGCATTCCGGTGCCATGACTGTGGGTTTGATCTGAGCGCTGAGAGTTGCGCGCTCGCACAACTCTCAGGGATGTGCCTGGGTAGGAAGATCAGGCTGGACAGAGAGTAATCAACCTCTAGAACCATTGGGTCAAACCCCAACCCGATTCAGTATGCCCGATTGGCGGTCACGGCTTAATCGTCTTCAATGGGCAGTCCAAAGCGGACCTTACCCTTGCCAAAGTAGCGCCCAAACTGCAGTTCATAGACTTCGTCTTCGTCTTGAGTCTCGACTTCTAAATCGGTGCGGGGATAGCTCACACACAATAGTGCATACCCCTGAGATCGCAAGTCAGGCGATAACCCAACGGCTTCTGGTTGCTCGACTTCACCCGAGAGAATCCGCACGGCACAGGTGGTGCAAGCGCCGTTGCGACAAGCAAATGGGAGCTTAGCGCCTTGGTTTTCAGCAGTTTGCAAGATATAGCGGTCTTCTGGCACCTCAGCGGTGTAGTCAGTGTCATGCTGCCGATGATGAATCGTGATGCGATGGGAGCAAGTCATGCCTTAAGGGAAACTCGGTAACAACGTTCGGGACGCGTGAAGCCATCCCGCTACCTGTCTATGCTCTCATAGGAGTTTGAGTTTGAGCGGGGTTGCCAAGATCGAGATGCGTCTCTTCTGCCCCTCCTCACGCGCAAATTTCCAGGGTGATCGCCCTGCCGCCGCTTCAATTGTTTGATACTATATTCATCTACGATTCGTTCTTTATGGACGATCAAGACCTTGGAGAGATGGCCGAGTGGTTGAAGGCGCAGCACTGGAAATGCTGTTTAGAGGCAACTTTAACGAGGGTTCGAATCCCTCTCTCTCCGTTTTTATTATTAGCCGTAGATTGGTGGCAATCAGTCGAGCTCTCTGCGTGCTCTGAACGTTGATTTGCGCTGAGTCACCGTAGCGCCTGATTTGGGGCCGTTGTCTCGCTGCCGCCGCTTTCATTGCCGTTCTGCACAATTGTAGAAAATGGGGCATTGGGCTTTGCCGCACAACAGGCTCAGATTCAGCAGCTTTTCCACTGCTGAATCTGAGCCTGTTGTTGAGTTGATGTGAGTTGGGTGATCAAGCATCAGACCGAACAAAAAGCCGCTGCCGAGTGATTCATTCAACTCAGCAGCGGCTTGGGCTAACCATTGGCTCTCAGCTCTCGCCCAGAGACCCAAAAACTTATTCGTACAGCCAGCCCTTGTTACTCGGTTCCCAGCTGGTCAACTCATCTTCTTGGAACCACAGCTTAATCTCTTGCTGAGCCGTCTCAATGGCATCAGAACCGTGAATCAAGTTACGACCAATCGTGATGCCAAAGTCGCCTCTGATGGTGCCGGGGGCCGACGAAATTGGGTTGGTCGCTCCAATCAGGGTACGGCCTGACGCCACAACGCTGTCGCCTTCCCACACCATAGCCACAACGGGACTAGAGATAATAAATTCGACCAGACCCGCAAAGAAGGGTTTGTCTTTGTGAACGCCATAGTGCTTTTCGGCTAATTCTCGAGAAACCGCCATGAGCTTCATGCCGACTAAAGTGAAGCCCTTGCGCTCAAAGCGGCTAATCACTTCGCCCACCAGCCCTCGCTGAACTCCGTCGGGCTTGATCATAATAAACGTGCGTTCCACAAATATCAGCTCCTAACATGCGGATAACCTTATCTATGCTGTGGAACAAGGTGACGTTTGTAAAGGTTCGGCGGTAACAAATCATGGCTGACGGTGCTGCTTCAGCGACATTTTTGCGACCTCAACGACAGTCCGGCTGCTGCGATTCACCAGTCTGCCAAGAGATCTGCCGGAGTATTGTAATTCCGTTCTTCTTGGCAGCTTCGGGCTTTGAGAATGCCAAGGTCGTCCCACAGTTCCCCCCCTTAGATTAAGCCAGCGGCAATCTGCTGGGTTCCACTAAACTGTGATGCCTGAAGAAATTCCGCTGCAGAGAAAGGTACTCACGTTGTTCCAGAGTGGCGTCGATGTTACAACTCCTAATGAACAGGGGGATTTTCACAAAATCTCTGACTCCGTGCTATCTGTAAATGACCGTTTGTGTAGAGAAATTTGGTGGAATTATGGATCTGATGGGCATGGTGGGTCAGGCGATCGAGCGCTCTGACACAGAAGCTAGTAACGGCTTGATGGGTTCAGTTTTGGGCGCTTTGAATCAGGCCCCGGTGGATAACAACAAAATTGGGGATGTCGCAAGTGGCCTGCAAAAAGAGCTACAGCAAAAAGGCGACGCTAGTTCTTTGATGGGCATGCTGCAAACGGTGGCGGCAACTGGGGCGGTAGAACAGCTGCTCGGTTCGGAGCAGGTGAGTGCGATCGCCCAGCGGGTCGGTGCCGATCCCGCCATGGTCAAGAGCGTCACGCCGCTCATTGCTCAGTTCTTAGTCAAAGGCTCAAATTCTCAGGGCGAAGGCCTGTTACAAAAAGTCCTCTCGGGAGAGGTTGATTTAGGTCAAATGGCTGGCCTCATTGGGATGGCCAACAAGTTCTTGTAATAGTGCTTGGGCTGGGTCAATAGGTGCGAGTTATGCCCGGAGCTTCGCCAGGCTCACAGGATTGACTGTGGCGATGTAAGCGCTTCAGCGGCGCAATTTTCACGAGCATCCTCTGAGGATGGGGAGTTCGACGATCTAAACAGCAAAATCCTGGATGACAAACTGCTGTGTCAGTCAGTTCGTTACCCAGGATTTTGACCCAGTTAATGGATGAACTCGCTTTAGGCCACCGGCGTAGGACGGCTACCGACCGAATGGCGATCAATAACTTGGTCGATCAGGCCATATTCCATCGCTTCATGGGGCGACATGAAGAAGTCGCGCTCAGTATCTGCCGCGATTTTGTCCAAAGGCTGACCAGTATTCTCAGCTAGAGCCTTGTTGAGTAGATCCTTCAAGTAAAGAATCTCTTTTGCCTGAATTTCAATATCAGTGGCCTGACCTTGGGCCCCACCCAAAGGCTGGTGAATCATTACCCGCGAGTTCGGCAAGCTCATCCGTTTGCCCTTTTTACCCGCAGTTAGTAGAAACGCGCCCATGCTCGCGGCCAGCCCGACGCAAATCGTACACACATCAGGGCGGATATGATTCATCGTGTCAAAAATGCCGAGGCCCGCTGACACAGAGCCGCCTGGGGAGTTGATGTAGAGGTAAATATCTTTTTCCGGATCCTCAGCTTCGAGGAAGAGCATTTGAGCCACGATTAGATTGGCCGAGTCAGCGGTGACTTCTTGCCCCAGAAAAACAATGCGCTCTCGCAACAGACGAGAATAAATGTCAAAGGCGCGATCACCACGGCCAGACTGTTCAATAACGGTTGGGATCATCGACGTTTATTCCATCAAAATGATTTCTATGATTCTACCGAGTTGCTGGGCCTGTCAAAGGTTAGATTACCGACCTTCTATTAGATCATGATCAAAAGCCTGGGCAACGAACGGAGCGATCGCTCGTCTTCTGGGTGATGACGGTGCCACCGAGACTTACATCAAGGCCGTCACCGTGGCAATCGCCTCGCTGAGGTGGCTAACCGCTTGACTGCGCGTCAAGAACTCACTGTAGTCAGCCACGGTGTCTAAGCCCATCAGGCCCAACATCAGCTCTGATGACAGCCAAAACGTCCCCTTGACTAAAAACTTACGCCAGCGAACAGAAGGCTTTGTCGTTTCTTTTTCGGCCATTGTTCTTAACTACTGATAGCACTATTAAGAACTGTAAATGTCAGCCATCGATGAAACAATCCGGTTTTTACGCACCCAAGGTACGGGTTTACACCGCCGAATCTCTATGCTCATTGATCGAACTCCGAAAGCAATTTTGGCCATGCAGGGGAACCAAGGTGCGGGGGAGCCAAACTTTAGACCTGCACCGCAGTCTTATTGGATGCCTCGGGTGAGGGCTTTTACCCTTTGGGGATTAGACATCCAACACTTTGCCTCTCAGCCCTTCGGGAGCTGCTACCTGATAGCGAGATAGCATCGTTGGCAAGATGTCGTATAGCTGCGCCCCTTCGAGGATCTGGCCCTGTTTGGGCGATCGCGGGTCATGGAAGATCATGAGGCCAAAGGGGGCATGGTTGGCATCATCGGGGCCAGTGTCATTCTCGACAGTGTAGAGGTCACCGCTGCCGACACGCCCGACAGAGCGCCATGCTAAGTAGTCAATGAAGACGATGAGGTCCGGCGCCCGACCGCGCACCTTTTGATAAATCTGCTGGGGTCTAAAGACTTTGATGTTTAGCGGAGCCCCCGTGGGCGTCGTGAGTTGCGTAAGTTTCTCAGCTAGTTCATGTCGCAGGGGTTCATAGTCCGTCATGCTCACGGTGCCCTCAGGTTCACGCCCCTTAACATTGAGGAAGATGCGGGCGTAGTAGCCACCGGCTCCCCACACGCGAGTTTGCCCCCAATCAACGTCAACTTTGTCGAGCGATAGCGGTTCTGTGGGCTCCGCTTTGAGGGTGAGATAGCCGTTTTTGATCAGCCATTCGTTAATGCAAATGCCCCCCATAAGGGGTTGAGCCCCGTGGTCAGACACGACTAAAACTGCAGTGTCGTCATCACAAACGTTCAACAGCTCGCCGACCCGCTGATCAACGTGAACGTAATAGTCATGGATCGCATTTTGAAACGGGGAATCGGGCTCATATTGGGGATGCTTAGGATCCATTGGTTTCCAGAAGGCATGGTGGATGCGATCGACCCCCATGTCAACCAGCATGAGAAAGTCGGGCTGGTCTTGAATGATTAATTTTTCTGCCAGCGTAAATCGCTGATCGCAAAGCTGAAACAAGTTGCTCAAGATGCGGTCTTTTTCGTCGGAGCGGAAGTTCGGCACATCCATCATGAAGTCGGGCATCCAAGCACGAATGGTCTCGGCGAGTTCTGGCGGATGGGTAAATGCGACATCCGTGCCGGGGGTCAGAAAGCAGGAAACCAAACTGCCATTAACCGCATAGGGTGGTGAAGTGCCGGGCACGCTCAGGGCGGCTACTTGCCAACCGGCCTCGCCCAAAATGTCCCACAGGCGGGGAAATTTCACGGCAGTGCCATTGGAGATGCCCATGCTGTGATAGCCACGATCGCGCCGATTGCGAAAGCCGTAGATACCCAGTTCACCCGGATCGCGCCCCGTCATCATGCAGCTCCACGCGGGTACCGTGATGGCTGGAATACTACTCTCTAATCGACCATAGCTGCCCTGAGCCATCAGACGACTGAGGTTAGGCAAGTCTGAGCGCCACTGGTCAAACACCAGCGATGGCTCCATGCAGTCCAAACCGATGATCAATAAACGGGGCGTTGGCATGGCTCACACTCTCTACGAAGCTGTGCCTATTCTAGAGAGATCACGGCCGAGGCGACCCAGCAAACTAACCGATTGTCGGCAAACTCTCATCGAGTTGAGGCCGATTCTTAAAATCACCGCGACAAATCTTGCTCCCGGCACTTGGCCTCGCTGGCGGGTCTGAACTGACGGCCTCGTCGTACGCTCCAGAACAGACATCGATAACGGCTAAGAGCGGATGCGTTCAAGGCGGCGGGAGCGTCTTTCGGAATCTAGAGAATGGGGTCGAACAGGGGTCGAACAGATGAGCCTGGCTAACTAGCCGTATCTTCAACTTCAGCAGCTTTGAGGGCTTTAAGTTCTGTTTCCACACTTTCGAGGCGAGCCTGTAGCTGTTCGTTGGCTTCGCGCAGCTCTTGTGATCGCGCGCTTATCTAAGGGTCGTTTTCCCGCCAGTTAATGCCCATTTCTCGGGCTTTATCGACGGAGGCGACCAACAACCGAATCCGAATCGTGAGCAGTTCGGTTGACCCGACTGACACAGAGATATCGCCAGCAATGACAATACCTTTGTCTAAAACCCGTTCCAACACGTCCACTAGGGTAGACCCCTGGGTCGCCGTTGCCATCGGTCGATTGTTGGTACTCGACGGACGTGAAAAAGATTGGCCACTCATGGTGCCCCTCTTATGATGATTGCGGTGCAGGTGCGAACGCCGTGGGTCGCTATCGGCAAACCTTCACAGAGAAGATCCGCTAGTCCGCGCTGAGGCGATAGATGGTCGGCTTACCAGGCTTATTATGCTTCTGCACGTAGCCAAGTTCAACTAGCGATCGCAACGCATCGACAGCCTTAAACCGGCTCAACGACAATTCAGACTCAATTTTTGATAGCGGGGCCACCTTTTGTTGCGTCAAGAACGCGAGAACCTGGGCGTCGACTTCATTCAATGTGGCCTCGACAACCGGGACCGCATCAGGCTGAGGCTGAGTTTTTGTAGAATCGGCGATCGCTGAAGTGGCAGGCTGATGCCCGCCTTTGCCCTTCGCTTTAGCCACGGGCTTTTGATTTTCGTCAGGGATTGGCGTTTTAGGTGCCTTCGGCTCAAGGTCATTAGTTTCTGATAGCACCACGCCGACCGTCAGCCCATTGAAAAGATCCCAAAGGGTTCGAGTTGCCGTCGATAAATCCTCGGTAACTCGAGACAGCAGCACATCGCTGCAGACATCGCGAAAGTCAGCATCCTCAACCATGACGGGCACACCATGCTCATGGCAAATGGTGGCGATCATGAGGCAAGGGCGCAGACTTGTGGTGCCGTTGCTGGCCATCTGAGATTGAAAAGCTTTGACCAAACGAACGATTAGCAGCGCATCAGCGGGTTCGATGCCAACTTTCTGAATTAAAATCTGCTGCTGGGTCAGTTCATCGGGCTCTGGCATATGAATGGTAATCAGGCGGTCTAGCAACGCATCCTGGGTACCGTGCACACCAGCGTATTCTTCAGGGTTTGAGGTGAAGATGGCGCGAAAATGCGGATCTACCCGCAGATATTCCGGCCGATTGCCGCTCGGGGGCAGTACTAGCAGCTTCTCTTCTAAAGCTGACAGTAAGACGTTGTTGACTTCCGGTCGAGAGCGATTAAATTCGTCATAAACTAGCGTGAAGCCTTCGCGACAAGCCAAGGTCAGGCGTGAGTCAACCCAGTTGTGACGCACCTCATCTTCGACCTTAACGACGCTGTGGATGTAATTGTCCACCACCTTTTTGCGCGTATAGCCAGACTGGTTACCGATGAGGTCAGAGGTCTTAAACTCATCGTCACCAAACACCATCATGATGGGCCGACTCAACAAATCAGCGAGATGTAAGGCGAGGGTGGTTTTGCCCGTGCCGGCTGGGCCTCGAAGATGAACTGAATAGCCTGATTGAAGATATCGTAGGGCGCGACGAGCCACGCGCTCAACGGCAGGGGTACTGACAAAATTGCGGGGGCGGGCTTGGAGAACAGTACTCACAGAACGGCTTCCTCTCGGATACGGTAGATTCTATCTTTTTGAACGATGAGCTCTTTTTGAATCAGCGATCGCAGGGCATCGACGGCCTGGAAACGGTTAATGCCCAACGTGGATTCAATTTCAGTCAGACGAGTCCCTTGGGGATGGCTTTGCAGGTAATCAAACACGGCTTCTTCTGTTGACACCGCTGATTTGCTTAGGGTTGACGTAGGCACAGCTACTTGTTTAATAGCTGATGGCTGACCCACTTTGGCAGCGGCTGCCGGTTTAGCCTTAGCACGCGGTCTGCGCGTATCCGGCTTGCGGATTGCTGCCGCAGATTTAGGGCGATTGGGTGGCAGGGTGGCACGGCGCGGCGCGGATGTGCCCCAAATTGATTGTCGGAGACCTTCACAAAAGGCCTGTCGCTCTGGCTTTTGGGCAGCAAGGTCTGCCAACTTTACTTGCACATTACGGCTCAAAGCTTCGCGATCGCTGCGTCGTTTTGCATGAGCCACCTTTGACTCTGCCTCACGACTGGCAGCCACGTTGGTCAAATAATCAGCCACAAAGGCTTCTAGCTCAGCAATATACTCAACCAACTTCTGTTGCTGTTGCTGCGCCATGATCGTGCGCGCTTGTTGATGCTGGGTCAAGGACTCTTGCGTGGCCTGCTTCAGCTCGGCTAAATAGGCTTGGTAATCTTGGCGTTTGGCAGCGACAGCTTTTTTAAGCTCGATGTCAAACTCTCGCAACTCAGCTGCCGTCAGTCTTGCCTGAGCGGCTCGTTGCTGTTGAATTTGAGCCAGGTATAAGTCAGTTTCAGCCTGGATTGCAGCGTAATTTTCTGTCAGCGTCCTGCGGGTCGTGACGGCGTTTTGGGCACGCACTTGCTGATGCGCACTCAACTCTGACTGCACATCTTCTTGCCGCTGGGCGATCGCTTGCTGACGCTCGACTCGCGCTGCGTACCATTCATCTTGGAGAGCCGCCATGGTCGCCACCTCCTGTCTAAAACTCGACAATTTTCAAAAGTAAAAGTCTACTAGTTGCCATAGAAACTCAGTTATTTATCACCCAGCCATTGCGAGGGTGACGGCTTTAACAACGAGAGACAACTTCTTACGAGCGGAAAGCTCAATAGATAAGCTCGGAAAGGGAAGCACGTTGGTCGGTGAACAGCCGAAAAGACCGGACATCGACCAACGACTGTTTAGAAGGTATCGCTAGCTAAAACTAGGAAGCGGGTACAGCAGCTTGCGTGGTGAGACCCACAGCTTCTGCATACTTCAGGTAAGTTTCAACCGAAGCAATGACAACTCGTGCTTCAACGGCAAGCAGTTCAATTCCGACGAGAGAAACTCGAACCCAAGCGTCAATCACAATGCCCTTGTCGAGGATGCGATCGACCACTTCGGCCAAGCTAGATGAAGAGTTTACTTTTTCGACAGCCATGGTATTAAGCCTCAAATCTAATTGGTTCAAGAATTTCGAGATGCATGCGGCAGTACAAACACGACTGATTTGTGTCAGCAGCAGGGCATTTCGCATTTTTCTACAGTTCTATACTGCCCACCCATTCACTCGATTCAACACAAACAATGTATCGAGACTTTTGAACGTTTTTTTTAATCACCAATGCTGTTGTGCCAGCTAATTAAGGGCTGATTGCAGAAATAAAGTCACCCTTGAAATCTTTTCTATCTCAGTGAAACCACGTCTTTTCGTCGTATTGCCGAGTCATTTGGACAGCTTTACTGTGAAACTACTGATGAGTCAAACTGTTTGATTGACCTGATTAAAACTTGCCGCTTACCAGATATTCTGATGTTTTTCTAACAAGTAGATCAGGTCGGCATGTATCAATTATTTCTTCAGAAATCAGTATTGTTTCGGGCCATCTGCCATTAATTACCAGAGGCTGCAAGCAGCCTGATCGGCTCATCGCTCAGAGGTTACTTCATGATTTCCAAGACGGTGTCGCGCACTCGTTTGCCAACAGAGGTCAGCCTAAAGTTGACAGCTTTAGGATGCTGCTATTGCTTCAAAGGTCGATCAAGAGGACTCCTGCCACCCACTTAAATGACGCTAAAGAGCTG
>ERZ1740072.608-NODE-608-length-14203-cov-9.894685_pt1 | contig 14203 bp, 12 predicted proteins | sample MGYA00581733_ERZ1740072 | MGnify/ENA primary metagenome ERZ1740072 (study PRJEB43018, sample SAMN04849741) | marine metagenome | isolation source: floating plastic debris | place: Pacific Ocean | collected 2008-08-30 | study: EMG produced TPA metagenomics assembly...
GCCTGGACAGTTAGCTGGTAGATGCACCCTGATGTCTGACTCCTAAGCCCCTTGTGGGTCTAGGAGTTTTTTTTTGCCTGCTGCGGCTATATTATTTTGGGGCAGGTGTGACAATTGATAGCTTGCTGGTTGCACATTAGCTGGTGTAGCTCAAGGCTTTCAAGGAATACATTATTTCACCTAACCTGATGGACGTTATCCAGGCTAAAGGGGCCGACTCAATGGCAAAAACGCGCGTAGGTTTACTATTTGGTGGCTGCTCCGGTGAACACGAAGTCTCTATTTCCTCCGCTCAGGCGATTGCTCGGGGCTTGGGTCTAAAAGGCAATGCTGACAAATATGAGGTCGTTCCCGTATATATCCGCAAGGATGGTGTGTGGGTGATGAATGCCCAGGATGTCCTGATATCTGGAGAGCCCCTGCCAGTTCCTGAAGAACAGGTCGTGACGACGACTGACCGTCTGCCATCGGCGATTGATATCGATATTTGGTTTCCCGTACTCCATGGACCTAATGGTGAGGATGGCACGTTGCAAGGGCTGTTTGAGCTGATGCACACTCCCTATGTGGGCTGTGGTGTACTGGCGTCAGCTGTGGGTATGGATAAGCTAGCCATGAAGTCTGCTTTTGCTCAGGTCGGGTTGCCCCAGGTGAAGTATATGGAAGTGCTGCGATCTCAGGTTTACTCCAATCCCTGTGTGTTTCCCAAGCTGTGTGATGATATCGAAGCAGCCCTGGGGTACCCCTGTTTTGTCAAGCCCGCTAATTTGGGGTCGTCTGTAGGAATTGCCAAAGCCAGCGATCGTCAAGAGTTAGAAGCTGCTCTAGATAGCGCGGCTAGTTATGACCGTCGCATCATTGTAGAAGCAGGCGTTGTTGGCCGTGAAGTAGAATGCGCCATTTTAGGAAACGACAACCCAAAGGCGTCTGTTATTGGTGAAATTAGCTTTGATGCTGATTTCTACGATTACGAGACAAAGTACACCAGCGGCCAGGCTGATTTGGCTATTCCGGCGTCGCTACCGTCTGCTGTCGTATCTGTCATCCAAGAGCAGGCGATCAAGGCATTTCAATCGATCGATGGGGCTGGACTATCGCGAGTCGACTTCTTTTATGTAGAAGCCACGGGGGAGGTCATTATCAATGAAATTAATACGTTTCCAGGATTTACAGCCACGAGTATGTACCCGCTGCTATGGCAGGCGTCAGGCATCGAATTTGATCACCTAGTCGATCGTCTGGTTCAGCTGGGCTTTGAGCGTACGGGTCAGAACCCGCAGGAACCGTAGCCTTGCTAGGCAATCACACTTGAGCCCGTTTTTACAGGCTCTCTAAAAATATTAATAGATCAGCCATATCCTGAGTATTGGGCTGAAACTGTGGCATCGGAGGAGTTTTGCCACTAATTACTTGCTTGATAAGTGCCACTTGAGACTTGCGCTCAGACACGTGTTGCAGGTCAGGACCTACCTCTCCAGTCCCCTTTAAGCCATGACAGCTGGCACAGTTTTGCCAAAATAGCTGTTGACCTCGCTCAATATCACCGGTAGAAGCTAGAACGTCATGCACATAGGGATCTGATACTTGCACCCTATGGATGCCCCAAATCACAAGCACAACACATAAGAAAATCGTCGTTGCGGCCAAAGCGAACTGAACGATCAGCCGGTTATCTTTTGGCTCCGAAGCAGGCTGAGTAAGAGTGGGGCTGTCAATCGTGTTTTGGGTCACAGGTAGAACGTAACACTTTGTCATTACGCATATGATACATAGTTTAAAGTTTTCTGAGGAACTAATGCAAGGTGCTGCCGCTTGAAAATGCTCTCCAAATCTGTAGCTTTAATTAAGCTAGAAGCGTATCTGGGGCCAATGTGGCCTGAGTAGAGCCTAATCTTGAATAATAGGCTGTTTGGTCAGAGAGAACACCTGAGCGCAGGTTTTTTGATCTACTAGGCTCAATCCCAGGAATGGCCTAATATAAAGGAAGGAGAAGTAATGTGTAGCACTGCTTTTGTCCTGTAAGTCATTGAGGAAATGCGGCGTGATTGAACCTTTGCTATTAGGAATTGTTCTGGGTCTGATTCCGGTAACGCTAGCCGGATTGTTTGTAGCGGCTTACATGCAGTATCGCCGTGGTGACCAGCTCAATTTCTAACGTGAGCTAGATTTAGCTATCGACAGTTGGCCAGCATTTTTTACAGATGCTGGTTTTTTCATGTTTTTATGGTTTCCATTGATGAGTAGGAGCGGAGTCAGGTCAGAGAGAGCAGTCCTGCTGCTAAGCGAGCGGTGCCATAGGCGGCTTCAGTGTGAATGGCCGGGACTAGGGGGATACCCAACGCCTGCGATCGCAGCTGCCGCCAAACTTGATTTTGAGCCCCGCCACCGGCTGTGTAAATTTGTCTGACGGTGCCACTGCCGAGGGTCATCAGTTTCTCGTAGCCTAATGCTTCAATTCGGGCTATCCCCTCTAATAGTCCGTGGAGAAATTTAGCAGGTGTCTGGGGCCGAGGTTCAAGCTGCGGTTCAAGCTGCGGGTTATTGATAGGAAAACGCTCACCCTTGCTGAGGAGCGGATAGTAATCAAGACCGCTAGGCTGGGATGTGTCAATTAGCTGGCTGAGGGAGCGAATCTCAGCATCGCTAAAGTAGTGACGCAGTACCGCACCCCCGGTATTAGATGCCCCGCCCACCAGCCAATGCTGTCCTAGACGGTGGCTATAGATGCCGCTCGCGACGTCGTTAACAGCTATAGGGTTCAATAGCTTGAGCACCAGTGTGGACCCCAAAGATGTGACCGCATCCCCCTGACTGCTGGCACCGCTGGCTAAGAAGGCGGCGATACTATCGGTTGTGCCAGCTTTGATAACGCAGGTGGGAGGAATATTAAAACGCTGGGCGACCTTGGGTTGGATGGGCGCAATTACATCACCTGGAGCCAAGACCTTAGGCAGCCATGGTCCGATATCTAGAGCCTGGAGCCAGTCAGGATAGGTCAGTCGCTGCGGCTCATACCCAAGTTTTAACGCGTTGTTGTAATCACTAATGCCAGGATGACCGTGGAGCAGGCTGCTGAGCCAGTCAGCCTGGTGGACTAGATACTGTATCTGGGGCAAGATATCGTCAGGTAAATGATGCAGCCACCACAGGGCTTTGGCCAGACTAGAGGTGGCGCTATGGGCGGGACTGGTGCTTGGGGCCACGGTGGGAATACCGCCGCGAGGATCGTTGTAGAGAAGCGGACGCGTCAGAGGGTGATTGTTGCGATCGCACAGCAGCACCGTTGCCGACGTGCCATCAACGGCAATGGCCTGAAGCCGCTGTCTAACCGGCTCAGAAAGCTGGTTAATCAAAGACCAGAGAGCCTGATTCCAATCGTTAGCGTCAGGCTCTTGCCCCTGATACTGGCAGCGGGTTTCTGCAATGGATTGACCCGTTGAGTCGATTGCGATCGCCCTCGCGCCTGAGGTGCCGAAATCAATGCCTAGATATAGTGCTGCACCCATAGGTTTCACCATCAAAGCCTAGGCCATACTCAGCAAATAGCCCGTTGAGCCAATAGACATAAAAAAAGAGGCGCTTGCATCAGCACCTCTTTTCAAAAACATGAGTTAAAAGATCCTAGACACTTACTTCACTGAGCTCACGGGCCAGATGATCAAAGGGAGCATCAACAAACGAGGTTTCAGCAATTCCCTGAGCTGACAGCTGCTCTTTGAGCACATCTTTCATGATTTGAATTCCGATAACTGTCGGACCGACAGGAACCTCTAATGAATTATAGGTTTCACGCAAACCATTCAGGACGCGCTCTGTCAGTACATCACAATTACCTGCTACCAAGGCATAGCTACTGTAGCGCAGGTAGTAATCCAAATCACGCAGACAGGCTGCATAGCGTCTAGTTGTATAGGCATTGCCACCCGGACGAATCAACTCAGGTATGCGCTCAAATAGGGCAGCACCCGTAGCTTTTACTAAGCTAGAAGCATTGGCGCTGACATAAGCAGCGGCCTTAACTCGATCAGTACCACTGCCAAAGTAGGTTCTCAAAGAATCAATGGCGTCGCGATCGAGGTATCGACCGGTGATGTCGTAGGAGCTAATTAAACCCGTCACCGTATCCCGCATGAAATCTTTCTCCCAGTGCGATTAATGTGCGACTCAAAAAAATTATTAAGTAGGAACTTATAACCAAGCTAGGGGTGAAAGTCCTCATACAAGCACTGACCAAACATTGGCATGACCCAAATATGAGAACAAGCGCAAACGCGATCCGACTGCTTGTTTAAGCATTTAGACTAAGTGCTCTGCAACAGCTTTATTGACACTCTAAAAGCTTGAAACCCTTTAAGCGACAATGCTTGCCAACACTTAAATGCCAAAATTTAGTCTACCACGGTGGATTAAACAGCAAACAAAATAGGCTGCGGAGAAGCCCATTGAGCCTGATATTTTTTACAATGCGAAACCTTTCGTAACAATTAAAGCTCCCTGATCCTTGATGCCTACAATCCCGTGCCCTAATGCTAAGTGTTCTCTAAAAGCGCACTGCTCTATGCAGGTTTTGCATGGGCTTGCTAGAGAAAATTGGAAATTGTAACAAGAGATACAATCGCTTTGGGTCAGTGTTTTTAGGATCGTCCAAGCCTGTGTGCGGCCAATACTGATGTTTCCCAAAACGTGGTTGCGCTGAATAACAGCTTTACCAACCCTTGAAAGCCAGTTTTTAGGGTCAAAGGAGGTATGTGGGGCTCTATACGGTCAGAGTCTACCAGTTATGCATACCTGTGCTTAGGAATATAGAAAGTTTCTAACGGGTAAACGTTTTTAGTCACACGCGTTGTTTAATATCTTGGCTGTTAAACGTATTGACCTGTCCGTACTGTCATGCCACAACGGCTTTAGTGAATGCATAGAAAGGAGTGATTCATGGCTCAGACTGCCGCAGAAGTTTTGCAGATGATCAACGATCAAGACATTCAAATGATTGATCTTAAGTTCATCGATTTGCCAGGTATCTGGCAACACCTTACGGTGCATCGTAGCCAGATTGATGAGAGTAGCTTCACTGAAGGTGTGGCATTTGATGGTTCTAGTATCCGTGGATGGAAAGCCATCAATGAGTCAGACATGTCAATGGTGCCTGATCCTGCAACTGCATGGATTGACCCTTTTATGAAAGAGCCCACTCTTAGCTTGGTGTGCTCTATTAAGGAGCCCCGCACAGGTGAGTGGTACGATCGCTGCCCGCGTGTAATTGCTCAGAAAGCTCTAGATTATTTGAAGTCCAGCGGTATTGGTGATACGGCTTACTTTGGTCCTGAGGCTGAGTTCTTTATCTTTGATGATGTTCGCTACGACACCACATCTAACTCTAGCTACTACCACGTCGATTCAGTTGAAGGCCGTTGGAACACAGGGCGTGAAGAAGAAGGTGGCAACCTAGGTTACAAACCTAACTACAAAGGTGGCTACTTCCCGGTAGCGCCCACAGATACATCTCAAGATATGCGAACCGAGATGCTGCTTACCATGGCAGACTGTGGCGTGCCCATTGAAAAGCATCACCATGAAGTAGCGACTGGCGGTCAGTGTGAGCTGGGCTTTAAATTCGGCGAAATGATTGAAGCTGCTGACTGGTTGATGACCTACAAGTATTGCATCAAGAACGTTGCCAAGAAGTATGGCAAGACCGTTACCTTTATGCCAAAACCTCTGTTTGAGGACAATGGCTCTGGTATGCACACTCACCAGTCAATTTGGAAAAGTGGTGATACTCTCATGGCGGGTGAGCGCTACGCTGGGCTGAGCGAACTGGCTACCCACTACATTGGTGGCATCCTGAAGCACGCCCCCGCGCTGTTGGCCTTTACCAACCCGAGTACTAACTCCTATAAGCGTCTGGTGCCTGGTTTTGAAGCGCCGGTAAACCTGGTGTATTCGAATGGTAACCGTTCTGCTGCAGTCCGCATTCCGCTGTCGGGTGATAACCCCAAGGCGAAGCGTCTAGAATTCCGCTGTCCTGATCCTACGGCAAATCCTTATCTCGCATTTGCAGCCATGCTGTGTGCTGGTATCGACGGTATCAAGAATAAGATTGAACCCCCTGAGCCGATTGATCAGGATATCTATGAGCTCAGCCCCGAGGAACTGGCTAAGATTGCCTCTACTCCGGGGTCTCTCAAAGAAGCCCTATCTGCTCTAGAAAGCGATCATGAATTCTTGACGGCGGGTGGCGTATTTACCGAAGACTTTATCCAAAATTGGATTTCCTACAAGCTCGATACGGAAGTTATTCCCATGGATATTCGTCCTCACCCCTATGAGATAGCGCTCTACTACGATTGCTAATTGGTTCTCGTGGGTTGATCAATCAATAATTATGTAAAAAACGCTAGTCCTTGGACTGGCGTTTTTTAGTGTTCGTTTTGCAATTAATGCTGTCTGCAGCCGCTGAGTTCCCAAAATCTGGAATTAAAAATTAATAAACATATTGTCAAAAAGTATCAAAATATACGGAATTTTTATCTATAATTAAAACCAAAGAATGAAATTACACCTTCAAGGTGTCGTTGTTTCTGCATCTTTAGGAGGCCGCTATGTCTATTCAAGAATCAGCTAGACTTCGTATTGTGACTAATCGTCACGCTGTTACCAATCGTCAGCGTTCTTTATTGAGCCGTGCCGCTTCGGATGTGGGTATGCCCATGGATGCTGTTGGCGCTGGTAGCCGTATTCAAGGTAAGCCTAGATATGATGTACAGCATATCTATGGTCGCAGTCATGCTGCGATGAGCTAGAGTCTTATTCGCTAAACTATTGAAAACTATTGAATAGTGAATGTTTAGAGCCTGGGCTGCGATCGCAGTTCAGGCTCTATCATTTAGAGATAGCTATAAAAATGCCTGATTGTGTCTAAAAGCTGTAAAGATTTGAAAACAACCGGTACAAAATGTTACTTTGCGGAAGTCTAAGCTTCTGTGATCGGTCGTCAGGGCGAGCACTCTTGGTTTAGTTAGTTTGCCAATCCAGGTCTGAGTTTTTTATGGCTGCTCTAGTGAATCATGCGATCGCCGTTTCTGGCAGTGTTTCTCAATCAGCACATCCTAAAAAAGTAGTCATGGTAGGTGATAGTCTGATCTATGGCTATGGCGATACCGAAGGTGGCGGCTGGGTTGAGCGTTTGCGCCGTCAGTGGATGGATCCCTCGGAGCCAGGGCCAATTATCTATAACCTAGGTGTGCGCGGCGACGGTGTTCAGAGGGTCTCCGCCAGACTGCAGCGTGAATTTGAGCTGCGTGGTGAGCTACGTCGTCAGGTGCCCGATCTTTTGGTTCTATCGGTTGGCTTGAACGACAGCGCCCGACTGGGGCAGCCCACAGGACGTCCCATGACTGATGAGGTCACATTTACTAGAGAGTTGCACGGACTGTTAGATCAGGCAGTCCAGCTATGTCCGACCTTTTTTGTGGGGATGGTGCCCGTGAATGAGGCGGCGATGCCCTACGCCGATATTCTTCACTTTTCTAATGATGACCAGGCTCACTACAGTCAGATGACACGGAACGCCTGCGAAGCTCGGCAGATTCCTTACTTAGACCTCTATCAGCGGTGGCGTGCCCAGGGAGAACGCTGGTGTCATGAACGACTGTCTAGCGATGGACTACATCCCAATGTGTTAGGCTACCGTACCCTGATGGCCGATGTGCTGGGTTGGCAGCCTCTGATGAGGGCACTGAACCAGGTCTAATGCTCTTACTGTGCGGGAGCGGCTGTAAGCAGTATCCCAATGCAAGCAAGGACTGTGGCCAATAGTATTAGAGTCAACATTCGCAACGTTGAAAACTATTTGTTGGTCAGGTAGAGCCGTCTTCTGGATTTCTGCCTAGGGTGATAGTAATACGTTTTCTGGTTCTTGCTGTTGATCTAGTCGGTCTATGTATTCAGCCCAGTCGTCACCGACGCGAATAGTGATATCTGAATCCAGGTCGCCAGTTGATGCGGCAACGACTTTTCCAGCTCCTAAAACAGCTTCTACAAACCCCGCGCCGTTAAGATCACCTCGCTGGGCGATAACGGATGTTTGATGATTGAAGTCAGGCCAGTCTGCTATTACATAAACATTGCGAAAGCCTTCATTGCGCAAATGCTCGGCAACGGCTTGAGCCATGTTAGGTTCTCTAGAGGCGTTTTGCACAGCAATACGCAGTCGGCTAATAGAACGACGGGGACCTCTGCCATCGTTGTTGGCCAGGACGGTCACAGCAGGTTCTGTATCAAAGAAACGCTGCATGACGTCACTGGTATTGGCCTGATCTGCAATCCAGTAGCTGGCTCTAAACTCTTGAGGATCGCTAAATCTGCCCGGTAGCATCACCATATTGAGGGATTCTCTATCAAGCTGCAGACCAAACCCGGCCAGGGCAAGAATCTCTTCAGTGGATAGGTTGGTATCGATGTGGCTCTGGAGAATGCGAACAATTTGGGGCAGCTGGGTAATCACCTTGGGATTGAGCATGCGATCGCGTAGCGCCTTTAATAAAATCTGCTGACGCTGTACCCGACCAATATCTCCCAGGCTGTCCTGGCGAAAGCGCGCAAACTGTTCGGCCTCGTCTCCATCCAAGGTTTGCCAACCCGGTTCTAGATCAATGACTAGACCCTGAGTTTTGTCTTCGTACTGCATTGCCTTGGGGACAAATACCTCAACACCGCCTACTAAATCAACGATCTTGCGAAATGCCGCAGTGCTGACCCGTACATAGCGGTCAATTTCAACTTCATTAAAGTTGTAGCTAACGGTCTGGGCCGCAAGCTCTGCACCGCCTTCTACATTAGCCTGATTGATCTTATCGATACCGTGGCCTGGAATCTCAACCTGGGTGTCCCTAGGAATCGACATCAAATTGATGGACTCATTCTCAGGGTCAATGCGTGCCAGGAGCATGGTGTCGGTACGTCCCACCAAATCATCTGGAGTGGCCCCCTCTATATCCATTGCTTCATCTAGACCCATCAGCAGGATGTTGACAGGACGAGAAACCTGATAGCGAAAGCCTGATTTCCAAAGATCGCTCAGGGGTGGACTAGCTGCGGTGGTTTCTCCCATCCCTTTGGGTAGGGGCACTGTTAGAATAAATGCTGCTCCAGCCGCTGCAGAAACCACTGCTGTGGTGCCAAAGATGCCAGTCCAAGCAAATACTCTGAGAAGTTTGCCTAAGAACGAGCGGTTCTGAGGTGTGTCTTGCTGGGGAGTGGGCTCTGATTGCGGGGATTGAGAGGGGAGCATAGAGGGGGTATAAAGATGCCAAGACCGGAGGTCGGGCTAAGAATTTATGATGTCCCTATAGTCAACATACGTGTCTTAAACCAGCTGTTCAGAACGTGATCTGACAATTTTTAGGGAGTTTACTAATCGGTGGGTGTTATGAAGATAGACCAATGAATGTGGCATCAATTGCTAAGTAGTCAACAGACTTTGGGCATTTGATGCATTCTACACATAGGTAATAAGTTAACTAATATTAAGCTGTTTGGGGGCTGTGTGTTTTGCTGAATCGCTAATATTGTCCAGAAATCTATAAGGTCACCGCATTTTAACTCTGTAATTTAACTTTATTAAGTAAGCAATGACACAACCTATCGAGCAAACGCCAAAATTGGTGCCGATTATTTTGGCTGGAGGCAAGGGAGAGCGCTTTTGGCCGGTAAGTCGTTTGAAAAATCCCAAGCAGTTTTTATGTCTAGATGGCAGCGGTCGTAGCTTGATGCAGTCCACAGCGGATCGGTTGTTGCCCTTAGCCGGTAGCTGGGATGCGATTTGGGTAATTACAGCATCTCACCTAGCAGAAGGGGTCAAGCAGCAGCTGCCCGAGCTACCGGTGGAGAATATTTTGGTAGAGCCCCAGGGGCGGGATACGGCACCGGCAGTTGCCTGGGCCACCTTGGAGGTCGCAAAGCGTCATGGTGACGATGCGATCGCATGCTTTTTTCCTGCCGATCACTACATTACTGATGAACCTAAGTTCCGCGCTACTATCCGCGCGGCGGCCGATCTGGCTCAGAGTCAGGGAGCAATTGCAACTCTAGGTATTCAGCCTACGTTTCCATCCACAGGCTACGGCTATATTGAGCAGGGTGATGAGGTCGGTCAGTACGGTGAGCTGGCGGCCTATCGCGTTAGCCGATTTACCGAGAAACCTGAGCGCAGCGTTGCCGAAGACTTTCTCGCGAGCGGTCGCTACAGCTGGAATAGCGGTATGTTTATCTTTCCAGCCGGGGTGATGGTTGATGAACTCAAGACCTATGCACCAGAGCTGATGGGACCGCTCTTAGCCAAAGGTGTTGACGCCTATGCCGAGTTAGAAAAGCTCAGCATCGACTATGCGGTGATGGAAAAAACTCAAAAAGCCTATGTAATGCCTGCTAACTTTGGCTGGGACGATTTGGGTGATTGGAATGCCATCGAGCGTCTAATGAAGGGTGATGCTACCAACGTCGATATGTGCCAGCATCAGGCTCATGATACAAACGGCTGTATTGTTTACTCCTCTAACGAGGAAGAAGTTGTCGTCACCATCGGTTTAGAAGATGTGGTCGTTGTGCGTGATGGCAATGCCACTCTGATTGTGAAAAAAGACCGCACTCAGGAAATTAAAAAAGCTGTTAAAGCCCTCGGTAAGGAAGAAAAGTTTTTGCATCTCCTATAGACAGACTCAACTCAGCTCTGGAATTTAGCTCCTTCATATTCTCAACAAAGCTCTGGTCAATAGCTAGGGCTTTGTTGAGTTTTTATGACTTGAGGCATCTGACGGCTTCTAGCATGGCTCGCGCCTTGTTGAGTGTTTCTTGGTACTCATTCTCGGGAACCGAGTCAGCGACGAGCCCCGCTCCTGCCTGGACGCTGATGCGGTGTGTCCCATCGTCTTTGTTTTCGACCACCATGGTGCGAATTGTGATGGCGCTGTTGAGCTGCCCTTCAAAGTCATAGTAGCCGTACACACCAGAATAGGGACCGCGACGACAGGGCTCTAAGTCATGAATAATCTGCATGGCCCGAATCTTGGGCGCACCGCTAACGGTACCAGCTGGAAAACACGCTTTGAGCAAATCCCAGGCGGTTTTTCCAGGTGCCAGTTCGCCAATCACGTTGCTAACGATATGCATCACATGGGAGTAGCGTTCAATGATCATTAGCTCGTCAACGCTGACGGTGCCGCTGGTACATACTCGACCTAGATCATTACGTCCCAGGTCCACTAGCATGACGTGCTCAGCAATTTCTTTGGGGTCTGCCAGCAGATCTGCTGCGTAGGTGTCATCTTCGGCGGCGGTTTTTCCTCGGGGACGTGTGCCGGCAATGGGGCGTAGTATGGCGCTCAGGGTATCGTCATCGCTCTCATAGGTAGCTTTAACCATCACTTCAGGACTAGAGCCAATAATCTGCCAGTCTTTGAAGTTGAAATAGGCCATGTAGGGGGATGGATTTACTAGCCGTAAAGACCGATAGAGGTCAAATGGATTGCCGCTGTAGTCGGTGGTTAATCGCTGAGAAACGACTACTTGGAAAATATCGCCCGCTTTAATGTGGGCTTTGGCCGTTTCTACACTTTGGCAAAATTCGTCTTTACTACGATTGCTGGTGTAGGTAAGCTCGGCTTGGCTGTGACTACCGGGCGAGGTCCATTCTAAACGGCTGTCTTGACTGGCGAGGGGGAGATTGAGTTTATTGACGAGGGCAGTGATGCGATCGCAGCTCTCACGATAGGCTTGTTCCAAATCCGTATCGGCTATCCGCAGATCGGCGTAGCTAATCGCCCAGATTTTTCGTTTAACCTGGTCAAAAATCAATAGGCTATCCACCTGCATCCACAGCCCATCAGGCAGATCGCCATCGCTGACCGGATGGATAGTCACCGTCGGCTCGATCCATTTGATCAGTTCATAGCCCCAAAAGCCAAATAGACCACCAATCCCAGGAGGCAACTCTGGCAGCTTGACCGGGTGGTAAGGCGAGAGACAATCTGCCAACACATCAAACGGATTGCCGGTAAACGTCTCTTCATGACCGTTGCGAAAGCGTTGAGTCGTTGTTTGCCCTCTAGACTCTAATATCCAAAGCGGGTCACATCCCAATAGACTGTAGCGACCAATATTCTCACCACCCTCTACTGACTCTAGTAAAAAGCTGTAAGGTTGCCCGGCACAGACCTTGCACCATGCTGAAACGGGGGTGTCTAAATCGGCAACCCATTCCTGATAAACCGGGATAAAGTTGCCTCGTTTAGCTAGGGTCTTAAATGTGGCCAGATCTGGAAAAATCATGATGCGTTTGGGCAGCGGGCATAAACCACATCTAAGCCTGCCTCATGGTTTGAGTCCTTGGCAAGCGCTGTCGATCCTATGGGCAAGATTGTTAAACATCGTGGCACTAAAAAGAGGCAGCCCATAGACTGCCTCTAAAACCCTAGTGGCTCAGCTGAACCGCTAGGTCAGTATGGAGAGGAATATCTAAACGTCGTAGGGTTCCTTACCGCTAAACTTGATGGTGGCGGGGTCAGGATTCTCACCGATCATACGGTCTTTCTTTCCGCTGTAGCCGCGCCCTTCGTTCACTTTCTCGGGAACAACACCATCAGCAGGATGCAGATAGGTTGTCTCACCGGTCGGTAGCACGCGGTAGATCTTATAGTCAGTAATTCTAGGCTTAAACTTAGTCTTAAGCTGACGGCTGAGAGCTAAACACTGCTCTTTGCGAGCCATATAAAGCATATTCTCGCCTTCGTTCATGATGGCTACGCCGCCTGTGGGCATCTCAAAAGGCTGCTCCTTTTTGCTGCCCCACGTGATGACGTACTTCTCTTCACGTTCAGCAGCAGAGAGAAGGCCACCAGTGCTGCCACCAAAGATAGGAGTTTGGCCAGAAGGACCATCAGCTACAGCAGTCGCTTCAGATTCAGTGCTTTCGGTGTTGGTAATTTCTTCAGACATGAATAATATTATCTCTCAACCTTATCGCTCACAAATTTATCACCGTGTATGACCGCGCTTACATTCTTTGTGAGGAAGTGTAATAGTTCTTCAGATAGTGGTTTTGACTAGGATGACTGCTGCGAGGGGCAGTTTGTTTGAAACAGCGGCCCATAGCGTCCGTTAGATCCACAAGCTTATCTGTCTTACCGACTGAACCGTGGCTGCAGCCTCAAGCCGATCTTGAAACGGCTTAAGGTGTCAAAGGACATGGGCAAATGGGGACATTCCCATCGATAATAAAGATATATTTAATATTCTGGCTTAAGCGCGCTGTGAAGATCCTAAGAGTCCGTACGCTGCAAACATTGCTAGCAGATAGTTTGACCATTTTTTGGGGAGATTGGTTAGACCTGCGATCGCGGATTCCTCAGGTGGCCGCTTCGGGTCTGGTTTCTCCCTTGATTTATATTTTGGCGTTTGGGTTGGGGCTGGGCAGTTCCCTGGATCGGGTTGCTCCACCGCCCGTGGGGGATAGCTATCTGGAGTTTATTTTGCCGGGTATGGTAGCGCTATCGTCTATGGTAATCAGCTTTGGCGGCACGACATTCTCCATTTGTGGAGAGCGATTGTTTACTAAAAACTTTGAGGAGATGCTGCTGTTCCCGATTCATCCGCTGGCAATGCATTTAGGAAAAATGCTGGCGGGGATTGTGCGGGGTCTGCTGACGGCAACTTCAGTAATTTTGGTTGCCATATTGTTTACCGGTAATGTGTGGAGCTTTCTGAACCCGCTGTTCTTGCTTTTGCTTGTGCTGAACTGTGCCGTATTTGCCGGGCTAGGGGTCATTGTTGGATTAAATGTCAGGTCTTTAGAAAGCGTTGGCCTGTTTAATAACTTTTTGATTGTGCCGATGTCGTTTTTGGGAGCGACGTTCTTTGACCCGTCCACCCTGCCGACATTGCTTAAGGGAATTGTCTACTTGCTGCCGTTAACCTATACGACCGTGGGGTTACGGGCTGCTGCCTATCGTCCTCTTGTAGAGTTTCCTTGGTACTCGGTGCCTGTGCTATTGGTGGTTGCGATCGCACTTTCTATCACCGGAGCCTATCAGTTTGCTCGTCAGCAAGACTAGCTTGCGACCACTCGTCAGCAAGACTAGCTTGCGACTGCTTGTCAGCAAGACTAGCTTGCGACTGCTTGTCAGCAAGACTAGCTTGCGACTGCTTG
>ERZ1740072.610-NODE-610-length-14190-cov-4.747223_pt1 | contig 14190 bp, 18 predicted proteins | sample MGYA00581733_ERZ1740072 | MGnify/ENA primary metagenome ERZ1740072 (study PRJEB43018, sample SAMN04849741) | marine metagenome | isolation source: floating plastic debris | place: Pacific Ocean | collected 2008-08-30 | study: EMG produced TPA metagenomics assembly...
CTTTGGTGACTTGGCACCAATTTGAAAACGGCTTTCCTGCCAGATCAGCGCTTGCATCAAGCATCGCCACTGCAAAGGCGACAAACCAGCCTTTGCGACGCCCGGATGGCTGTACGTGTCGCGCGATCCGCGAACAATCAGGGCTTCAATATCTTCCCGGGAATCCCCGCACATCACGCCGCCTGCTGGGTTCGCCAGCGGACCATAGGTCTGTTCAATGCCTGGGTAGCTGTCGCCACCACCGCCAATGAAAGACGTGTGGAACGTCGAGACTGACGAGAACGCAGAAATCATCTGATCCAACGTGTCGATTTGTTGCTGTTGAAAGCTGCGGATTTTCGCCCGGTTGTTGGCCTTTTCCACCTGCGTGTCCTCGTCGCGTTCAAGCTGACGAAAAATCTCCAGCTTTTTCGCGAAGGCTTGCGCATCGAAAACCGGCACACCCTGGGCCAACACCGCGCCCGCATAAGCCGACAACGCAGCCGATAAGAGCAACCGCTTCATCAGCATGGGCCCGCACCAGTGTCAGCAAACGAAAACGTAGCTGGCGCACCGCTCACAGCCTGGAAATCGCAGTTTCCGGTAGGCTCACCCGTGCTTGTGAAGCACGCGCATTTCGCCTCTTTCGCACCTGGCGCCACACAAGCAGCGACGGCCAACAGTGCCAGCATTGCAAAAACAATCTTCATTTCATCGCCTCTCGCCAGAAGTCAGGTTTGTCTCGATAATCTGTCCCAACGACGCTCAAGCCCGCCGTTCCGCCACCCAGAATGTGTAGGAAGTCACCCAGGCAGGATGCGTCGCCATTGAGGACCACCGAGCCTTGGTCATCGCGCAGCAAAAACTCACGACCGAGCGCGCGGTTTGTCACGATTTCCAACTCCGCATCATTGAGACGTAGAGATGCGTAATCCTCGCGCGCCGACTTGCCATCCGGGAACAGAATTTGCGTCGGGAAGAACGAAAAGACGCGGTTGCCAACCCTGCTTTTTTCCAGCTGGCCGGGGTTCTGCGTGAGCATCACAACCACCGCGTTTGCTTTCCGCAGCGTGGCAAGCCACCCTTCGATCACGGACGCAAAATACGGGTTGTCGATGGCCTTCCAAGCTTCATCAATCAGCACAATCGTGCGTTGCTTGTCGACAATCTGCCGCTCGATCCGTCGGAAGATATAGGTCAGAACGGCCATGCGTTCGCGATCCGACTGAGCATCCAGAATTTGGGTTAGGTCAAACCCAACAACATTTCCATCGAGGGAAAACGTGTCCTCAGTGTTGTGGCCAAATACCCAGCCAAAACGGCCGTATTGCGTCCACTCTTTTACTTTTTGTTCCAGTTCGCCCTTGTCGTCCGTTGAAGCGAACAGACCGGCAAAGTCATCCCAATTCCGCAGCCTGGGGTCGGCATCAGCATTTGCTCGGATGTTGTCTGTGATCGCAGCGCTTTGCAGTGCGGTCAGCTGATCATTTGGCGACAGAATTTGTTCTAGCCAGTTCGTCACCCAATCAATCCCCGATTGGTCGGTTTCGACCCAGAGAGGATTGAGGCCCGTTGGGCGACCACTTTCCACGACCGAATAACGACCGCCCATCGCACGGATCGTCATTTCTAAACCGCCGCGATAATCAAAGCAGAACACGCGCGCACCTGTCCGCTGGGCTTGCGTCATCAGTAATGACGCGAGCAACGATTTTCCTGATCCAGTTTCCCCCATGATCAACGTGTGACCCGCTGGCGGTTCGCTGACAGATGTACCCTCGCGGTGGAAGGAGAACCGATATGGCCCACCTGTCGACGTCGGGAACACCGCAATCGGCGTTGACCATGGGAGTTCTGAACGACCTTTGCCAAGCGCAGTCCGATGAAGTGACGCGTATGAAGCAAAGTCCATGTTCGAGATGATAGTCTTGCGTGACCGCGCTGCCATGTTGCCCGGAAACTGCGCGAAATAATGCGCGCGCTTCACAACGGCGTCCTTAACCAGTCGGGCACCGACATTGCTACCAACGCCTTCAAGTTCTGACACCATTTCACGCAACAAGGCGCGGTCAGGATGCAGCAGGGAGATGGTGAAGTGATGCTCGCCGAGAGCAACATCGTTAACCAGCACCGCCTCTTCGAGCCTTTTCATGACCTCTTCGGCGCTTTTGCGCGCGTCATCCGTAGCTTTCATCACGCGGCGCTTGCGGCGAATGCTTTCACCCGCCCTGACACTCGGCATCGGCGCAAAACTCTGCGAAATCACGTAATCGCACGGCAGTGCGAAGTCATCGAAGATCGTGACCCACGACACAGGCGGGTAAGACTTCAACGCACGGATCACGCCAAAACGGTCCCCGTCGGGGCCATCCGTTAGCTCGAACCCTTCATCATCAAAGGTCACACGTTCGGAGAGAACTTCGTCGCTCAGAACCGTGACGGACCGGCTCGGATAAATGGGTTGTTCATTGCCTGTTTGCACCGAGCCAAGAAAGCCCAGCAATCCGCCCTCAGAGGCTTTCAGCACACGCGTGCGCTCAGTTCCAAGCGCCGACCGCACGAACCGGACCACCTCTGCCAGAATTTCCAGATCGCGCTGCGTGTCCTTTCCTTCGAGAAGGCGACTTGCGCCGCTGAATGCGCTTAGGAAACCGCGTTTCAGACGCGAGGTTTTGACAACAGAAATCGTCAATCGCGTGTCGCGAAGTTCACGCTGTTTCAGACCCGCTGACCAACGTTCATTGACCTCATAGGAGAAGCCGCGATCTTTGAACACGTCCAACTCATCCAAGAAGTCGATCTTGCGACTGATCTTGTGCGTATAGATGATGAAATCGCTGCCCATCTGGGCGAGGATGGACGCGAAAGACTTCTTGAGCAGGTCCAGCTCTTCGTCTCGTGTGGTCATCGCGTCGAGACCATCGACGCGAATGCAGGACATTAAACCATCGTCTGCTAGCCGCACGGTCACATCGTCCACCAAGGAGACATATGGAACGTGCATAAATCCGTGCCGCATGTTGCCCGCCTGGGCAACGATGTTCGCGGCGACATTGTTTACATCAAGGGCCATAGCTATCGCCCCCGAAGATCTTGCGCGCCCGTGTCCCCGGAACGGCACTCAGGCCGTTCCGGTACACATCGACAATCTTTTCATCTTTTTCCGCTGCGAAACGGCAAGCGGCATAAACGATGATGCACCAAACGATTGTCCAGATGCTCGCAGACCAAATCAATGGCACGACCGTGCCCGCAAAGAACGGTAGCGCAAAGGAATAGGGTAAGCCGAACAAGCGGCTTCCCTGGTTCACGGCTACAGCGAATGCGACACGTTCCTGCGCCATCTTAGGTGGTGCCCCAGATCGCTTGGACGAACGTCGGAATAACGCCGATGACAACGATGATCGTCAGCAGAGTAAAGACGCGGGTCCAGTCCAGGAAATTGAAGGCTCCGGCCATCAGCACACCGACCGCAACAATGGTCATAATCAACCGGCCGGTAAGACCCGTGAGTGCGTCCAATACAGATTGAAGAACCGAGTTTACGGAACTCAGATCAATTGCTTGGGCATAGGCGGGCATACTGACCGCCACCACCATGAGAGATGCCATTACGGCGATATTTCGAAACATGCTTTCTAGCTCCCGTTTGCTACGATGCGTTGGTAAACCCCGACCACCTTCACAACGTGGTTTTGGGTTTCTCGGTATGGCGGAATGCCACCATGGGTTTCGACAGCACCAGGACCGGCGTTGTATGCAGCCAACGCCAATTCCTTCGTGCCGAATTTATCCAGCATGTTCGCCAGATAACGGGCACTGCCGTCCAAGTTCTGGTGCATATCGCTCCGGTCAACGCCCAGATCACGCGCCGTTTCAGGCATCAGCTGACCCAAGCCGAACGCGCCCACACTCGATGTTGCGCGCGGGTTATATGCACTCTCAATTTCGATGTTTGCACGGAACAGCGACATCCACTGCAACGGCGACAAACCAGCTTTGATGACGCCTGGATGCTCGGAATAGCGAAAGCCGGTTTCGTTGATCGCGGCAAGAATTTCAGGTGTTGCTTTGCGCGCGCGTGGCACGGCGCGGCCCGCATTTAGCGTCGTTTCTGGTTCAACGCGCGGTTTGCCAAAAGCCAGAAGGCTCTTTGATCCCGAATACGGGACAAAGCCGCCTTGACCGACGACAAGTACACTGTCTGCGTTGCCCTTTGACGGTGCGCTAACCGCTGCGAGAAGAGCTAAGCTCGCTATTGTCGTCCTCACCTACATGGTCCCCGTCTGGCGATACATCAACCGACCAGATGACGCTCTGGCCTTTTGTGTGTGGAATTTTGATTTCCTTGACGCCAAGCTCCAAAGCGATACCGACGAGACCATTCGGTGTTGTGAAAATGCGTGGCTCTGCCGCGCGCTGTTTCACCAACACAGACCGAAAAGACTCATCAATGTCGTTTTTCTTGAGGATGTAGAGAACCCACTTACCTGTCACCGACCCGCGGTTGGTAACGATATCTTCTGTGGCCATGACCTCTACAGGTGCACCAGCAATGACATCCTCACGGAAGGATTTCATCATTATCACGGGTGCAAGTTCCCAAGAACGCATAGTAGCCTCTGACCATTGTACGGAACAGGCTTACTATCGACATTGCGTATCATAAAGGCGCTTTGCATCAATACTCCGTTTTGATCTCATAAGCATTGGATGACATCAAAACTTGCCCTTGTAAAGAGACTCATTTAAGGTTGAGAAATTCCCGCTAAGCGCGAGCCTTGAAGCGCTCGCCAGCGGCTTCCAGGCTGGATTACAACCAGCTTTGAATGACGGAAAACGTGCGCCGACAACAACTTAACGGAATGATCATGCGCCAGATTTTGCTAGCTGGAACGTTCATCTGGCTTCCCACTTTCGGAGCCTCGCAACAGGAAGCTCCAATCGGCACGCAGATCATCCATTTCTGCATTCCGCCAGAGGAACCCATCCTGGACGAAGCGTACTTGGCTGCCGTCAAACGCACCCGAGGCGAAGAAATGTCGGCCTTTTACAGCGCTGCTCAAGCATACCTGAACTGCCTACAGTTATCGCACAGGGACTACGTCGACCGCCTCAACGCGATCATTCAATCCGAACGTCCGTAGGGAATCAATACTTGGTCCTGACTATTGTGCAGCGTTATGATATCAATACACTATCGACCTATCAAAAAGCCGCTGCTATTGTTTAGCAAACCATCAACCTCGTGAGGACACAGCATGATCAAACGATTGTTGACCACATCCGCCGCCGCTGTCCTCGGCATTGCACTAACCACTGCCGACCGTGCGGAAGCATATGCCGTGGACTGCGCCATCCTTTTGTGCCTCGCGGGCGGCTGGCCATCTTCCGCTGAGTGCACACACGCGCGCGCTGTTTTCATCCGGCGAATAACGCCTTTCCCAATCGCGCCGCCGCTGCAAATCTGGCGTTGCCCCATGGGTGTTGCAGCGAACTCAGCCTCGCCGTCACAACGTCTCATGGATCTGGCCTTCAAAGACGCACCGCCTGCCATGCAGACATACCATCCAGACGATCACCACTACGACACAATTGGTTCGTCCGACTTCAACAACCCGCAACCTGTTTTAAGCGCGCCAGACCAAGAACGTGACAGCTCAGCAACGTTGACCATCGCGGACGGCCGCCGCGAGGATGGGTCATTTGACCCCCTCGCCTTCCTACAATTGGCTGTAACACCCGGTGCTGACATCGACGTGTCAGGTCCAGCCTTTGCGTTCATTCGATCCATTCGCGTCTTTGATATCAGCGTTCGACAATATCAAAGAGGGGGCGAAGAAGGCGGATGTGAACGCTCAGGTCGCGTGCGGATGGGCCAGTACGGATCGCAGGGACAATTCTGGTGGCAAAACGTCGGTGCGAGCGCTGCGCCAGCTCTTGCAGGTATATCCGGTTACGGTCGCGACTGTCCGAGCATCCGAAATCGCTCTGTTTTCATCGAATGGCGCGACCACGAAGGCAACTACGACTACGAGGCAGTTCATTACTAGATGACTATCCGTAGTAGGGCGGCAGCCACCACTCACAATGAATTGCGCCGCCCTACCATCTTAGGTACATCTATCAGCAAAAGAACAATAGAGCAGAATCAAGAAGGAGACACAGGCAACACCCCACCAAAAACAAACCCCCCGCAAGGCGGCAACCATGCGAGGGGGGTTTGGTAGAACCTCGGGACGGCAATCCCGAAAAGGCTATCTAACTCAAGTTTGGTTTTATCATTCAAGACACCACAACGGCAAGCAAAAACCGCATCTGTGCGGACAGAGTTTTTGCATCTCGGCCTAACTCTTGAATAAACCACAAGAATTAGCCCCAGACGCAATAATTTGCCAACGACGCAGCAGCCACCACCAGCTGTTGTATGCTAGGTTAAGAGTTGCATAGATTCGAAAGGAGCACCGACCGATCCAAACAAAAACCCCCGCAAGGCGGCGGCCTATACGGGGGGATTGAAAAACCAAGAAGCGCCAACTTCTCGATCAGCTCACTTGTTGATCAGGTTTTACCATCCCTCTTTCCAACCGAGCAAGCAAAAACCGCATCTGTGCGAACAGAGTTTTTGTGCCTTGGCTTGGGACAGAACCACCACCTGTTCCAGCCCTGGGCACGACGCCCAAACAAACCGGCAGCGTGCTTCTGCCAACAAGCGAAAGGAAAAACGAACCCACCAGAAAAGCAAAACCCCGCAAGGCGGTGAACCTTCCGGGGGAGCTATGATCACAGAGCGCCAACTCTGAAACCGTGAGAATACTTAGATCGATCATACCACCCCCAGATCACAGCAGGCAAGAGAAAACGCACTTGTGCGAATAATGAAGAATTGCCCGTCGCCGTCTTGCTCTTAAACGAGAGAGACAGAGCAATGACACGTGCGAAATCCGCACTCCCAACGCCAAATACGGCGACCTATCACACGTATGTAGACGAAGTGGTCACACCCACCCTCTACGACAGTTTCAACCGCAACATGGCGAACGCCCTGCTTGCGCTTCTGCGGTATCTTGAACAACGCCGATATGACTTTTCTGCAGCCCGTGCGTTTCAAACGCGACCGATTTCTGTTGCCGCCATCGCAGACCATTTTCGTGTCACCAAACGGTCTGTCCAACGCTGGTTTGCCAACCTAGAGCGCGTCGGCATCGCAGCGCGCGTCTACCGCAAAAATCCCAGCCACAAGTTCAAAAACTTGCTCAATAGGATCGACTTCACCGGCTTTTCAGCATGGTTCAGCACACTTGCAGCCAAAGCAAAGAAAGAGCAGCGCGACGCCCAGAGTCGCCCTAAGAAACAAATCTCTTCGAGATCTATATTTAATCCAAAGATTTCTGAGAAAGATGGGAGAAAGGATGCTCACGACGCGAGCAACACGCCATCCTTCCCAAAATCCGGCCCGATTAAATATGACAAACACTGGCTTGGCATCGCCTATGACAACCTGCCACCACGGCCACACACACCTTGCACTACTGCGACAGCAGATGCGTTCCGAAAACACCTCAAACAGCTTGGAATTGGCTTCGATCATCCATCTATCAGCAAGAGATGGGCGAATTTCTGTAAAGGCAGGTATCCAGTCAGGTGATAACCGAACCCGACAAAAAAGATGCGTTACAGCAGCGTTAAGGCAGCGAATGACAGCCCGAGTAATGCCACAAACCTTGTCCAATCCGCAGCTGTCGGATGTAGACCGGCAACCTTCGGAACAAGGTTTTCAGTGACCCATGCGGGTTCAAACTGTCGTCCGATCGAATACAGAACCATGTATCCGCCAAACGCGATCACCGATGCATGAGACATGCCAGAAACAATCTGATCAAGCGCACTTGGGAAAGCCGGCGGACTGCGTGGCAGTTCATCGCTCACCAACAGCAGCAAAAACCAACCGCCAAGAAAATATGCCCAAAATCGCATGTAGAAAATGACCAACCCCGTGAGGCTTGCGATGAACGTCGCAGCCGCGACCGAAATCAAACCGCCCTGGAAATCCAGATCACCACGCAGCACGCCAGGAACGGCAAAGACCACAATCAACCCGATCAAGCCGAGCAGGGTATAGTCACTCAGAGGGTGTCTGAATTTCAGCATGTTCTGACCCCACATTTATCAGCAGCGACCATCAGTATAGGTGTAACCCGTTTAAACCATGACAACGCCGCCGCACAAATCGTTGCTTAACCCAGGTTAGTACATCTGGCCGGCTTTCTGAGTCCGCTCTGAGCATCGCCCCACGTCGACATTGCTCTCTTTCTATTCCCATCACCGTTGCATTTCATCGAGGTCTTGTTCAGGCTCTCATTAAATTCGAAATCGGAACCTGGGACTGAATCGTGCCTATAAACGTAGATCTCGGTGGCATTGCAAACGCTATCACCGCAGCAGCAGAAAGCCTCGGTAAGTTCGCGGATAGTGTCTCAAAGGTGGCCAGCCTTTCGATAGCAGGATATGATGAGGTGACCGCTCGTAAGGATCAGGCGAGACTTAAACAACTCTACATGAAATTGGTCGATTATGAGACAGTTCAAGGTAACGCTGAACATGCTCTTGAGACCTATATAAAATATTGTGAAAGCGGGGCCACTGAGGCGCATCTTGGCCCAATTTGGTCTGAGTTTAGGTCCAAAATCGACACCCTTGCCGCCGAATTAACGCCAATCGTTGAGGCATGGAAAACCAAGCAGGCCGACTTCATTTTGGAAGAAGCATACGTCACTTTGAGAAAGACGCTGTCTGTAAGATCCGAACTCTTTTTTGATTTCCTCAAGATGGATGAGCCTAAGACTGCCGAAGAAGTTGCCCAGGTACGTTTGCTACCCCACGCGAGGCCGCGCCATAAGTCCGAACTGAAAAGATCAAGAGTGGCTTTGAGTTCGTATCTCTCAAAATAGTCGGCGAGAAATCAGGGTATTCATTTTCACGTAAACTCAACTCGCCAGTGCATCGCGTTTCCGTCTACCGTCTCGATGTTCTTTCGAAACTGACTGCCGCCCCTGCCCCACCTATCGGCGGCGCACCAGGCTCTAGCCTCCAGCCGGCAAAACCGGCTTACACCCAGAACACCGCACCCGCGCACGCACTGATCCAATAGTCCTGGCTCTGTCTCTTCCGAGCCAGTCCCCATCCCTTGCATCATGTCCGTCAGCGGCCACGGCGATCTGCCCGTTGGGTCACGATCCTTGGGGCCTTCGGCCTACGGCCTGCGCGGCTGCGCCTTGCATCCATAGCAATCCCGCGCGATCGCGGGACTAAGTAGAGAAGGACAGCGACCCCTCCGCTTCGCTCTAGGGACGCTGACACCTTTTCCAATCCAGATCCGCCCAACAGACCTGCCCTGGCCGGTCAACCATTGCGCATCCCCGAAAATAGTCACCGATTTCCCCGGCCCACTGGGCCTCCTCGCGCAACAAATCGGAGCCGATTTACGTGGCAAACCCTCCTCGGAGGGTGCGCGTTGACAGTCCAGTTCAGGCCCGTGGGTCGGGCTTCGCCCACCCACTCTGTTCCCCGGAAAAACATGCGTTTTTCCAGAGAAGAGAGGGGAGGCGCAGCCCATTGGCGGAAAGAGGTCAAAAAGACCCGACCGCATCACCACAAGGAGGCCAGAAATGGCAAATGTTATGGACCGAACTCAGGTCGTCGCAGGTCAGAACGACCTAATTCGAAAAGCACTCGCAGACTCCAATGCAGGCCGTGAGGCCAAGGCAAAAGGCATCCGGTACAAACTCGTTTGGACACCCGGCGTCAACGATGCACTGTTCCTGACAGGCAAGATCGCACGGTTGGCAATCGCCATCGCAACCTTTGACGACTTCACCGAAGACAACGACCCCTACAAACAACGGGACTTCTTTTCGACCGAAGTCGAAGGCACGAAGGTGTTCGTCAAAATCGACTACTACGACCGGGAACTGAAATACGGGTCCGAAGACCCCTCCGACCCCGCGCAAACCATGCGCGTCATCACCGCAATGCTTCCGAGCGAATACTGAGATTGAGCGTCCCGCAAGGGGCGGTCAATGGCGCAACCCGCGCCCGAAAGGAGGTGATGAAATGTCCAAAAAACTCATTGAGCAGCGCAAGAAAGAAGCTGTCGAGCTTGTGAGAAAGGGAGGTCTCTCCGCCAAGATCGGCCTCGCCTTTCTAAAGCAACACACCGCGTAAGCGGCACGTCTCACCCCGGAAACGGGGTGGGAAACCAATACCAAAATCCACACCACACATCAAGGAATGTCCCAATGACAAAGCAAACAGATATCGTTGCCACAGAAGCCCGGTTTCCACTCGTAAACCTCACTCTGTCACCCCTCAACCCACGCCAAGTTGTGCCCGACGCAGACGTGATCGAACTGGCGCAAAGCATTTGGGATGCTGGCCTGATCCAATCCATCGCTGGATATGACCATGGCGACGGTACCGCCGAGATTGTGGCCGGTGGACGCCGTTTGCGCGCCCTGCACTATTTGGCCGACAAGCACCCGAACCTCGCTACCACACGGCCCGAACTGGCAAGCCCCATGGTTATGCTGGCACCCGACATCGAAACAGCCGAGGCATGGGCATCCACTGAGAACGTCGCCCGTCGCGACCTACACCCGGCAGAAGTAATCCGAGTCTATGGAAAGATGGAAGCCAATGGCGGCACGCCTGCGTCCATCGCCCGTGCATTTGCCGTGAATGAAAAACATGTCTATCGCCGCCTTGCATTGGCAAACCTGCCGGAGCCGGTTCTGGACAGCTTGCAGGCTAATGACATCAGTCTGTCAACCGCCGCTGCATTCACCGTTAGCACCGACGAAAAGCTGACCTTGGAGGTGTTGGAACAGGTCAAAGACCGCAATCTGAGTGAATATCAAATCAAGCAAATGCTGAAACCGGATGCCGTGTCAGACACCGACCGGCGCGCGATCTATGTGACGGAAGCCGCGTACATCGAGGCAGGGGGTCGCAAGACCACAGACCTCTTTGCGGAAAAGGTGTTCTTTGATGATGTGGCTTTGCTGGACGCCCTCTTTGCCGAACATTGCGCAGAGGCCGTTGAGGGCCTGAAAGCCGAAGGTTGGAAATGGATCGAATTGCACCCAAGCCCGCATTTCTACGAATGGAATCAAGAGTACAATAAGTTCGGGACGGTGTACCCGGTCGAAGGCGAGTTGTCGGAAGATCAGGCCGAGCGCTATGACGAACTGGCGGAACTGGCCGAGGGAGAAGTCATTGACGCGGCAGGCGAGGCCGAACTTGAAGTCCTGCAAACGATCCTAGACGGGGATTTCACAGACGATCAGCGCACCCATGCGGGCCGCTTTTTCTACATCGACAACCGAGGGAAACCGCAACTGACCAGCGCCATGATCCGGCCCGAGGACAAGGCGGCAGCAATTGAGGCCGGTGTGCTGCGGAAGTCGATGCACGGTGGCGGTAGCGATGCGCCCAAGTCACCAATCTCTAACGCTCTACGCGATGACCTGACCCGTATCTCGCAAGGGGCACGGCAACATGCGGCCCTGCGCGATCCAGACTTGTTGATTGACCTTTTGGCCTATCAACTGAGCCATGCGCTGCATTGGCAAAGCCCGCTTGGGATCAACCTGATAGACGTTCCGAACTGGCCGACGACAGAAGCCGAGGGCTACACACTGGACGACCGTCTCACAAGCAACCCACCCCGTGACATGTTTGAAACAAAGGACTTTGGCGCATCATTCCGCGCGTTTAGGAAAAAGGGCCAAGATCATGTGCGTGGCGAATTGGTGCGGTTTCTGGCGGCGCAATTCAAAGGTGGCGATGCCTCTTTGCGAAAGATGATCGACAAGGTGATCCAGCCGAACACGCGTGAGGTTTGGACACCGACAGCAGCCAACTTTTTTAGCCGCGTGGGCGGTCCCTACATGGTCACACTCTGGCGTGACCTGTTGGAACTGGCAGAGGATCACCCGACAGTCACGACCTTTGCCAAGCTGAAAAAGAGCGAGAAAGCCGAGAAGCTGGAAGCGCTGTTTGGTGATGCTGAATACCGGGCGGCGCAAGGCGTCACTGACGAGCAAGCCGCGCGGATCGACGCGTGGTTGCCGGAAGGCATGGAGTGAAAGGTGTGTAGGGCGCGCAAGCGCCCTGCCGCTCCACTGATGGAGATGACCATGACTTTCCAACATCCCACTTGGCCCGGTGTAAGCGAACCCGTCACAGGCGCAGACCTGCGCGTCTTGTCCTTGGGTGCGGGTGTTCAAAGCACCACCCTGGCCCTGATGGCCGCGCATGGCGAAATTGGACCTATGCCAGATATGGCAATTTTCGCAGACACGCATTGGGAGCCAAAGGCGGTCTACGATCACGTCGATTGGCTCATGTCGGGCAATGTCCTGCCCTTCCCCGTGCATCGCATCTCAGCCCTGAACCTTCGGAAGCAGGTCGTGGACCGCGCGGCACAGGCCGATGGACGGTACATCAGCGTCCCGTTCTTTCTTGATGCAGGCGGCATGGGACGCCGCCAGTGCACCAACGATGCCAAGATCGTGCCGATCCGAAAAGAACTCCGCCGCTTGCTGGGCGTGCCCAAGGGTGCGCCCGCAACCCGGTACCGCGTGGAGCAGTGGATTGGGATCAGCACCGACGAAATGCAGCGCATGAAAGAGGCGCGCGAAAGCTGGATGACGCACCGCTGGCCGCTCATCGAGGCGCGTATGTCCCGAGGCGATTGCCTTGCGTGGCTCGAAAAACATGGATACCCCGCACCGCCCAAATCGTCGTGCATTGGGTGCCCGTTCCACAACGACCGAATTTGGCGCGACATGCGCCGCGATGATCCGGCATCTTTTGATGATGCAGTGCAGGTTGACCGTGCCTACGGCAAGACCAAAGGGATGCGCAGTCACGAATATATGCACCGCTCCTGCCAACCACTTGACGCTATCGATTTCAATGCGCGCACGACAGAGCAGCAGATCGACTTTTGGGACGAATGCGATGGGGTATGTCGAACGTGATCAAAAAATTTCAGACTGACCAGTGACAATGGGTTCATGTACACGCAATAAGGGAATTCAGTTATTCAAAATCCCCGGCGCCATCTGGCGCGATTTTTCCTTGTGGTGAGGAAACATCACCTGGCCCCGCTTCGGCGGGGCCTTTTTTTATGCTTGGCCAGGTCCCACCCCCAAGCAGAGTCGAGATGTTGAACGCCACGTTGAGAAAACAAAGGATAGCGCCCACAAAACCGATCCAAGCCAGTCCGCTCTGTTCGGTAGCAGCAACCAAACCCATCGCGACGAGCGCAGGGATCATCATGCAAATGGACACAATATCTTCTATTTTGCTTTTGAACACGTGTCACTCAATCCCACAAAGCGCGGCTCGTTGAGCCGCGCTTTCATTTACCACTCGATTGGAATTTACGATGCGCGTTGAAATGCCAAGCCTGCCGGTAGTGCCGCTTGGCAAGCCAACCGTTTTTGCCACCAGTTCAATCGTTCACACCAAACAGGCTCTTCATCGCCTGTATTCCAACGCACCACATAGCCGACCTCGCGTGCCGATCCTGATGGGTCCAAGACCAACAAGGCAATAGGTGTTCCAACCTCTTTCTCGCAGGTTGAGACCTTCGGAGCGGCCGCGTCGGTTGGTCGTTTCACCCTGCCCTGTTCTACATCTGTCTTTGGACTTCGCGATGCAGTTTTAACCTCAGCTTTTCCTGTCATTGTTCATCCCCCGCATGACAAACCCGGATGAGTGTTGCGCGTGGCGGCGCGCTCCGGTTTTTGTGAACAGCTACACGTTTTACTAGAACTTGGAAGCGCTATGTATACACGACACAAACCGAAAATAGGCGACCAAGACCGACAAAGTGACCCGTAACAATTTGGTTAGAAACGGTAAATTTTTTGTTGCAGCGCAGCAAAGCGACAAGCCTTTCAAGATACTATTTGCCGAACTCGCAGCCCAGGGCGCAGGACGTCCGGTTGATGAAAGAGGTTTTCCAGACGGTCCGTGGACAGCAGAGTCTCTAACTGATGCGATTTGTGCGCTGGAGGGCAACGATAAAGGGATCGAGCTGCGCACAGTGCAACGCTGGTTCCAAGACAATGACCAAGGCATTCATCACACCAACATCCGCTGGCTGCCGCGAGTCATAGGATGGGGGGAGGCGGAAGAGGT
>ERZ1740072.611-NODE-611-length-14184-cov-17.663741_pt1 | contig 14184 bp, 11 predicted proteins | sample MGYA00581733_ERZ1740072 | MGnify/ENA primary metagenome ERZ1740072 (study PRJEB43018, sample SAMN04849741) | marine metagenome | isolation source: floating plastic debris | place: Pacific Ocean | collected 2008-08-30 | study: EMG produced TPA metagenomics...
CGGTTTTCCGCAAAGCGGTAGCTTCTGAGGTTTGTTGAGCCTATAAGGGGCAATTAACCATCCCGGGTCTAGAGCTGCTCCCACAACACTTTGATACCATCTGGAAGATAATTCGAGATTTCTTGCACGATTTCCCCTGGCAGCTCATCTCTAACGGTGGAGAAAACAGCAATGGCCACTCCCTGGGGCGTTACATCTTTAGCAACGCTGCCTTCTTGGGCAATACGTCGCATAAAAATCTCAGAATCAATGTTGAGTGGGGGGCGCAATCGACTGATAAATCTGACGATCAGGTTGTCATCTTTCCAAAGCTTAGCAATTTCTTGATTACTAAACGCTGCTTCAATCCGATCGGATACTTTAGTGGGCATCATATCCCGCATGGTTCGAAATACAACGACAGTGGTATCGCGGGCATCGTAGATGTCAGGAAAGTTCGCTTTCTGCATGACCTTTTCTAAAAAGATCTTCTGAGAGTCATTGATAGCCGCTCCCGCCATGATAATCTCCTGATTTATCGATTTTTTAATTAATAATCTGATTTGAAAATTTTCAGTACTCTATTGCTGGATGTTAGCAAACTCTTTGTTAATAAAATCTAACTTTATGTTGCATTGTGATGTGGATGACGCTTATAGGCGTATCCATTGGGCTGGCTCTTAAAGCTGAGTCTAGTGGCTGACAGACAATAATGAAACCCGACAGCATTCATTATTGTTATTCCCATATGTCAGTCAGTCAGTAGGTAGTTCCAATTAGCTGATGTATCAATAGTTTTTTGATTGTCAGCAAACAGTTTGGGTATAAATAGCCCCGATTTTGCCTTATAAGTTTTAAATTCCGAACAACGAGAGAGAGACTTATCTTTCTTAAGCATGTTGGGTATAAATAGCCCGGCAGCAAAGCCTCCTAAAATAATAAATGGCAGCCAGTGCATGGCTAACATGGCAAAGGCTAGATAAATTAGAATCTCACCTAGATAATTTGTGTTGCGACAGCGAGCAAAGCAGCCTTCGGTAATCAAACCTGATTTGTATTTAAGGGTGTAATACGTCTGACCATCACTAAGCGTAGTGTAAAAAGACGCCAAAGATAGTTATGGCAATCCGGCGGATCTCAACGGATCGGTTCCTACACTTAAATTACTTAAGTTAACAGTGCCTAGCAGGGTAGCCTTAGCCATGACCTGGCCCATGTGCATCTGCCAGATTAGTTCAGGTTAGTTAGGGCAATAGACATCCCTAAAAGCCTGCCATTACAACCGCTAACCCAACTTGCAATCGATATTGGCATAGCTTCTGCTTTGGAGATATGCCAATATCGATTGCTATACCCTGTAATGATAATTGAGCCACTTTAGCGAATTACAGGTATACATTATCGGTTAGTGCGCTAAAGTAATCGCCATATTCAGCATCAATTTTTCTCTGGCTGATACGTATATGAGTCCCAAACGCGATCCTCGTCACAAGCCTATTTCCGTTCCCCGTAGTCGGCCTCGGAGCCAGGGAGTGCCCCAGCGTCCCGCCCCAGCGCCGTCCTATGCTGGTGTGGTGCCTGGTAACGTGGCTCCGGCCACTGTCGCCGCTGCTGTTGAAAAAACACCAACCCAAGGGCCTGGATTTAGGGGGTTAGCATTTTTTCGATGGATCGGTAGCTGGCAGTTTTTACTGCTAACAACGTTAGCGCTGCTGACGGGCACCCTTGCCTTTGCGGTAACCAGCTTATTTCGGATGCCTAACTTGCCTAACTGTCGGGCAATTTTTTGGCCAACGGCATCGGCCGCTATGCGGCTACAGTGTGCTGAATCCTATGCGGACCAGGGCAGTGTTGACTTTTTATTGGAAGCGATTGGGCTGGTTGAGAAGCTGCCCGATGACCATCCGCTGCGGGCTGAGATTGATGCCAAGGTGGAAACCTGGTCCAGCGAAATTCTGGAAATGGCGGATGAGCAGTTCCATTTGGGTGAGCTTGAACGTGCGATCGCAACCGCCAAACAAATCCCTATCGATACAGCCGCCGCTGACAAGGTAGAAAGTAATATTCGCCGTTGGCAGCGCATTTGGGGTGAGGGGTCAGAAACCTTTGAAGAGGCAAAGCAGCAGCTAGTCGATGGCAACTTTAAAGATGCCTTTGGTCTATCGGTGCGGCTATTGGATGTCAGCAACGATTATTGGTCTAAAACCAAGTACACCGAACTCACCAAGCTGATTAGCCTAGCCCGCGAAGATAGCCGAAAACTTGGCAAAGTAAAGCGTTTGATGGATCGAGGCACCGTCAGCAACTTTAAAGAAGCCCTCAAGCTGCTGGGCTCAATTAAAACTGAAAGTGTGCTCCATAGCGAAGCCAAAGACCTCAAAAAAACCATCGCCAAGGACATGCTTCGGGTGGCCGAAGATTCCCTGGCCCGACAGCAGCTGGCCCAGGCGGAAGAAATCTTAGCAGCCGTCCCCAGAGATGAGGGGTTAGACCAGGAAATTGCCGACTTCCAGGTATTTACAGAGGCCTATCGACGGGCCTGGAGCGGAGATGCCCTGGGTTTAGACTCCGCCATTACTCGACTACAAAGCCTGGGGCGCGATCGTCCTCTATATAACCGCGCCCAGACATTGATCGGCCAGTGGCGGGCTGAGATTAGAGCGCTGGCTCAGCTAGATGTCGCTCGTCAGATTGCCGCTCCAGGTAATGTTAATGACCTGCGGTCGGCGATTATTCAGGCTCGGCAGGTAGAGAGTGATAATCCACGCTGGCAAGAAGTGTCTACCCAAATTGACCAGTGGGAAAAGCGGGTACAAACCACCGAAGATCAGCCAATTTTGGCCCAAGCCGACCAGTTAGCCAACGTGGGCACCCCCCAGGCTCTGCGCCAGGCAATTCAGGAAGCACGCAGAATTAGTGCTGATCGGGCCCTGGCCGATGTCGCCCAAAAACGGATTGAGCGCTGGCAAAAACGCATTGAAGCGATTGAAGACCGCCCGCTGGTGGAGAAGGCTCGACAGCTAGCAACAGCAGGGGATTTGGCAGGTGCGATCGCAACCGCCTCCCGCATTTCCCCCGAGCGCTCCCTCTACGAAGAAATCCAAAACGACCTAGCCAGCTGGCGCGACCAGCAGCAAAACCAAACCCTGCTACAAGAAGCCAACAACATTGCCCGCTCTGGTACAGCCAATGATTTGGCCAGGGCTATCGTCACCGCAAACCAAATCCCAGCAAGCAGCGGCCAGCACAAAAACGCCCTACAGCAAATCAACCGCTGGAGTTGGGACCTGCTCAGTTTGGCAGAAAGTGAATCCCGCAGCAGCCTAGACCGAGCCATTCGATTAGCCAACCAAATTCCAACAGCAGCGGCAGCTTATTCCAATGCCCAAAGCCGTATTCAATCCTGGCAAGTAGCTACTCAGCGGCAAGACGGTGACATCGTAGAGTTCACCCAAACAGAACCTGCACCAGCAACCTTGGATGAGCTTACTGGGAATGAATAATTCTGAACATTATTAGAGCCCAACGGAGAGGGTGGGATTCGAACCCACGGTACCTTTCGGTACACTCGATTTCAAGTCGAGCGCATTCGACCACTCTGCCACCTCTCCAGGTGAAATTGCTTCTATGCCATTAGCCAGAAGCATCAGCTATGCTAGCCCAAATTTACCCAGGCGTCTAGTAGTGTGTTGAGTTTTTGTGGCACAGCGATAGAGGTATTCCTCGGCCACAATGTTGGCTGTGTCATTGATCCAAACCAAACGCACGGCTTGAACCCTGCCTGCCTGCAGCGTAACCAATGTAAAGCTATGCTGCCTGCCTGCCTCGGTTTCAATAACGCGGGGAACCTGGGCTCCATTGACGTAGACCGTGCCGTAGTCATCTACCACCAGACGCTGTCGCAGACGGGTTTTGTCATGTCTGAGTTCATGGTGCATGTGACCAAAGACCACGAGGGCAACCTGTTTGCCTGAGCGTTGGGTATGTGCGATCGCATCGGCAAAATCTGGGTCTCCATAGTCACCGCCATTACGCTTCCAGTCTCGACCGCAAATATCATGCACCTGATCTCCTAAACCAGTTGGACCGTTGTGCCCTAGGAAAATCAGGGTATCTTGCTCAGCGGTTTTTGCCACCCTACAGATTTTGGTAGCTGACTCCTCAAAACTGCCCACATGGCAGCGCTCTTGATAGAACCGCTGATGACGCCACCTGGAGCCCCCCCAACTGTAGGGACGTGCCCCGACAACGGTGAGCTTACACAGAGGCACCTCTAACTTATCAAACCCCACATGGCACGCCCCTAAGGCATCTAGCTGCTGCTGCAGGCGATCTTCCTTAAGCGGATCGTAAGGACAGTCTTTTCGATTGCGTTTACTAGCCGTGTACCAGGCATCATGGTTGCCGAGAATCACAGCTTTGGGTAACGGGACAGCCGCTATCTGCCGAACAATGGATAGGGCCTCGTTACCAAAATCTCCAACAAAGAGCACCAGGTCCAAGCCCAAAGCTTCAAGCACACTAGAATCTGAGCTACTCCATTGTCCATGGACGTCTCCCACAATGGCAATCTCAGCTGAGCTTCCCGCCATCACATCCAGGTCAGTATTATTTGTCCCTACCCGCACCATAAATCGTTGTTTAATCTAAACATGTTCTGTTGGTCCAAGGCACATTTTTTCCCATGACCCAGCTGATTATATTCACCGACCTTGATGGCACGCTTCTCAATGGCGAGACCTACGACTATGCCGCAACCGTGCCCATTATCCAGCAATTAAAGTCACTAAAGATTCCAGTTATACCTGTGACCAGCAAGACGCGAGCCGAAGTCGCTACCCTCCGCCAGGATGTGGGCTTAACCGACCCGTTTGTCACCGAGAATGGTAGCGGTATTTTTGTTGAAGTCAATCATAATCCGTTTAATGAATCGCCGGGTGAACAAGACGGCAATTACTACGTGGTGGATTTGGGCTGCCCCTATGTACAAGCGAGGGCAGGGTTGCGGGTAATTGCCAATGAGCTACGCCACTCCCTACTGGGCTTTGGCGATATGACCATCAATCGACTACAAAAATATACCGGGCTATCGGCTAAAGATGCCCAAGAAGCCAAAGCTCGTGAGTTTAGCGAGCCTTTTATCACCCCCAAAGCCGTTACCCCCGAGCAAATCGTCGAAGCCGTTGAAGCCGTCGGCTTTAAGGTCGTTGTGGGCGATCGCTTTTCCCATCTGATTGGCCCCAATGCTGGCAAAGGTAATGCCGTAAAACAGCTGGTGGCTCTTTACCAAAGCATTTTGCCTCCAGACGAAACCATCGTCACCATTGGGTTAGGCAATAGCCCAAACGACTTGGACATGTTGGAACATGTAGATCACTCAATCGTATTGCCGGGCGTTAATGGCCCCCACCCACAACTAGCCGAGCGGGGCTGGGGCATTGCGCCATCACCAGCGCCCCAGGGGTGGGTAGATGCCGTCACTGCAATATGTCAGCGGTTTGATATTGGGCTGCACAGCTAGGCGCAAAGATTATTGGGCACCAGATTATCAGGCTAAGGGTAGCCACGCACCTCCCCCCCTCAATGCCCATCGCCTCAGTTTCTTGAATCCGACCTTACTGACATTTATGGTTAAAATAACTATAATTAACCCAGGTCAAAATCTAATTTAAGACTATAAATGCCGTTGCTGGTTTAGAGGATGAACCGATCTAGAAAAAAGTTACTGTGCCAGGATTTTTTAGATTAGATCATTCCAAGGATTAGCAACGCCCCATAAACAACTCGTGAGTTTGTCTCCATGTTCACAACTACATCAGCACCTACTACTGGACTGCCCAAGGACCTTTTTGGCGCCATTGAGACCCTAAAAAAAGAGCTTAATGCCATTGTTCTAGCCCATTACTACCAAGAACCAGATATTCAGGATATTGCTGATTACATTGGGGACTCGCTGGGGCTATCACAAAAGGCGGCTGCCACCGATGCTGAGGTGATTGTGTTTGCTGGGGTACACTTCATGGCTGAGACAGCCAAAATTTTGAACCCTGACAAACTAGTACTTTTACCGGATCTAGATGCAGGCTGTTCCTTAGCCGATAGCTGTCCACCAGCAGAATTCGCCAAGTTCAAAGCGGCCCATCCTGACCACATTGTGGTGTCCTATATCAACTGCACCGCTGAGATTAAGGCCATGAGTGACATTATTTGCACTAGCTCCAATGCGGTAAAACTTGTGAACCAGATTCCACCGGAGCAGCCGATTATTTTTGCTCCCGATCGGAATCTAGGTCGCTATGTTGCGGCTCAAACAGGCCGCGATCTGGTGCTGTGGCAGGGCAGCTGCATTGTGCACGAAACGTTTTCAGAAAAGAAAATGCTGCAGCTCAAAATGGAGCATCCCGGTGCTGAAATTGTGGCTCACCCTGAATGTGAGGAGGCTATTCTACGCCACGCCAACTTTATCGGCTCAACCACCGCCTTACTCAACTATGTAGACAGCAGTGAAACCGAGCAGTTCATTGTGGTTACAGAATCCGGCATCATCCACCAGATGGAAAAGCAGCTACCACAGAAGCTGTTTATCCCGGCCCCACCCGATGCCAACTGTCAGTGCAACGAGTGCCCCCATATGCGGCTCAACACCCTAGAAAAACTATACTTGGCCATGAAAAACAAGACGCCTGAAATCACCCTACCGGCGGATATTCGGCAACAGGCCCTGGCCCCCATTCAACGCATGTTGGCTATGAGTGCTTAGGGGTTTGTATCGGTCAGGTTAGTGAGGACGATGGGTATTTCTGAATGCCTTGAACAACCACTAACCTGATTCGCCATCGACGTAGCCTCTCCTTTGGGGATATGTATGGCGATATGTATCCGTCGATGGCGCCCCATTTCCCTAATCCTTCAAATGCTCTCTCAGTTGATACGTGAGCAAATCAACTACCTTATTTCCCTTAGCCTGGTTTTTACCAAGGGCGGTTTGGGCCGATTGCTCAATGCGCTCAACGTCCGTGCTGGGCAAATCTAGCAGACTTACTAACTTTTGATAGGTTGCTTGCTCGTCCTGATTGATCAGGTCTTCATCTGGGGTACGCGCGCTGGAGCTGATGACCTCATAACCAAGACGCAGGACAAATTCCTTTTCTGCCTGGGTGGCGAGTTTGGGTACTAGCTCTTCTAAGGGCAGGTCTTGTACTAAGTAACCTTGGAGTTCTTGCTTAACGGATTCTTGGCTTTCAGGTGTGGTGGCAAATACCTGACTAAAGTTAGTCAGCATGACATCAGCTTCTTCTTTGGCTAGGCTGCCATCAGCCCACGCCAGCGCTAGCACAATGCGTAGCAGATTCATCTGACGCGGAGTAATAGAAGGAGGCAGTTGGGTACCCATGAAAGTTCAGTGTGGTACAACGCCTTAAGTATCTGTCTGCCCACAGAAAAATCCTCGGAGAGCAAGGTTTTTTTCAATATGTGGCAATAATTTGTAACCCGGCCTGGGCTAACGTTACTTCTGAGCTAGCTGCACTAAATGATTAAATCCTTTTAGCTGGAGGGTTTGACCATTTTGACCGGTGGTAATCCACTCTCTCTCTTTTAACTTTTCCATAATTTTAGCGGCGTCTTCCTTGGGGACATCGGCAACAGCGGCCAGATCGTCGATGGGCAAGCTAAAAATTTCTGGAATCGTATCTTTATTTTCACCATAGGCCTCGGCTAGCGCAGTGAGAGTATGGGCAAGCTTGACTGCCGCAGGCTTACGACGTCGCTGAAAATGGCTGTTGGTATGGCGTAGACGCTGCACCATCATCTGTAGCATGCGGTGATGCAAATGGTGATCTTGAAACAGCGTATCGATGAAGTGCTGTGCTGGAACACTTAGTAGCTTAACGGGCGATAGGGCGACGACATCTGTGGAACGAGGGGACTCGTCTAAAATTGCCATTTCTCCAAAAAAATCGCCCTTGCCTAAAACGGCCAGGGTTACATAATCACCGCCCGTATCGTGGCGTACTTTGATCCAGCCAGCCACAATTAGATAGATGGCATTTCCCCAAGAGTCCTCCATCAAAACAGTACGCCCGGCTGGATAGGTAAGCTCGGTGGCTGCCGATAGCAGACTGGTTAAGGTGTCAGGATTTGCGGCGTTAAACAATGGAAATAGAGCACTTAGGAGATCGGGCCGCATGGACTTTTTCAGGGTAAGTGTAGTCATATATTAGACCTACGAGTGAGCAGCTATGCCACAAAAGGCATGGTGGAGGTATTTTCTTAGATACTCTCTGGGTTTGTTAAAAAAACGATAAAGTTGAGCAAATTGTGTAAGTGGGTTTACGGAATTAGCTACTGGCCGTCACCGATGCGTATCCGTCGTTTTTGGGATGGAGCATGGGGGGCATGTTATCGCCCTTAGGTTACCCAGCTTGCTGGGGGTACACACCTTACCCTATGTATGGTGTTGCTCCCATGGGCCAGCACCAGTATGGACCAATCGCATTGGGTGAACTGAGCTGAGAAAATATACAGCCCACCCTAGTTAATTTCAGTATATTTAAGGAATTTGATAGATAATTGAGAAAATTTGATACCGCCATGCCGTTGTGCCAGCTCGGTATCTTCTCAGCGCCTTAATTTATAGCAAACGTCATCTCCCAAAGGACCAAATTGAGTCAACGTCAGCACGCCCTGGCAAATTATGGCCTTTTACGCAGCCGCGATAAAAAAATCCCAATGGGATGATTGACCCATTGGGAGAGACAGAACACACAAATTCGTCGATTGCTAGTCAGGTTAGCTGGTGTAATTTAAGGCGTTCAGGGATATCCGTAGCCTTAACTAACCTGACAGATGTAACCAGGGATAAAGAAAAGGGAAACACAAACCAGACCGATGTCTAGCGGGAAAAAGGTAGCTTTTATCGTCAATCTAATCGTTTAACTGAGCGTACCTCCAGTTTAGTGGTGCTAACGGAGGGATGTTTACGCTATCTAGCTGAGGTTTCCTTCAGATAATGGCTGAATTGTTACGTAAGGCTACCTACCATGCCTGAACAGTTATACGAAATCCTGACTGATATCACCCGGCATCGAAGGGCATCCACAAGGGAGTGCCCCTAGAAAATTGTCTATTTTTAATCGGGTTTATTGAATTCGGATTTGGCCTGACTGACCTATGACTAAAGATGCTTGGCCAGTGTGGAACTAAACTCGCTGTAGGGCTTGGCTCCGATAACCGTATCCACCTGTTCGCCTTGCTTGAAGAACATTACAGCGGGAATGCTCTTGATCCCAAATCGCTTAGCAGCGGACTTGTTATTGTCAATATCCAGTTTAACGACGGTAACCTGGTCGCCATATTCTTCGGCTAGCTGATCCATCAGTGGCGCAACTAGCTTACAAGGGCCACACCAGGAAGCTGTACAGTCCACGACGACTAGGGGCTGGCTAGTAAGCAGATTATCGAGGGTGGCTTCATCGGGAACGTAGTCAGCAGCCATAGTGGAAATGCTCCAAAGTTGCGAAATGCTAGATTAACGCAGGACAGCTTCCATCATAACCATAGTCAGGTACATTCACCTAATTGCAATCAATTTGGGGTATTTTGCGTAACATCCCTCACGCAACCCTTTGGGTTGCGTGAGGGAGCTTATATTGGCTCGATCAGGTCAGTCCATTGGCTATACCGCCACAAAGTTCACCAGTTTGCCTGGCACTACGATGACCTTCTTGATGTCCTTGCCTTCTAGATATTTCTTGGCAATGTCAGACTCGCGGGCATACTGCTCTAGTTCATCTTTAGTGGCACTGGCTGGGACTGCGATGGTGCCTCGGGTTTTGCCCTTGATTTGAATCACCAGGGTAATCTCATCGGCAACCAGGGCACTTTCCTCAAATGTAGGCCAGCTCTGGCGATGTACCGACTCGCTAAAGCCCAGCTGCTGCCAGAGTTCTTCCGCAATGTGGGGGGCAAAGGGGGCTAGCAAAAGCACCAGTGTGTGCACACCCTCAGCATAGACATCGGCGTCTTGCTGTTTGGCATCTTTGAGGGCATTGCTAAGCTTCATGAGTTCGGAGACCGCCGTATTAAATTGGTAGCCTTCTTCGACATCCTCTGAGACTTCTTTAATGGCTGTATGAACGGCACGGCGCAGGTCTTTTTCAGCCTTACTGAGGCTGATTTGGTCGATAGTTGTGACTCGAGCCTTGCTGCCTTGGGTTTCTGCAAACCCGGTAACCAGGAGCCACACCCGGTTCAAAAACCGAAACTGACCTTCGACATCGGCATCATCCCATTCGAGATCTTTCTCGGGCGGGGCCTTAAATAGGATGAACATGCGGGCGGTGTCGGCCCCATATTTGCCTAGGACGACACGGGGTTCTACACCGTTGTACTTTGACTTGGACATTTTCTCGTAGAACACCTGCAGCGGGTCACCGGTTTCAGGATCTTTGGGATCGTTGAGGTCGGTGACGTCGCCGGGGGCGATGTACTTGCCGGTGGCCGGGTTTTTGTAGGTGATGGCCTGGACCATGCCCTGGGTGAGCAGACGCTGGAAGGGTTCGTCAATGGAGATGAGGTTGCGATCGCGCAAAACCTTGGTAAAGAATCGCGAATAGAGCAAATGCAAAATCGCATGCTCAATCCCGCCCACATACTGGTCTACCGCCAGCCAATTATCAGCCTTATCCTTGGCAAACGGCAGCTCAGTATTTTTGGCATCGGCATAACGCAAAAAGTACCAGGACGAGTCGATAAACGTATCCATGGTGTCGGTTTCCCGCTTGGCATCGGTACCGCAGCTGGGGCACTTACAGTTAACCCAATCGGCCATCTTAGCCAGGGGAGAGCCACCCCGGGCGCTAAATTCCACATCCTCAGGCAAGACCACCGGTAGCTGGTCGTTGGGCACCGGCACCGTACCGCAGGTATCGCAGTAAATCACCGGTATGGGCACCCCCCAGTAGCGCTGGCGCGAGATCAGCCAGTCCCGCAGGCGATAGTTGGCCGTGCCTTCACCCTTATTGTTTTCTATGAGCCACTTCACCGCCGCCTTGACGCTCTTGCCTTTGCCCTTACCTGCTGGGATGCCGTCCAACGGGCCAGAATTCACCATCACACCACCGTCGGCATAGGCCGTTTCCATCGTGGCTCCGTCCAGGGTTTCTCCGTCAGGCTGCACCACCACATGGATGGGCAGGTCAAACTTACGGGCAAATTCAAAGTCCCGCTGGTCATGGGCCGGTACCGCCATAATTGCCCCAGTGCCATAGTCCATCAACACATAGTCAGCAATCCAGATGGGGATTTTCTGATCGTTGACCGGATTAATGGCATAGCTACCGGTCCACACGCCGGTCTTTTCACGGTTCTCGGCGGTGCGGTCCATTTCGCTCATGGCGGCAGCGGTGGTTTGGTAGGTTGCGATCGCATCCCCCTGATCAGCCGTCGTCAGCTTCTCCACCAGCGGATGCTCCGGCGACAGCACCATAAAGGATGCACCCCACAGCGTATCCGGGCGAGTGGTATAGATTTTGATATCATCGCCAGCTTCCGTGGCAAACACCACATGGGCACCGGTAGATTTACCAATCCAGTTGGCCTGCATGGTCTTTACCCGCTCGGGCCAGCCGCTGAGCTTATCGAGATCGGCCAACAGCTGGTCGGCGTAGTCCGTAATTTTCAAAAACCACTGGCGCAACAGCTTACGCTCCACCTTTGCCCCAGAGCGCCAAGACTTACCATCGCTGTCCACCTGTTCATTGGCCAGCACCGTTTGGTCAATGGGGTCCCAGTTAACAGCCGCCTCTTTCTGGTAAGCCAGTCCCGCTTCGTAGAACTGTAAAAAGATCCACTGGGTCCAACGATAATAATCTGGCGAACAGGTCGCTACTTCCCGGTCCCAATCATAGGAAAGCCCCAGCTCCTTAAGCTGCTCCCGCATCTGACCCACATTCTGATAGGTCCACTTAGCCGGAGGAATCCCCCGATCAATGGCCGCATTCTCCGCCGGTAAGCCAAACGCATCCCAGCCCATGGGATGCAGCACGTTATAACCCTGCATGCGACGAACACGGGCAATCACATCCGTAATCGTGTAGTTGCGCACATGGCCCATGTGCAGATTGCCAGAAGGATACGGAAACATGGACAGGGCATAAAACTTTTTCTGCCCTGGGTCAGCAGGGGTATTATCCAGGCCCTGGTCAACCCACTGCTGCTGCCACTTTTTCTCGATGTCTGCTGGGTTATATCGAGACTCCACGTTTACGTTCCCCTTGGTACTAAATTAGGTTCTACTACACCTGCGGCTGACCGTCTTCGCCAGCTCCGCCAGATCTTGCAATCAGAATTGTCTTATCAATTCTAGTCGTCCGCCGCCCATCTGGAAGGTCTACATAGATTCCTTCCCCATATAAATCAGGGCTAACAGAACGAAATAATGGGTGCAATTGCCCTTAAAGCAAAGAAAACGCACTAAAACGAGTCGTCGTAGAAAAGGTCTACCCCCTTATGTTAAATAGGGTTTTGGGCTATGAAAAGCCAATAGAAATACAGATAAAACGCAAAATCCAAAAAATGCGTTTACATCTATTGAGATCGTATACAGTCAGAAAATATGATTGTGTTCAGTGCAACTTGCCATGGCCAGGATTCGAGTACCTAAGTCGTTTTCCCAATTAACCCAAGAGATTAAGTCTGAAGACTGGCTCCCACTGATGGCAAAGTATCGTGTCACCGACGACAAAGGACGATACCTGCATTGGGATGAGTTTCAGTGGCGAGTTGAACCCGGTGATGATGTACTAGCAGCTTGGTATGCAACTAAGTTTGGCCGGATGACAGTAGCCAACGTAGTGCCACAGTTACAAGCTGAAGAAAGTCGATGTTTTAGTTACTGTGTCCCTGACTCACTGTTTGCCCGTCTGCATACCATCGACAAAATGACCGGTGGTGGTCAAAGCCTTAGCGATAGTCCCTTTGTGTCATCCAATGAGAAGGATCGCTACCTGGTTAAGAATCTGATGTTAGAGGAAGCAATCACCTCATCCCAGCTAGAAGGGGCTTCCACAACGCGTAAAGTAGCCAAAGAGATGTTAACCAAACATCTGCCCCCCCAAGACAAGTCGCAGCAGATGATAGTTAACAACTATCGCCTAATGCAAAAAGCCCTTGAGAATAGGGATGTGGATCTGTCCATTAGCTTTATATTGGAACTCCATGAAATTGCTACCTATAAAGCTATTGAGAATCAGGCAGCATCGGGGGCAATTAGAAAAGACAATAATGTTGTTGTAGCCGATTTCTACGGAGAACAGGCTTTTCATCCGCCTGATTGGGAAACACTTCTCCCTCGACTACAAAAACTGTGTGCTTTTGCCAATACCAGCCATAACGAAAGCAATTTAAATAATTTTATCCACCCTATTATCAAGGCCATTATTTTACACTTTATGATTGGTTACATTCATCCATTTGGTGATGGCAATGGTAGAACTGCCAGAGCATTGTTCTATTGGAGTATGCTCAGGTCAGGCTATTGGTTATTTGAATACATTTCCATTAGTAAATTGATCAAAGAAAAGCGAGGGGCCTACGATAAAGCCTTTATCTACAGTGAAACGGACGATTTTGATCTAACGTATTTTTTATACAATCAAGTAGAGGTCATCGAAAAATCTGTTCAATCTCTACATACCTACATTGATCAGAAAAAACAAGATTTCTATGAATTTATGACCTGGATAGAGCAGAGTTCAATTGCAAAAAAATTAAAACGAGGACAGCTGGAGATCTTAAAAGAAGCTCTTAGAACACCTGGAAAAGAATTTACAACGGGACAAGTCGCCTCTGATTTTGGCATAGCTGTCAATACAGCAAGAAACTATTTAAATGGTCTTGTGGATAAGGGCTTATTAATAAACGCCAAGGCTGGCAGTGGTAAAACTGTTGTTTACATTGCTCCCGCTAGCCTCAAATCACGATTAAACATGCCGTGATAAAAATGACACGCATCTTAAATCTGGGGCTCCAAGGCGCATTTTCAGCTATACAAAAGGGGGGATTGACTAATGGTGTGAGGTTATCGATGAATGTAAGCAAAGCATTATTGTGGGCACTGCCCCTGAGCCTTTTAAGCCATCTAGGAGCAGCCGCATGGGCAAGAAAAGCTGACCTCAGCGTGTTGCCAAGCAATGACTCCCTGGG
>ERZ1740072.615-NODE-615-length-14128-cov-16.881973_pt1 | contig 14128 bp, 15 predicted proteins | sample MGYA00581733_ERZ1740072 | MGnify/ENA primary metagenome ERZ1740072 (study PRJEB43018, sample SAMN04849741) | marine metagenome | isolation source: floating plastic debris | place: Pacific Ocean | collected 2008-08-30 | study: EMG produced TPA metagenomics...
CACAACAAAGCACATGCCAAAAAGCTCCTGGGTCAAAAGCATTAGAGCCTGTCTAACACTTTCCTATCCAGAAGCTTCTTTAATAAAGGTTAAACAGCTGACTCTTTAGCCAGCTGAGAACAGCTCTACGATAGCGCCTTCTTGTTCATGCTGTACTTACCACCACGGCCACGGTACCACTCACTCGTACGAGCACCAGCAGACAAGATATTGGAAACACGATTGCGCGCTTTCAAGAAGGTTGCCTTAGGCATATCACTTTTGAAAATTGCTTCCATCACCTCAGCGATTTTGAATGCTTCATCGGGCTGAGCCTTCAGAATATTTGCAACAACATCGGGTAAGGGAGTCTTACGGAAAGGATCTTGAACGTAGCGCTGCCAGTTGGGAGACTTACCGCCACGGGGCTTACGAGTCGCCTTAGTTTCGGAGGGAGTTGCGACTTTAGCTGCTTTAGCTTTGGCTTTAGGCTCGGCCTTAGCTTTAGGCTCCGCTTTGGGTTTATTCGTAGAACCGGGCTTACGTCCACGACGTTTGCCTGGTTTCTTAGCAGGAGCTGGCTCAGGCTCGCTCTCTGTAACACTAGCGACCGCATTCGTTAAAATTTCGGTCACACTGTCTACAACACCATTGGTGCCGCCAGTCGACTGAAACATGTCGATAACAGTCTTGAGACCTTCGCGCTTTTTCTCTGTAGCGGATAGCTGACCACTTAGTTCCTCAATTTGAGAAGCAAGCTGGGATTCAACTTCCTTGAGTTGATCAAGGACAGTATTAGCCATATCTAGTTAAACCTCACTTTGTTGCAATGAATGGAGCGATATTCGAGAAAGACAATCTCGTTTGTTTTCTAATTCTACAAACATATAGCACTAATTCAACAAGTTTTTAACACCAAAAAGATACCCAGACGCTAAAAAGTAATACCACTAGAAGTATTTTTGCCTGCCAACAACCTATAAATATCGGCATTAAATTAACTCAGTAAAAATGGGCTCTCGGCTTGCGGTTGTTAAAACAGCGTTGACAAACAAAGCCTGAAGTCTTCTGTTATCAAAGGGTTTGACTGGGAAGACCCCAGGAAACAGCAGTGGTAGAAATTCTATAAAGGATTGGAAAAGTCCCTTCACAGACAGCCCCTACTGGATGGGGCTGCTTGATTATTTACTTGAGAAAAAAATTAAAAAATTTTCTTCAAATTTTGAAGATTCAACAGTGAAAACTGTTAACAATGAACCAAGTCTTTCCCTTTAAAAGAACAAAAAGTAGTTCGCACGAACTACTTTTTGTTCTTTTAAAGGCCCATTGTTGATCAGTTGATCAAATTATCCCCAACGAGTGGAGGGTAAGTCGGGGGGGACATCTTGAAGTCGTCCAGGACCGATTGCTTTGATGGCTTCGGACAAGGCAACATCACCGGTATAAAGGGCCTTGCCAACAATCACGCCACTCACCCCCAAGGGTGCTACCCCCAACAGACTGAGTAGATCGGTCATGGAACTGACGCCCCCCGACGCGATAACGGGAGTGTCAATCTTTTCGGCTAACTCCCTCAGGGCTTCTAAGTTAGGGCCTTTGAGGGTGCCGTCTCGTTTAATGTCGGTATAGATAATGGCCGCAGCTCCCAGGTCTCCCATGCGGCGGGCAAGATCGTCGGCCATAACAGTAGAGGTTTCAATCCAACCTCGAGTGGCCACCCTACCGTCGCGGGCATCAATGCCGACAAAGATACGACCGGGGAATTCGGTGCTGAGTTCTCCTACTAGATCGGGGTTCTCAACGGCAACAGTCCCAAGGATGGCATACTGCACACCCAGGTCAAACAGTTGTTTGACTCGATTGCGATCGCGTAATCCTCCCCCCACTTGAACCGGTACATCAACGGCCTGAACAATTTTAGTGATCGCCTGCCAGTTCTCGGGTTTCCCGGCCTTAGCGCCGTCTAGGTCCACCAGGTGAATACGAGAGGCTCCCTGCTCAGCCCAGCGGCAAGCAACAGCCACCGGATCGTCATCAAAGACCTGGGATTGTTCATAGTCTCCTTGAAATAGACGAACACAGCGGCCGCCGAGTAAATCAATGGCAGGGATCACGTCCATGGTCAGAATTCACCGTTACATGAGGATGGGCAATGGTTCCCAATTGTACAGAAAAAGGTGAGGTGAGCTGATGTTTGACACGGGTCTGTAATGAAACATCGGACCCTAAAGACTATCCGTAATGTTATCTAAGAGCTGTGAGATCTGGTCGCGGTCTGGAGCTTCAGGATTATGGGCTAAATAGGTTTCTAAATCGCTGCGGGCGGCCAACAGATTTTGTAGCTGATAGTGTACCAGACCCCGATCTCGGCTGTTGCTGGGCTGATTGGGGGACAGCAACAGCAGATAATCGAGAATTGTCAATGTGTGGCGTAAGTCACGTCGATTTAGGTAAATCAATTTCAAATTGGTCAATAATCGAGCCAATAGGGATTTGGCATTGATGGGGGTGAGATAGGCAAGATTCCAGGCGGCATTAGTCCCATACAGGCGGTGGAAAATAGCCTGACAATCGGGGGCAAAGAGCACCTCTCCCTGGTTAAACGGGTCCACATATACCGCCATTTCCTCAATGGTGGGACGAATTAAAAAATGTCCCGGCATCCCCACCCCTACCATGGGAAAGTCTAGACGTTGGGCCACTTCCAGATACACCAGCGCCAGGGTAATGGGAATCCCCAGCTTTCTTTCGAGCACCCGATTGAGATAGCTATTGTCGGGGTCGTAATAGTCAATTTGGTTACCGCTAAAGCCAAGTTCTGTATAAAGCTGATAGTTAATGGCCTGGATTGTTTTGAGCGGGTAGGCGGAAATGTTGGGGCTGATGGCTGTCGCAATGTCGTCAAGCTGTTGGTAGCAAGCAGCCGGGTCGCAGTCAGGGTAAATTTCCTGCGCTGGGCAAAGTGCTGCCGCCGCTAAATTGAGGCTGGGCTCAGCGATGAGATGACGAAACCGCTGTTGGGCTTGGGAGAAGCTCAGGGACATGGACGTAGCAGTAGATGAAGAGGCGACATGGAGCGGCGAGATGAAGCGATGAGATGAAGCAGCGAGATGAAGCAGCGAGATGAAGCGGCAAACCAACAAAGCCGAGGTCAGGGATGGTCCCCATAGTCCCCGCCGCTGCCATAGGCTAGGGACTCTCGCCATCGCCGCCAATAATAGCCAGAGCCAGTGTTGCCCTGGGGAGTGGCTGACAGCAGCCGGTTGAGCGCGCTGTAAACCGCCAAACTGACGTAGTGCCCGGTCCAGTCAACAACCGCCGGAATGCCAACTTGGGGCAAAATCTTAGTGACTAGTGCGGGGTGATACACCGAGGTGCGTGCCAGGGTCTTGGCCAGGGGCAGGAACTGGACAACATCTTGCAAAAAAGGGCGTAATACCGGGTCTCCCAGTGCGGCCATATCTTGAAAAATTGTGGCCAGGAGGGTGTTGATACGATTCTCGTCAAGGGACTGATCAATGGCAAGGCTCATGGCTTTTTGGAATAGCCAGGTCACTGCAATGTTGGGCTGATAGGGCTGTAGCCAGCCCAGGGCAGAGGCACTGAGCTGATCTTGTTTTAGGGCATCATCAATGCCGCTAGTCAGGCGTTCCAGGTGCCGAATCATGGCGCCAAAGCCCCCAAAACTTAGGGGTGATTGATGACCGCTGGCATCTCCCACCGCCAACAGGCGATCCCAGGAAAATCGTAGGGGACTGTTGCGATAGGCGGGAAAAAAACCAAACAGGGCTCGTTTAAAGTGGAGCTGATCTAGGGTTATTCCTTGATAGTCGGGCAGCAGGCGAAAGTAATCGTCAAACAGATTTTCTAGGGTGATGCGTTCAGGATGGGCATCGAGATAGGTAAACAGATAGGTGGTGCGGCCATCACGGGCGGGAAAGGCTTCCCAAAAATATTGGCACTGATGCTTTATTGGAGTGAACGAGGCGATTAGGTCACCGGTTTGGTTCTCGCTGTAGCCCGTGGCGCAGGTGCCCACCACAAGACAGACCGCATCAGGGGATTCTCCCTGGCGAGCCTGCTGCACAATGGGGGAGAAATGGCCCATGGTGTCAATTAGTAGGCGGGTGGTGAGGGTGGTCTCGCCGGCGGTCACCACAACACCGTCAGGGGCTACCTGAGCGGTGGAGAATGGGGTGTGTTCGAGGAGTTCTCCACCGGCGGCGAGAAAGACCTGTTTTAAGCGGTCTAGCAGATATACGGGGTCAACACCGACATTGAGCACATCGCGCACCCAGAGATCGTCACCGCCGTCAAAGCTAATGCGGGCCGGATTGTATTCGGTTGCGATCGCAACCTCCAATTCATCCTCACTCAAAAGACCGAGCTCAACAAATGTCCTTAACTCACTACGAGAAATATTCCACTCCTGATCGCGACCTTTCAGGACACCTCGCTCTAACAAGGCCACCCGCCATCCCCGTCCGGCTAGGGTCGCCCCCAACAAAATGCCAAGGGTACCCCCGCAAATCACCACATCGTAGGCATCGGGCCTATTTTCTAAGTCCAGGGTCTGGGTCTGGGTCGACACCACGGTGGGGGTGGGAATCTTGCCATGGCGATAGTCATGCCACAGGGCATCGGCACGCTGAAGACCCCGATGGGGGTTGCCAGGAATAGATTGCAGAATTGATTGGGTCAGGGACATGGATTGGGGGATGGGAACAGCAGGTGGAGAATTGGAAACAGCCGTCGCTGATTTAGAGGATGAACCGATCGGTTAGATATGCAATTTGACAGTATCTTGCAGATAAAATCATTCCGAGGATCAGCAACGCCCGGAACCAAAACAAGGGCTATTGCCGTGTTTCTAGCATGAGGGATGTGCCTATCCAGTTGCCATCAGTTCCATAATCTCGCACAAGGCGTTGACGCTGGTGAGACGACAGATACCAACAAAGTTCGAGACGGGCCCCCTGCTGTTTGGATAGCTGGGGATAAACAGTGCAGCTTGCACCACCGGGCAACAGCCAGAACTGCAAGGAACTATCGGCGGCCTGCCAGCGATGGGGATCAATGGGGGTAAATCGTTGTGTTTTAGGGTCTGTTGGTTTGCTTTCTTGTCCCCATGTCACCGTCAGATCATTTCCCCGACGTTGAGCTTGCCAATGGCTGCTACCCATGTGAGGTTTGTCCATGGTGGCTGGCAAATAAAGGCTGTTGCCTTGCCAGGTTCCTAGCACAGTATCCAGGGTCAGGGGGGGGCTATCTAAAGCGTCTGGTCCCACTGCCGGAGAACGATATTCAGGAATGAGCGTGACATAGTCAAGGGTGTGTTCACCGCTGGCGGTGCCGTTATACAGCTGTACTAAACGCAGACGACGATTGTCTGTCAGCAGAGAGAACTCAGCGCCAAAACTACTCCATGGCCGCCGCACCATGGCCCCTTGGGAGAAGGCTCCGGTGGGCAAGAAACAAATATAGGGAACGGCACCGGGATAGCCCAAATCGCGCTCCATGGTTTGGGTCGGCTGTCCCTGGGGGGTGCGTTTTAACACCAGACTCATGTGTTGATCAAGTCGATCTTCTGCCAGGGTGAGCACGCTAGGTGTGTCACTCACCTGGACCGCCGTAGACGAGAATTGGATAAATGAGCCCCGCCACTGGCCAATGTTTTTACGAATATAGGTCCACTGATCGGTGGACCACAGGTGATCGATAGGGGTATCGGCAAACTCTGTCATTGGGTTGTTATTGATTGGCGGCACCACCAGCCGGGCGCAAAGCTAGGTAAATGGCAGGCCCTAGCAACGGCAGTAGAGATACCGCCCGCCATAGGGGAGAGCCCTGGCGTCTGACCAGGTCATCCCATAACAAACTGGGGGTGAGCAGGGTAAGCGCACAAAAGTCTAAGCTCATCACATGGATAAATTGGCTGGTGGAGAACTGAGTTAGAAAGTCTTGCCAGGTCTCACGACCCAATCCTTGGGTAAATCCATAACTAAGCAGTAGGAGGGTTGCGATCGCAACGCCCACCCCCAACAACCGATGCGTGACCACCCTTAACAAGGCCGTATCAGCGGTCCTATGGGGCAAGTTAGACGCGGGTTTTCTCAGCGCCAGATAGGGCAACAGGGCAAACGCCCCTAACCCAAACGCCCCCACCACAAACGGCCAGGCCGGCACCGTCTGATCTTGCCCATCACTCAACGCCAAACTGGCATAGACCACAGGCCACAGACCCATCAGGTTAAACAAAACAACTATCCAAGGGTTGAGATCTGCCCATTGCCCGGTTGACAGCTGACGAATCACCACTACAGTGTCTGGAGCACTCGGGGGTGACAGCAGCACCGCATAGGTAACAAAACCTAGCCACAGTGCCCCTAGGGCAAATGACTGCAATCGTCCTATTGGAGAAGGAGTTATAGCTATCTCCTTGGGCATATTCATGTCAATAAGATGTGTTGAAATTTCAGACTTTTTTAAGTTTTAAGTTGGTATATCAACCAACGTCAACCGCCTCACTTATTGTACGGGGTGCCGTCTACCCTAAGTAAATAGGGCGTTGCTGATCCTCGGGATGATTTTATCTGCAAGATGCTGTCAAATACCATGTCTAACCGATCGGTTCATCCTCTAAATCAGCAACGGCATAAATAGTGATTGCTCCTGGATGTCGTTAGCGTGAATTTCTAGAAACATCCCCTCGCCAGCGGCGGTTACTACGATTATTTACGATTATTGCCGTTGCTGATTTTATGAGCCTCAGCAATAGCCATTTTTATCAACAATAAGGTCCTAACCTGCAATGAGAGTTCACGAGTTCCTGAAATTATACGAATCAGGCCACCGAAATTTTAAGGGCGTCAATCTTAGCGGAGCCGATCTGTCGAGCTGCATTTTAGTTAACGTTGATCTGTCCGATGCCAATCTGATCGGCACCAACTTTAGTCGAGCGTTCCTCACCAAAGGCACGTTTGTAAATGCCCAGCTTCAGCAGGCCACCTTCCAATTTGCCAAGCTGAGTGAAAGTGACTTTAACCACGCTAATCTCACCAAGGCTCAGGCCCGTGGCGCATTTTGGATAAAATCTGAACTCTCCCATGCTCGATTTAGCGGTGCCCAGTTAGCCCATGTGAACTTTCGCCAAAGCCATTTGCGCTGTACTAATTTTTGCGGGGCTACCCTGACGGGAGTCAACCTGCGAGAGACCCAGGCAAACGGAGCTAATTTTGCCTGGGCAAACCTGAGCGGGGCTTTATTATATGGAGCAAATATTACCGCCGCTCAGTTTAGCGGCGTAAATTTAGAACGCTCTCGGCTAAATGGGCTCAACTTTGACAGCTGCGATCTCAACGGAGTTAGCTTTTCCCACGCCCATATGAAAGGGACAAGTCTGCAGCAGGCTAACCTGACAGCTGCCAATTTTGCCTATGCCCAGATGCAAAACGCTAACTTGCACCAGGCAAAGATGATGGGGGCAAACCTGCAGCACACCCAACTTCAACGGGCTAATCTGACCGATGCCAATCTCAGCCGTGCCCACATTGATCAGACCGACTTCTCCGATGCCGTACTGACCAACGCAACGTTGCAAGATCCCGCTACACCAGGCAAAATCCATGGGGAATTGGCTACACGGCGCCCCGTCTCCATCCCTCCCATGCAGGCTCAGGTGCCAGCATCAGCCCCCAGGCTGTACATGAGCCTCTTTTCTCCAGCCATAGTCAGGTAAGCCTATCTCCCCCGCCCCAAACATCTCCTAAAGAGCTATGGCAACCTCTTCCCAACTCGGTCTTATCCTGGTGACGACCGCCTCTGAAACCGAAGCTCGCACAATTGCTAACGGTCTAATTGATGCTCAGCTAGCCGCCTGTGTTGCCCTAACTCCGATCGAGTCTGTTTACCGATGGCAGGGAACAATTCACCAGGATGCTGAATACCAGCTGACCATCAAAACAGACCTGTCCCTATTTGATCAAATTGCTGCCCACGTGACCCAACAGCACAGCTATGAGTTGCCCGAGATCATAGCTGTGCCCATCGTTAGCACAGCGGCCTATGGCCAATGGGTAAAGGAACAATTAGCCGTTGCTGATTTAGAAGAATGAACCGATTGCTTAGATCTGCCATGGGGTAGCACCTTGCAAATAAAATCCTCCCGAGAATCGGCCAGCGCCACCATTAAAATAATGCCGCCGTATGATTGGCCAAATCATACTGGTACCGCGTTTTGTGATCGGTTACACCATAGAGGTTAAAGGAAATTGTCGGTTCATCTCCCAGGGGTTGTACCTGGTGAATGGCTCCGGGGGTAAACCCGATAATATCGCCAGGCACTAAAATTTGTTCCCCGACCGACTCCAATCGATGGGGCTGCTCTGTTGTTGGTGAGCGCCGCCAAAGGTGATTCTTTTCTTCGCCACCGATTAGGGCAACAATGCCCCAGGTCGCATGGTTATGAATGGTCGAGACCTGACCCGGTGCCCAAGCCACCATCTGCACCGTTAATGGAAACTGATGTTCTCGGTATAAAAATTTTACAGACCACCCAGTTTTAGCAGAGGGGGGATCATATTCCATCTGTAGCCAATAGGAGCTGGTTAAAAGCTGACGGACAAGCGGTGCGATTTTTTGGACACGAAGACTGTCGTCGCTCTCATCTGCCAAAATATCTTCTAAATCTGTTAAAAATCGGTACAGACGGTAGACCTGTTCAGAAGGCTGCACGTCGGCATTCCCAAAGGTCGTTTGCTGACCATCGTCGGTAATCAGCCAATTATGATTAGTCATGGGCAAATGAGAAAAAAGAACACCTAGAGCAGCCATAGCTTTGTGCACAGAGTGTACACATCAGCGTTTGCTAGACGTTCTAACTAACAAGAGCGATGTGCGGCACAGTCTGCTGAAGGATTCAGCAGGTACTATAGCAAGCCCAAGACTTTATATTAGTTTGTTAAACATACAAAGATACGGTTACAGGCCGATACCTAGGACATGTCACCCCTGTAACAATGTTATACGAAAGAAACGTTTCTTCTTGAAACAGCGGTGCGGCCTACCTTTAAACTATTGTATCTATATTTTTTTAACCTCTGCCCCAGATCGAGGGCAGCTGGTTGATAACCTATGCGGCCATGCGGTCAGTTGTCCATGGCCGCATGGCCGCCCAGTAAATCGTCTTCTGTTCTATTCCTTAAACCTCATATTGGCTTGCTTATCAGGGCGAATAATGCAAGCTTTAGAGAATCTTTCAATTAACCCCTGGCCCAGTACCCTGAAACGTTTTTGGTCCGTATGTATAATCTACGCTCGAAGCAATATCCCCGTCTAGTTTGGACGCTGCTCGTAGTTTCCTTGATGACCGCGTGTGGTCAAGCCAACTCGCAGGTGGGGTTGAGCGATGGCATTATCCAAGAGGGGCAAGATGCGCGCTGTGTTGAGAACTCTGTTTATATAGAGCGGGGGCGCTACGTTGCGGGCAGTGACCAAGATGAACGGGACTATGCCTATCGGATTTCGGCCGAGGCCCTAGCCAATTCCTCCGAAGAAACAGTCGATGTAGAGACTCGACTGAGACAGCAGCGCTGGTTTGACTTTGAGCCTGACCAGGGCAACCGTCGCATGGCGGCGTTTTGTATTGACCGTAATTTGGTTACAAACCAAGAATATCAAGAATTTGTACTGGCTACCGGATATCACCAACCGGGTATCACGGCTGAAAACTACCAGGAGCAAAACATGCTGGTGCACTCCTATCAGGCACTACGTCCTTACTTCTGGCAGGGTTATCAGTTTCCGGCCGGTAAGGCCACCCATCCGGTTGTGCTGGTGTCTCAAAAAGATGCCCTGGCCTATGCCGCTTGGAAAAGCCAGGAAGATGGCATTGACTATCGCCTGCCCACGGCGGATGAGTGGGAAAAAGCGGCCAGGGGAACAGATGGACGCTACTTTGCCTGGGGTAACGATTGGAAAAGCACAGCCACCAACTGGCAAAAAAATGGACCAGAAGGCACTAGCCGGATCGGTGCTTACCCCCTTAGCAAGAGCCCTTATGGTGTGGAGGATATGGCCGGCAACGTGTTTGAGTTTACCTCAACGGTCTATATCCAAGATGGTCAGGAACGGGCGATTATGAAAGGCTGTGCCTGGGATGACCTACCAGGGTTTTGCCGTACGGCCTATCGCCACGGTCGCCCCACGACCTATCGCCACATTCTATTTGGGTTTCGCTTGATATCAGATCCACAGGGCTAGAACGTTTGTAGAGGCATTGCAGGCAACGCCCTCTACACGTGGTTTTAATAGATGGCAACCCCAAGCTAAAAGGTTTAGACTTTCAGCTAATTAGTATCTGTTTCTCAGCCAAAATTAAGGTTTATCGTGAATGATCATTGACGGATTAATTTGTCGATTTGGTTTCGGCTGCATTATTATCTGTGTCAATGCTTTAAGAGGAACCCTCCAATGAAAGTTAATTATTTAGCGGCTGTAGCAGCAGCTTCCGTCCTGAGTGTTGGTGTTTTGACTGGTTGCGGCGGCGGCGGTGCCAACCCTTGTGCGGCTGACCCCTGTGCAGCTCCCGCTGGAGAAGTTGCCCCTGATCCTTGTGCGGCTGACCCCTGTGCAGCTGATCCTTGTGCGGCTGACCCCTGCGCGGCTGATCCCTGTGCAGCTGATCCTTGTGCGGCTGACCCCTGCGCTGGCAGCTAACTTTAAGGGTACCTAACCCACAAGCTTGATATTTTATCTAGTTGGCTTCCTGACAATTGCGTTGGGGAGCTTTTGTTTTGGCTGGGATGTGGGGATCACTCGGGTAGCGATTGGCGATCTAACCGAAAATCTAACTAATGGCCCCTAAGCTGGAAGCAAGCGCCATACATTACCAGCTTGGGAGATTGTTTAGATGAAGGTCGCATTTATTGGTCTTGGTACCATGGGCATGCCCATGGCGATGAATTTATTAGCTGCGGGTCATCACCTTACTGTCCACAACCGCAGTCGCGATCGCGAACGTCCCCTCGTCGATGCGGGTGCTCAATCCGCTGATACCCCGGCAATAGCGGCAGCAGCGGCCGACGTTGTCGTCATCTGTGTCAGTGATACCCCCGATGTGGAAGCCGTTGCCCTAGGACCGGAGGGCGTCATGACCGGCGCCCAGCCAGGCACCCTGGTTATAGACATGTCTACCATTAGCCCCACCGCCACCCGTGCCATTGCGGCCCAGCTCGACACCCAGCAAATCGCCATGCTTGATGCCCCCGTCTCCGGCGGTTCAGAGGGTGCAAAAAATGCCACCCTTTCAATCATGGTGGGGGGCGAAGCCGACGAGGTGGCTAAAGCGATGCCGGTATTACAAGCCATGGGCAAAACCATTACCCATGTTGGCCCCATTGGCGCTGGCCAAACCACCAAAGCCATTAATCAAATCGTTGTGGCTGGTACCTACTGGGCCGTTGCCGAAGGCCTTGCCCTAGGTCTTAAGGCCGGACTGGATATGGAAAAAGTGGTGCAAGCGGTTGGCAGTGGCGCTGCCGGTTCCTGGGCCTTTACCAACCGCTCTGAAAACATGCTCAATAATACCTATCCCCTGGGGTTCCGCATGAAACTCCACCGCAAGGATTTGCTCATTGCCCTAGAGGCTGCTCGGGAACTGGGGCTGCCCCTGCCGATGGCCGCCTATGTAGAGCAGATCGAAAGCGGTCTGATTGCCCAGGGCTTTGGCGATGAAGATATGTCAGCCGTTGCCCGCAGCGTGAGGGATATGGGCGGAATTTAAGGCACTCCAACCGTCGTTATGTAAAGCACCGCCTCGTCTTCGGGAATGCCCAAAACATCATTCACCTGGTCATCAAAAAATCCTGCAATGCCGCTAACCCCCAATCCCAAACGCATTGCTGCCAAATTAATCCGCTGGCCCAGATGCCCTGCATCCATGTGCAAATACCGATAAGCGCGATCGCAATGTCGCTCGATTGCCAGCTTCAAATTAGCCGTATGGATAATCGCCACGCTAGCATCACGCCCTAAGTGCTGCCCCAGGCAGAGATGGTGTAACTCCCGCCGAAAATGCTTGAACCGGACCTGGCGTAACGTGGTGGCCGCCGGATCATAGTAGTAGCAGCCCGTATCCAGATTATTTACCCCCAACACCACGATGAAGGTTTGAATCAGACTTAGGTCAAAATAGTCAGGCTGAGTGTCAAACCCCTGCGCACCATAGTGTTCAGGATGATAGGAAAAGTCCAGCAGCTGACGCAGCGGATCTAAAGAAATGGCAGCTCCTCGATAGCGACGGGTGGAGCGGCGGTGCAGCATCGCTTTGGTCAAATGTTCTAGACCGTCCCCCCAGGAAATGGGGGTAACGGCGGTGCTGGCATTATTGCCAAATGGAAACCCATATTGGGAGCTTGGCAGCTGACGCGGCTTGGCTGTCTGGGCCTGCTCTAAGCTTTTGTCGGCTTGGGAGGTGATTTTACTGGCCTGGTGGATGGCCCCTAGCAGTCCGTCATCCTCAGGATTCACTCCATCAGATGGGTGTAGGTCGCTGGGCAGTGCTGTGCAGCCACGGGGCAAATTTTGCTCGACTTGGAGCAGATCGGCCAGGGCCAAAATTGCGATCGCACCTTCCTTTTCCCCATTCAGATACAGCAAATCATTCACCGCATCATCCACAAACCCACCGATCAGATGGGGGCGATAGTCACACAGGGAGGCCGCCAGCTCAATATTCCCCAGCAAATGGCCCGTATCTAAGCACACCCGACGGTAGGCGCGGGCCTGATAGCGCCAGGCCGAACGCTGAAAAATCACACTCGTGACCACGGCCAAATGGGTATGCTCCAGGGCCGGGTGCCAAAAACAAGCTTCCTGTAGGCGCTGCCACGGATGATCGTCCCAAAACCGCACCAGGCTGTGGGTTTTTACCTGATAGTTATACAAACCGGCGGGCAGCTGGGAGGTGCCCCGGGAAATCAGATATACCTCAGCCGGGTAGAGGGCTCCCGCCGACGGTGCAGAGCGTAGGTAAACCGTATCCCCGGTAGAGCTGGTGAACTTGGCCGTTAGTCCATAACTATGGAATAAAAACTGCGATAGCCGCTGCCACCAATGGTCGCTAGCCTGCTCCACAGACCCCAGATATCCCTGTAGGTCAAACCGGCTGCCCAGGGGATAGGTTTTATAGACCTCAGGCTGCTCGGCCCAGTTTAAGGTGCCCTGGGGCAGCGCATCGGGAAAATACTTAGTGCGCTGGTGATAGTGCTGAGCGAGAGAAGGCGATGCCTCAGTCATGGTTGTGCGTTGAAGCTGTGGATGAAGCTGGATAGGGAGCGGTCACGTTGGTCCTTAATCTGGCCGTTAATCTGGCCGTCAATCTGGACACCAACATAAGCCACAGGCAAGGGCGAGAATGCCCTGAAAACCTTAAGTGACGCTTAAGAAAGCCCTTTTTTTACGTCATGTATCGTAATTTACATTTTGTAACATAACGTTCTTAGGTGCCAAGTCCACCTGGGAGTGAGTCCATGGGGCTGATGGCTTAGTCGGTCTCCACCTGTGTTGGTATCTGATAATTTTGACGTAGAAGTGTATGACAGTTGATGAATTCTTGGCGGCCTATCAAGCTGGGAAACGTAACTTTCAAGGCATTGTGCTAGAGTCAGCCGATTTATTTGATTGCGATATCCGTAGCTGCGACCTCAGTCGTGCCCAGCTGCAACGGGCCTATTTGCCCTACGCCAAGCTTAGCCGTGTGCGCCTGACCCAGGCTAATTTAACCGGGGCCAACCTCGGCAACGGTTTTTTGCAGGCCGCCGATCTATCAGAAGCCGATCTCCAAGGGGCGTTGCTATCCTATGTAAATTTGCGGGGGGCTACCCTGCTCAAGGCCAACCTACGGTCGGCCAATCTCTATGGGGCCGATCTGACCGGGGCCGATCTGACCGGGGCTAATCTGAGCCAGGTTAACCTGAGCCGAGCCAAGTTGGGCCGAGCTAATCTAACCAACGCCGACCTGCGTGGGGTCAATTTATTTCGCGCCCAGAATGTGGATCTAACGGGGGCAATTTGCGATCGCACCACCATCAGTCCCGACGGCTACCCATTAGATGAATTTGAGGACCAACCGATGTAGAGACGTTCCATG
>ERZ1740072.617-NODE-617-length-14116-cov-4.506436_pt1 | contig 14116 bp, 14 predicted proteins | sample MGYA00581733_ERZ1740072 | MGnify/ENA primary metagenome ERZ1740072 (study PRJEB43018, sample SAMN04849741) | marine metagenome | isolation source: floating plastic debris | place: Pacific Ocean | collected 2008-08-30 | study: EMG produced TPA metagenomics assembly...
GTGATCAACGGCGCGGGCACCATCCAGATGGTTGACGTGTCCAACGCCCCGTTCCTGCGCCCTGAGCTGGACAAGGTGCTGGGTGGGATCACCTTTATCCGCGCCAACGACTACCCCATTCGCGGCACCCACCAGACCGCCTGACGCCGATCCGCCCAAACGCGCGCTACGTGGTCAAGTAACACTGGCCCGGTGGCCGTTTTGTCGCTATGCTGCGCGTCAAGCATTCCGGAATAACCGGAAGCACGAGGCGGTAGACAGGCAGCAAGGCGGCAGATCATGACAGAGATGGTCTATGGCGCAGTCCCGGTGCAGGACGGCGAACCCATACTTCCAAAGTGGTGGCGGACGGTCGACAAGTGGTCGTTCACATGTGTGCTGATCCTGTTCGCGATCGGCTTGTTGCTGGGGCTCGCGGCGTCCGTTCCGCTGGCGGAAAAGAACGGGTTCGGCCCGTTCCACTATGTCACCCGGCAGGCGTTCTTTGGCGGGGTGGCGCTGGTTCTGATGACCATCATCTCGATGATGTCGCCAACGGTCGTGCGGCGGCTTGCGGTTCTGGGATTTCTTGCGGCCTTTGTGGCCCTTGCGCTTTTGCCGTTCTTTGGCACGGATTTCGGCAAGGGGGCGGTGCGCTGGTATTCACTGGGATTTGCTGCTGTGCAGCCGTCCGAGTTCCTCAAACCCGGCTTTGTGGTGGTTGCGGCGTGGATGCTGGCGGCCAGTCAGGACCTGAACGGCCCGCCGGGGCGCAGCTGGTCCTTTGCCGTCTGTGTCTCCAGCGGGCGGATGCGGGCGCTGCAGCCTGACTTTGGGCAGGCCTGTCTGGTGTTGTTTGGCTGGGGCGTGATGTATTTCGTGGCCGGTGCGCCGATGCTGCTGCTGGTGGGCATGGCCGCCCTCGTGATCCTGGGCGGGTCGCTCGCCTACAGCAACTCCGAACATTTTGCCCGGCGTATCGACGGGTTTCTGAGCCCCGAGGTCGATCCGCGCACGCAGCTTGGCTATGCCACCAACGCGATCCAGGAGGGTGGTCTGTTTGGCGTGGGCGTCGGTGAGGGGCAGGTGAAGTGGTGGCTGCCGGATGCGCACACCGATTTCATTATTGCCGTAGCGGCAGAGGAATACGGGCTGGTCCTCGTTCTGTGCATCATCGCGCTCTATACCGGGATCGTTGTGCGGTCGCTGATCCGGCTGATGCGCGAGCGTGATACGTTCATTCGGCTCGCCGGCACCGGGCTTGCCTGCATGTTCGCCGTGCAGGCGATGATCAACATGGGCGTGGCCGTGCGCTTGCTGCCGGCCAAGGGTATGACGTTGCCCTTTGTCAGCTACGGCGGCTCTTCCGTGATCGCCTCGGGCATTGCGGTCGGCATGTTGCTGGCGTTCACGCGGTCCCGACCGCAGGGCGAGATTTCGGACCTGCTGCGGGGGCGCAGATGACCCAGCCGCTTCTCCTCATCGCGGCGGGCGGCACGGGCGGGCATATGTTCCCGGCCCAGGCGCTGGCCGAAGCGATGCTGAAGAAGGGTTGGCGCGTCAAGCTGAGCACCGATGCGCGCGGCGCGCGCTACACCGGCGGCTTTCCCCATTCGACGGAGATCGCGCAGATTTCGTCCGCGACCTTTGCCCGCGGAGGTGTCCTTGCCAAGGCGGCAGTGCCGTTTCGCATTGCCGCGGGTGTGATGGGCGCTGTGGTCAAGCTGTTCCGGGACCGGCCCAGCGTGATTGTGGGCTTTGGCGGCTATCCGACGATCCCGGCCATGTCGGCAGCGACCATCCTGCGCCTGCCGCGGATGATCCACGAACAGAACGGCGTGCTGGGCCGTGTGAACCAGATCTTTTCCAAACGCGTGGACGCGGTGGCTTGCGGCACCTGGCCCACCGACCTGCCGGAGGGGGTCGAAGGTGTGCATGTGGGCAACCCCGTGCGTGGCGCCGTGCTGGAACGGGCCGGGGCCGCCTATATCTCGCCCGGCGACTACCCGATGGAGGTGCTGGTGATCGGCGGCAGCCAGGGCGCGCGCATCCTCAGCGATGTGATCCCGCCGGCCATCGCAAAACTGCCGATGCACCACCTCAAGAACATCCGCGTGAGCCATCAGGCCCGCGGCGAGGACGAAGAGCGTGTGCGCAGCTACTATGAGGAGCACGCGATTACGGCGGAGGTGCAGCCGTTTTTCCACGACGTGCCGCGCCGCATGTCTGAGGCGCAGCTGATCATCAGCCGTGCCGGGGCGTCGTCGGTCGCCGACATCTCGGTCATCGGTCGCCCGTCCATCTTGGTTCCACTCGCCGCCGCCATACGTGATGAACAATCCGCCAATGCGCGCGGCCTTGTCGATGCGGGCGCCGCAATCCTCATTCCGGAAAGCCAGCTGAACGTTGATGCCGTTGCGGAACAACTCGCCGCCGTGCTGGACAATCCGCAGGGCGCACTGCAAATGGCCAACGCCGCCTTGTCCGTTGCCATGCCGGATGCGACGGAACACCTTGTCACACTCGTAGAAACCCTCGCACAGAAAGGGACCGCATGAACGCCGCGACCAAATTGCCCGGAGACGTGGGCCCCATTCATTTCGTTGGCATCGGCGGGATCGGCATGTCGGGCATAGCCGAGGTGCTGCTGAACCCCGGCTATGTGGTGCAAGGCTCCGACCTCAAGACCTCCAAGATCACCGACCGGCTGGCCGAGCTGGGCGCGCATATCTTCGAAGGGCAGAAGGCGCAGAACATCGAGGACGCAGAGGTGGTCGTGATCTCCTCCGCGATCAAGCCGGGGAACCCGGAACTGGACGCCGCCCGCGCCCGCGGGCTGCCCATCGTGCGCCGGGCCGAGATGCTGGCCGAACTGATGCGCCTGCGCTCCAACATTGCGGTCGCGGGCACCCACGGCAAAACGACAACCACCACCATGGTGGCGGCCCTTTTGGACGAGGGCAATTTTGACCCGACGGTGGTGAATGGCGGGATCATCCACGCCTACGGCTCCAACGCCCGCAAAGGCGACGGCGAGTGGATGGTGGTCGAGGCGGACGAAAGCGACGGCACCTTTAACCGGCTGCCCGCGACCATCGCGATCGTGACCAATATCGACCCGGAACACATGGAGCACTGGGGCACCGAAGAGGCGGTGCAGCAGGGGTTCTACGAGTTTGTGTCGAACATTCCGTTTTACGGGCTGGCGGTGTGCTGCAACGATGATCCCGACGTGCAGGCGCTTGTCGGCAAGATCACCGACCGGCGCGTGATCACCTATGGCTTCAACCCGCAGGCGGATGTGCGGGCGGTGAACCTGACCTATGAGAATGGCGTGGCACATTTCGACATTGCCCTGCTGTCGGAAGAGCAGGTGATCGAAGGCTGTAGCCTGCCGATGCCCGGGGACCACAACGTGTCCAACGCGCTGAGTGCTGTGGCCGTGGCCCGCCATCTGGGCATGAAAGGCGGCGAGATCCGCAAAGCGGTGAAAAATTTCGGCGGCGTCAACCGACGCTTTACCCGGGTGGGCGAGATTGAGGGCGTGACGATCATCGACGATTACGGCCACCACCCGGTTGAAATTGCCGCCGTGCTCAAGGCTGCCCGACAGGCGACCGAAGGGCGCGTGATTGCCGTTCATCAACCGCACCGCTATTCGCGGCTGTCGCATCATTTCGATGAGTTCTGCGCGTGCTTCAATGATGCTGACGTCGTAGGGATTGCCGAGGTGTTCGCCGCCGGTGAGGACCCAATCGAAGGCGCCAGCCGTGATGACCTCGTCGCGGGGCTCATCCGTCATGGACACCGCCACGCGCGCGCCGTGGTGGACGAAAACGATCTGGAACGTCTGGTGCGGGAACAGGCGCGGCCCGGTGACATGGTCGTGTGTCTGGGGGCAGGGACGATCAGCACCTGGGCCAATGGACTGCCGGGACGACTGCAAAAAGGTGCCGCATGAACGGCACACAGCGCGTCCTGACATCTGCGGCGGTGGCCAGCGTGGCCACACCGGTGCTCGCAGGCTTCAACGAAGGAGATGGCTTGGGGCCGTCGGGCCTCGAAGTTCTGGTTCTCGGCGCTTTTGGCCTGATTGCATTTCCATTCGGCGCTTTGCTGACATTTGCAGGCCTTGATGGGCTCTTCAAGGCGACACTCATTGTCTGTGGTGTTTTGCTTTTGGCGCTTGTGGCGATTGGTTTGGTGCTTGCCGGACAACTCGCTTTGGTACTTGTTCTACTTGTGGCCATCGTACTGGTTCCGGCTGCCATCTCGTTCTTTTTGGGCGGCTTGCTTGGCCGCGCCGTGCGCCGCCGGAGGGGTGAGGCGCCGACATGATGTTGCTCTGGGTCTGCATCGGATGGGTTCTGGCCGCGACCGCCGTCGCCATGCTGCCGATGCGACAACAATACATCCCCGGCGTCGCCCTGCTGATCGCAGCGCCGTCGCTGATCCTCTGGATTGGCGTGTCGGTCGCGTGGTGGGCGGGTGTGCTTGCGCTAGCAGCCTTCGTGTCGATGTTCCGCAACCCGCTGCGCTATTTCTGGGCCAAGGCCCGCGGGCAAAACCCCGAATTGCCAAAGGAGCTGCGCCGATGAGCCTGTCTCTGATCCTCGCCTGTGCCTGGGCCGCCTTGGCCAATGTGATCGCCATGTTTCCCAGCAAGGACCAGCACTGGACCAACGCCTATGTCCTCATCGCAATCGGCATCCCCATCGTGGGCTTTGTCACATGGCAGCACGGGCCGTGGATTGGTCTGCTGGTGCTGGCCGCGGGGATGAGTGTGCTGCGTTGGCCAGTGATCTATCTGACCCGCTGGATCAGAGCGCGGGTGCAGCGATGATTGCCTCGCTCGCCGCCGCCTGCCTCGCCTCGGGGCTGATCTTTGGCTATGTGTTTGTGCGCCGGTTCTGGATCAGGTCCTGGGTCGGCCTGATCCTGATCTGCGTGGCGCTGACCCTGGCGGTGTTCACGGGCGCGCTCCCCCCCGACATGCTGCCCGACAGTGTTGCGTGGGCTGTCCTGATCCTGTTGTTGCCGCCGCCGTTCGGGGCGGGGATGCTGGTGGGCGGTATTCTTGCGCTCTTTGTGCAGCGGCACACCAAGCCATCTTGACCTCAGCGACGCGTCACGCCATCCCGCGCCCATGAGCTATGATCTGCCTCAGGTGCGCGGCACCCTCACGCCGCAACGGGATTTGTCGACGCTTACGTGGTTGCGCGTGGGCGGGCCGGCGGACTGGGTGTTCTTGCCTGCGGATGTGGACGACCTCGCAACGTTCCTCGGAGCACTCGATCCCGATGTCGCGGTTTTCCCCATGGGTGTCGGCAGCAACCTGATTGTGCGCGATGGCGGCTTGCGCGCCGTGGTGATCAAGCTGGGGCGCGGCTTCAACGGTATCGAGAGCGACGGCGACATGGTGACAGCCGGTGCGGCAGTGCTGGACACCCACGTGGCGCGCCGCGCGGCGGAGGCGGGGCTGGACCTGACATTCCTGCGCACCATCCCCGGATCGATCGGAGGTGCGGTGCGGATGAACGCCGGATGCTATGGCGCATATGTGGCGGATGTCTTCCAAAGCGCCGAAGTGGTCCTGCGCGACGGCACCCGCGCAACGCTGCACTCCGGTGACCTCGCCTTTGCCTACCGTCAAAGCCACTTGCCCGACGGGGCCGTCCTGATTTCAGCCACCTTCCGCGCGCCCAAGGGCGCACCCGACGCGCTCGCCGCCCGGATGGAGGAGCAATTGGCCAAACGCAATGCCACGCAACCCACCAAGGACCGCAGTGCCGGCTCGACCTTTCGCAACCCGGCAGGGTTTTCGTCGACCGGGCAGGCCGATGACGTGCACGACCTCAAGGCCTGGAAGGTGATCGACGACGCGGGCCTGCGCGGGGCGACACGCGGTGGTGCGCAGATGAGCGAGAAGCACTCGAATTTCCTGATCAACACCGGCACGGCGACCGCCGCCGACCTCGAAGGTCTGGGCGAAAACGTGCGGAAAAAGGTTTACGATTCCAGCGGGATCACGCTAGAGTGGGAAATCATGCGCATAGGCGTTCCCGGGTAAGGACACTGCGCGCAAATCGCCGTATTACGGCTATGAATGAGAGCGCGGCAAAGCGCTCCGGGACGAAGAGGCACATGGGCGGTCGGACGAGCAGCTCGTCCCCCAAAGTGGCGGTGTTGATGGGTGGCCCCTCGGCGGAACGCGAGGTGTCACTGGCAAGTGGTAGACCCTGCGCCGCCGCGCTGAGGGACAACGGGTACGAAGTGATCGAGGTCGATGCCGGCCCCGACCTGAGTGCCGTTTTGCAGTCCACCGCACCTGATGTCGTCCTGAACTGTCTGCATGGCCGCTGGGGCGAGGACGGCTGCGTGCAGGGGCTGCTGGAATGGCTTGGGATACCCTATTCGCATTCCGGTGTTCTGGCCTCGGCACTGGCGATGGACAAGCAGCGCACCAAGGACGTCTACCGCGCCGCGGGCCTGCCGATGGTCGACAGTATCATCGCGCCTGCCGATGAGGTGCGCGCGCGCCACGTGATGGCGCCGCCCTACGTGGTCAAACCCAACAACGAAGGCTCGAGTGTCGGCGTCTACCTCGTTCACGAGGCAGCCAACGGGCCGCCGCAGCTGAGCGATGACATGCCCGACCACGTGATGGTCGAGGCGTTCGCGCCCGGGCGCGAATTGACCACCACGGTGATGGGCACGCGCCCGCTGGGCGTCACCGATATCATCACCGATGGCTGGTATGACTACGACGCCAAGTACAAGCCCGGCGGAAGCCACCATGTGGTGCCCGCTGATGTGCCCACCGAAATCTACGAGCTGTGTCAGGACTATGCCGTACGCGCCCACAATGCGCTGGGATGCCGAGGCGTGAGCCGCACTGATTTTCGCTGGGACGAGGGCAGGGGGGCCGCAGGCCTGATCCTGCTGGAAACCAACACGCAGCCGGGCATGACGCCCACGTCGCTCACGCCGGAACAGGCGCAGGTGGCGGGCATTTCCTTTGGCGAGCTGTGCGCCTGGATGGTGGAGGATGCGTCATGCAACCGCTGAAACGTGACCCTGCGCCGTCCCGCTGGGCATGGCGGCTGCAAAGGCTGATGCTGACCCCGGTGTTCCTGTTCTCGCTGCGCGTCGGGTTGCCCTTTGCGCTGACCTTTGGCGGGGCGTCGTTGTGGCTGTCGGTGCCGGGCAACCAGACGCTGGTCACTGACACATTTGCCGAATTTCGCGCCAGCATCGAGGAACGGCCGGAAATCATGGTCAATCTCAAGGCCGTGGACGGGGCCGCCGGCCCGCTGGCCGCAGCCATTCGCGAGGCTGTGCCGCTGGAATTTCCGCTGTCGTCCTTTGATCTGGATCTGGAGGAGGTGCGCGCCACCCTGGCTCTGATGCCCCCGGTGCAGGCCGTGTCCGTGCGCATCCGTCCGGGTGGTGTGTTGCAGGTGGATGTGACACCGCGCACCGGCGCCGCGATCTGGCGCACGGCCGAAGGCCTCTATCTGGTGGACAAGGCGGGCGTGGAGTTTGCCGAAGTCTCCGGCCGTGCGGCGCGCCCCGACCTGCCCGTCATCGCGGGCGAAGGGGCACCGGACCACATGGACGAGGCGCTGGCACTGGTGCAGGCCGCTGCCCCGCTGGGCGATCGGTTGCGCGGGCTCGTCCGCGTGGGCAACCGCCGCTGGGACGTGGTGCTGGATCGGGATCAGCGCATCCTGTTGCCGACCGAAGGGGCGGTGCGCGCGCTGGAGCGGGTCATCGCCCTGGAAGGCGCGCAAGAGGTGCTGAGCCGCGATGTCTCGCGCATCGACCTGCGGCTGGCCGACCGCCCGACCGTGCGCATGACCCAAACGGCCACACAGGAATGGTGGCGCATCCGTGCGCTGAATTTGACGAATGAGTAGTGTTTGATGACTGACCTTTACGCCTCCCAACGCTCGATGCGCAATATGCGCAAGATGGCCATGCAGCGCGGCGTTGTCGCCATTCTGGATGTCGGCAGTTCCAAGATCGCCTGCCTCGTGCTGCGGTTCGACGGCACCGCCAAGCTGGGCGAGGAGGGCGAGATCGGATCGCTCGCCGGGCAGTCCGGGTTTCGTGTGATTGGGGCGGCCACCACGCGGTCCCGCGGCGTGCGGTTTGGCGAGATCTGCGCCATGCAGGAGACCGAACGCGCCATTCGTACCGCCTTGCAGGCCGCGCAAAAGATGGCCGGTATCCGCGTGGATCACGTGATCGCCTGCTTTGCGGGGGCGGAGCCGCGCAGCTATGGCCTTGACGCGCAACTGGACCTCGAAGGCCAGGTGGTGACCGAAGATGACGTGGCCCGCGTGCTGTCGCGCTGCGATGTGCCGGAGATCGGCGCGGGGCGCGAGGTGCTGCACGCGCAGCCCGTGAACTTTGCCCTCGACAACCGGTCGGGGCTGTCGGACCCGCGCGGGCAACTGGGCAACTCGCTCGCCGTTGACCTGCACATGCTCACCGTGGATGCCGCCGCCGTGCAGCATCTGGCGCATTGCATCAAGCGTTGCGATCTGGAATTGGCGGGTATCGCGTCATCGGCCTATGCCTCGGGTATTGCTGCACTGGTCGAGGACGAACAAGAGCTGGGCTCTGCCTGTATCGACCTGGGCGGCGGGGCCACGGGCGTGTCGATCTTTATCAAAAAGCACATGATTTATGCCGACACCGTGCGCATGGGTGGCGATCACGTGACCTCGGACATCTCCATGGGCCTGCAAGTGCCCATGGCCAACGCCGAACGCATCAAGACGTTCTATGGCGGGGTGCATGCCACCGGTATGGACGACCGCGAGATGATCGAGATCGGCGGCGACACAGGCGATTATGAACATGACCGCCGCACGGCCTCGCGGGCCGAACTGATCGGCATCATGCGCCCCCGTGTGGAGGAAATTCTGGAGGAGGTACGCGCCCGTCTGGACGCGGCAGGATTTGACCACCTGCCGAGCCAGCAGATCGTACTGACCGGCGGGGCGAGCCAGATCCCCGGATTGGATGGGCTGGCGTCAAAAATCCTCGGCCAGCAGGTCCGGCTGGGCCGTCCTTTACGCGTGCACGGCCTGCCGCAAGCGGCGACGGGTCCGGGTTTTGCGAGCGCCGTTGGTCTGGCGCTGTTCGCAGCGCATCCGCAGGACGAATGGTGGGATTTTGACATTCCCCACGACCGCTACCCGGCGCGCAGCTTGCGCCGGGCGGTCAAGTGGTTCCGCGACAACTGGTGATCAGGCGCGGCGGCGCAGCACGGCAAGTGCACCCAGCCCCGCCAGCATCAACGGCAGACCGGCGGGCAGGGGGACCGGCGGAGGCGGGGCGGTGTATTCGTAGACGACGGACGCCTCCGCAAAGAAGTCGAAGGTCGTCCGCCCGGTCACGTTGCACTGCTCGATATCGGTGAGCCGGCTCGGGGTGCAGGATGCCAAAACTCTGTGCGAGTAGGTGACTTGCCAAGGTACTTCCACGCTGCCGGTGCCGATGAAACCGGCGAACTGGTCCTGCGCGATCGACACGTCGAATGTGGTCCTGAACTGGTTGGACGCATCGAACGGCGCATCAAGCTCGGCGAAACCGCTGGAAGACTGGCTTCCGCTGCTGGATGCGCATGCACTGTTGATCAGGCCACTGTCCCGACACGTGACAGTCACGCTCCCGACTCTGCGGGACAGTGTCGCGCGCCCCACAACCCTGATCGATTGGAGCGTCCCAAGTGCGGCGTTGAACTGGTCAAGCCGCAGTGATGTCTGAGCCCTGTCGTTCACATTCGCGGTGCGTGAGGTACTGCGCGATGACGAAGTCCTGGTCAGCGTGCTTGTGAATGATCGGGTCGCACTGGACGTGTCGGTAATGGTCAACGTCGTTGCGTTGGCTGTGTTGGCCGCTGCGAAAACCAGCGCCAGGGCGCCTACCCAAGACGCAATACGACGGGTCGTGGATCTGCGTGACAGTTGCGCCGAAATCATCGTGGCGTCCTTTCATGAAAGTCTTCGGGCATCTACGCCACCACATCGTGTGTGGACCCATCGGGCCACCGCAGAGCCATCCAAACGTGCTTCAACAATGCTGGAAGCGTAGGCGAAGGTCTTGTTCAAAGCCATTTTAATCTGAAAGCGCTTCGAATCGCGTGACGCGGCGATGCCGTCATGGTACGATCTCAACAAGGCCCGGTAGCGGCCAGTGGGCAGATCGAGCAGGTTCCCCACAACTAAAAGTCGAACTCACGACGCGCGTTGGCGCGTCTTCCCGTGCGCTCAAAACGGTGTGCGTCATTTGTTGTGCTTTGACTATGGACCGCAACATGTTGCCTTCTCAGCAAAATGCCGCCAAGCCACTGCGCAAGATACCCATATTTTGTGGTTTTTTCGGATTTCCGGGTGACCTTTCCGCTCTGTAGCGGTAGTCTCCGGGCAGTTTAGGCACAAAAACACCCGCGAACGCGGCAAACCAGACAGGCGGAATTGCGATGACCTTAAACCTTTCGATGCCAGGGCATGACGAGTTGAAACCCCGTATTACCGTGTTTGGTGTGGGTGGGGCTGGCGGCAATGCCGTCAACAATATGATTGAAAAACAACTGGATGGCGTCGAATTTGTGGTCGCCAACACGGATGCGCAGGCCTTGCAGCAATCTGCCGCCGCAAACCGCGTCCAGTTGGGCATCAAGGTTACCGAAGGTTTGGGCGCGGGCGCACGCGCCACGGTCGGCGCCGCCGCCGCCGAAGAATCAATCGAGCAGATCGTCGACCATCTGGCCGGTGCGCACATGTGCTTTATCACCGCCGGCATGGGTGGCGGCACGGGGACAGGTGCCGCGCCGATCATCGCGCAAGCCGCGCGCGAACTGGGCGTGCTGACCGTCGGCGTCGTGACCAAGCCGTTCCAGTTCGAGGGCGCCAAGCGGATGCGCCAGGCCGAAGACGGCGTGGAAGCTCTGCAAAAGATGGTCGACACGCTGATCATCATCCCCAACCAGAACCTGTTCCGCCTCGCCAATGAAAAGACCACGTTCACCGAAGCGTTCAGCATGGCCGACGATGTGCTCTACCAGGGCGTCAAGGGCGTGACGGACCTGATGGTGCGTCCGGGCCTGATCAACCTCGACTTTGCGGACGTGCGCGCCGTGATGGACGAGATGGGCAAGGCGATGATGGGCACGGGCGAGGCCGACGGCGAAGATCGCGCGATCCAGGCCGCCGAAAAGGCCATCGCGAACCCGCTGCTGGACGAAATCAGTCTGCGCGGTGCCAAAGGCGTGCTGATCAACATCACCGGCGCACACGATCTGACCCTGTTCGAGCTGGACGAAGCCGCCAACCGCATCCGCGAAGAGGTCGATCCCGACGCCAACATCATCGTGGGCTCGACCCTGGACACAGCGATGGAAGGCAACATGCGCGTCAGCGTCGTGGCCACCGGCATTGATGCCACCGAAGTGCAGACGGACATCCCCGTGCCGCGCCGGTCCATGGCAGCCCCGCTGACCACGACCGTGTCGGCCGAAGCACCTGCCGCTGATCCGATCCCCGAACCGGCCCCCGCCGCCGTCGCAGCCGCTGCCGAAGAGCCGATGCTGTTCGAAGGGCTGGACGTGCAGAAAGCTGCGGCCGAGGATATGGCCGAAGACATCTTTGCCGACGAAACCCCTGTGGCCGCCGAAGACGATCTGCCGCCCCCGGCCTACCAGCCGCAAGTGGCCGCGTTCGAGCCGACGCAAGACACCGAAACCCCGCCAGCCGAAGAGTTCGTGGCCCCGCGCGCACCCGCACCCGGCACTCCATCGCCCGAAGCGCTGGCACGCCTGCGTGCGGCAACACAGCGGGCCAGCGGCGGCGGCGCTGCCCCTCAGCAGCCCGAGGTTGCAGCAGAGGCGGGCGCGGAGAAGCCACGCTTTGGCATCAACTCGCTGATCAACCGAATGACGGGGGCGGGCGATGCACCGGCAGGGGCACCGCAACAACCTGCGCCGCGGCAGCAGCCACCGGTGCAGACGGCGCGCGCCGCACCCGCGCCGCAGCCGACCGATGCAACCGACCCCGATCAGGAGCGGATCGAAATCCCCGCCTTCCTGCGGCGCCAGGCCAACTGATACCACTCACTTTCGTGAACGGGGGTCGCAGCGATGCGGCCCCTTTTCTATTTGAATGCAGTAGTTTGGCTAGGATTTCGCGTTGGGCCGCTTGTTTGTGACAGGCATGTTTCAGACCGTTGCAAAGATTGTATTGTGACGTGCACACCGACCCCTTAACTCTCTTCCACAACGAAAAGTCATGGGTGGGTCCGTGCAGACAACTGTCAAAACTTCGATTTCCTTTGCAGGATGCGGTTTGCATTCGGGCGAGCCTGCGCGGCTCACGATCCGCCCGGCAATGGCGGAGCATGGCATCTGGTTTCAGCGCGTTGACCTTGACACCGCCCCGTTGATCCCTGCGCGCTGGGACGTTGTGCGTCAGTCGCCACTCTGCACCACGCTGGTGGGTGAGAACTGCGTAACCGTCGGCACTGTGGAGCATGTGATGGCGGCCCTCGCAGGCTGCGGCGTGCACAATGCACTGATCGAGATTGATGGCCCCGAAGTGCCGATCCTTGACGGCTCGGCCGTGCCGTTCGTGCGTGGCATCATGCAGCGTGGCCTGCGCCACCTGCCTGCCCCCGTGCGCGCATTCGAAGTGCTCAAGACCGTGTCGGTCACGTCAGGCGAGGCCACAGCCTCCATCGGTCCCAGCGAAGTGCTGCGGATCGATTTCGAAATCGACTTTGCCGATCGTGCCATTGGGCGGCAGTACAAATCTCTGAATATGTCCAACGGCAGCTTTGCCCGCGAGTTGAGCGATAGCCGAACGTTCTGCCGCAAGGATGACGTGGCGCAGATGCAGGCCAACGGTCTGGCCCTGGGTGGCACGCCCGGCGTGAACGCGGTTGTGTTTGACGGCGATCAGGTGACCAGCCCCGGCGGCCTGCGCCACGCAGACGAACCCGTGCGCCACAAGATGCTGGACGCGCTGGGGGATCTGGCCCTCGCCGGTGCGCCGATCATCGGCCATTACGTCGGCACCCGTGCCGGCCACACCATGACAAACCAGTTGCTGCGCACGCTCTTTGCGACGCCGGATGCGGTGCGTATGATCACGTGCGATGCCGAAACGGCCCGCCGCCTGCCGGGATACGGCCTTGTCTGGGACGAGATCCCTGCCGTCGCCTGAACGGACTGAAAATCGTCATTTTCCCCGCGCAAACCTTTGTGCTAGAGACAGTCAACAGCCTCGGTTGTGGGGGCGGTGAGCAGATATGGGATGACACGGCATGATCTTTGGCGCGTCGAAAATCGGGCTGGCGGTAATGCTGGCTGCGACGGTGGGCCTCACGGCTTGCGGGGATCGCAATGACCGCCCGACAACGGGCGGCCTCTTTAACCGTCAGGAAATCCCGCTCGAGAATTTCTCGCCCCAGCAGATCTTTGAACGGGGTGAGTTCGAGCTCGAAGAGGGCGATCCGACCGATGCTGCCTTTTATTTCGGCGAGATCGAGCGGCTCTATCCCTATTCCGACTGGGCGCGCCGCGCGTTGATCATGCAGGCCTTTTCCTACCATCAGGACAAGGACTATCCCAACAGCCGCTCCGCCGCGCAGCGCTTCATCGATTTTTACCCGACAGATGACGACGCGGCTTATGCGCAATACCTGCTGGCGCTCAGCTACTATGATCAGATCGACGAAGTGGGCCGCGATCAGGGCCTGACCTTTCAGGCGTTGCAGTCCCTGCGCGAGGTGATCGAACGCTATCCCAACAGCGAATATGCCAAGACGTCGATCCTGAAGTTCGACCTCGCCTTTGACCATCTGGCGGGCAAGGAGATGGAGATCGGGCGCTATTACCTGCGGCGCGACCACTACTCCGCAGCGATCAACCGGTTCCGCGTGGTGGTGGAGGACTTCCAGACCACAACCCATACGCCCGAGGCGCTGCACCGTTTGGTCGAGGCGTATCTGTCGCTTGGCCTTGATGCCGAGGCGCAGACGGCCGCGGCCATTCTGGGCTTCAACTATCAGTCGACCGATTGGTATCAGAACGGCTTTGATCTGCTGAACGGTCCGGGCCTGCGCCCAC
>ERZ1740072.619-NODE-619-length-14080-cov-5.743529_pt1 | contig 14080 bp, 10 predicted proteins | sample MGYA00581733_ERZ1740072 | MGnify/ENA primary metagenome ERZ1740072 (study PRJEB43018, sample SAMN04849741) | marine metagenome | isolation source: floating plastic debris | place: Pacific Ocean | collected 2008-08-30 | study: EMG produced TPA metagenomics assembly...
CAACTCCAACGCGGCTCCTGCCTCTGTGCTGGCTGAATTTCTGGTGTCGAGCATCGCACCGCAATGCATGCTTTGGCAAACGTCCCCGGCGGCGACCGAGATGGAAACGCGAATAATGCAGTGGTTGTGTCACGGGCTTGGCCTGCCGGACACCTATCAGGGTGTCATTCAGGACAGCGCGTCATCGGCGACGCTCGCGGCTGTGCTGACTATGCGCGAGCGGGCACTACAGTTCCGTGGCAATATCGAAGGGCTACATGGGGCACCACAACTGCGCATCTATTGTTCGGATCAGGTCCATTCCTCAATCGACCGCGCCATCTGGGTGGCAGGCATCGGTTCCGACAATCTGGTCAAGATCCGCACAACCGGCGATTTGCGCAGCATGGATCCACTGGACCTTGAGGCAGCCATCGCCGAGGATAAAGCAGCAGGACGGATTCCCGCAGGCATCATTGCAGCGACAGGAGCCACTGGCATGGGTGCTTGCGACGATCTGGAAGCGGTCGCTGCAATCGCCAACGAACATGACATCTACACCCATCTGGATGCAGCCTGGGCAGGATCAGCCATGATCTGTCCTGAATTCCGGACACTGTGGGCAGGCGCCGACCAGTTCGACAGCATCGTTTTTAACCCGCACAAATGGTTGGGTGCGCAGTTTGACTGTGCCGCGCATTTCTTGCGCGATCCGGATGTGTTGCGCCAAACGTTGGCCATTCGTCCCGAGTACCTCAAAACCCACGCAACGGAGGACGTCACCGACTATTCTGAATGGTCGATCCCTCTGGGTCGCCGTTTCCGTGCGCTAAAGCTTTGGTTCCTGATGCGCCATTACGGTATGGAGGGGTTGCGCACCCGCATCCGCAATCACGTTAAGTGGTCGCAAGCCTTGTGTGAGCAACTGCGCAGGGAAGACGGATTTGAGATTGTAACCGAACCGATCCTGTCGCTGTGGACGTTCAAGCCCAGGGGTGCATCAGATAGTCAGACGCAGGCGCTTGTGGATGCGATTAATGATGATGGGCGCATCTATCTCACTCAAACGCTGGTGGACGGACAAAAGGTGATCCGGTTCACAGCGGGCCAGTTTGACTGCGAAGAACGGGATTTTGACACCGCTTTTGACACGATTACAGAGCTGGCCCGCGCCACTTAAGCGTTAGGTCGCGCCGACTGTCAAATACCGCGCACAGCCGTGCAAGGCAGAGGCGTCATCGTTCAGCAGATAGGTCGGGATACGCGCCATTCTGCCGTTGAACGCATCCTCACCTTGCAACGGCTCCAACGCTAAGGCGCGGGTGTCGCCGCTGAGCAACGTGCGCGCCAGACTGCCGTTAAAGTAGATGCCGCCTTCGGGGAGGTAGATGTATGCGATTTCGCGCACCAAAGCGCCCAGAGCGCGCGCTGCAACCGCCAGCGTTTCGTCCCCGCCGTCGGCCGCTTCGACATGTTCGGGATCACAGCCGTGGCCAGTGCGCGCCTTGTGCAGTTTTGCAAGGCCCCTGCCCGCCAACAGATGTTCGACGGTATCAAAAACATCCGCGTCCCCAATCGCCTCGGCCACAATGGCCTCGACTGAGTGGGGCAGCCGTGCGTGCCCCATCTCGGCTGAGAAGACGACACCCGACGGGCGATGAGTCAGAGCCACGTTGAAGCCCGTGCCAAGACCTACCACCAACGCCTGCGGTTCGTCCGGGGTTGGCGTTCCGCCCAGATGCGTCAACGAAGCGTCTGGCAACACACAGATGGCATGCCCCAGCGCTTCAAGGTCGTTCAGGAGATGAACCCGCGGCAGGGATAACTCGCTTTCCAGGCCCGTCGCGTCAAAGTGCCAGTTGCGGTTTGTCAGCCGCCCCTCACCCTTGCCCACGGGTCCCGCAATGGCGACCGCCGCCGAGGCCAGAGGAGGCTGGTCGGCGATGTAACCACGTGCAAGGTCCGCGAAGCTGGCAAAGTTGTCGTTCCGAAACCGTCGAACCGTTTCTGCACGCACTCCGCCCGCGTCCGCCAACGCCAGACGGCAATTTGTGCCGCCGACGTCGGCAACGAGGCTCGGAGCGCTTGCGTCTTCACGCATCAACTGTCTCTCCGGGTTTCTTGCCCATGATGATCATCGACAGCACATCGTCCTCGGTCACGTCTTCGACCCGTTCGGTGCCGATGAGTTGTCCGTTCTTCATAACCGACACACGATCGCACAACTCCATCATCTCACGGGTGTCGTGGCTGATCAGGAAGATACCGAGGCCTTGGGCCTTCAACTCTTTGATCAAGTCCGCAACCATAGCCGTTTCATGCACGCCAAGGGCCGCCGTCGGTTCATCCATGATGAGGATACGGGCGTTGAAGTAGACCGCACGCGCAATGGCGACCGACTGGCGTTGACCACCGGACAAGGACCGCACCGGTTCCGAGAACCGCTGAAAGTTAGGGTTGAGGCGGGCCATGATCTTGCGGCTTTCCGCCTCCATCTTGGTGTCATCAACCAACCCGAAAGCGGTCGTAATTTCACGCCCCAGAAACAGGTTGGAGGCCGCATCAAGGTTGTCTGACAAGGCGAGCGTCTGATAAATCGTCTCGATATTCAGATCGCGCGCATCGCGGGGGTTGTTGATCTCGACCTTTTTGCCATCCACGTAAATCTCGCCCTCATCTTTGGCGTAAGCCCCGGCGAGGATTTTGATCAGTGTGGATTTACCCGCGCCGTTGTGACCCAGAAGGCCGACAACTTCGCCCGGCATGACGTCGATGGACACGTCATCCACCGCTTTGATCCCGCCAAAGTTGATCGAGATGTTGCGCATTTCAAGCAGTGGGGTGCTCATCAGCTGTCTCCCGTTCTGCGACGATAAAGAATGTCGATCCAGACAGCGAGGATAAGAACGCCCCCCACGATCATGTTTTGCAGTGGTGAATCCACGCCCACCATGCCCATGCCAGACACAAGGGCTTGCATGATAAAGGCGCCAAGAATTGCGCCGTAGATGGTGCCCACACCGCCCGCAAGGGCTGTGCCACCAATCACGGCCGCAGCAATCACGCGCAATTCGTCCAACTCACCCAGCGAACTGCCGGCTGCTCCCAAACGGGCCGAAGCAATCACACCGGCAATGGCCGTGAGCGCGCCCATCAGGGCAAAGACTTTGACTGTCAGCAGGCGCGTATTGATGCCTGACAATTCTGCCGCATCAGGGTTGCCGCCCATCGCAAAGATGTAGCGACCAAAGCGGGTTTTTTTCGCCACTATGGTCATCGCGATGGCGACGAACAGCACGATCAGCACCGAAATCGGAAACCCGTAGGCTTCTGTGTAGCCCTCTGGCATCGTCAGCCCTTCGCGCTCAAAGCGACGTTGCAGAATCCGCGTTGGCACAAGGTAGGCGTTCATGATTGCGGTGATCCCGCAAATCGCACCAACAAGGATCGCCCCCAGCGCATATTCCGCCCAGATGGGTTTGACTGCGAAGCCGTGGCTAATGTGCTTGCGCCGCGTGTTGATCAGGAACCAGATCGTCAGGGCAGAACCGACGAGCGCCAGTATCCAGCTTGCGGTGACGCCAATCGTACCCGTTGCGCCGCCGAGTTTGACGAAGTTCGGATCAAGCGGAGAGATGGTCGTGCCGCGCGACACCCACCAAGCGCCACCGCGCCAGATCAGCAAGCCACCAAGGGTCACGATAAAGGACGGGATCGCGAGATAGCCGATCAACCAGCCCTGAAAACCACCAATGGCAGCACCGAGGAAGATACCGATTGCGACCGTTATCAACCAGATCGCCGGACTGCCAAAGCCAAAGATGTCAGGGAGGATTTGAACCTGAATGACGCCCATGACCATACCGATGATACCCAGAAGCGAACCAATCGACAGATCGATGTTTCGGGTGACGATAACAAACACCATCCCCGTCGCCATGACGGCCACGGATGCGGTTTGCAGTGTCAGTGTAAACAGGTTGCGGGGTGTCAGAAACGTGCCACCCGTCGCAATGTGAAAGACCAGCGCGATCAAGACAAAGGCACCAACCATGCCCAAGAGACGCGTATCGATCTGAAGTGTTTTGATTAAATTCCCACGTCCGCCGGACATGAGTGCCCCCTCCCCGTGCACATCCACCCTGTGAATGCGTCGATTAAAAAAGCCCCACCCGCACCTGGCGGATGGGACTTGATGTCATTCAGTTCAGCTTACTCGCAGACTGCCAAACCCGTGACGCCCTGACACAGAACGTCTTTCGGGATCCACTTGGCGTCGACCACGACATCAAGGTTTTCCTTGGTGATTGGCTGGGGTGCCAGCAGCAACGAGTTGACTGTGACGTCACCGGATTTGAACGGGCGCTGACCCTCGATGGCATCCATGGATGTTCCCTTGGCCAATGCGACAGCAATCCGACCCGCGTTGATGCCAAGCTCACGGCTGTCCTTCCAGACAGACACAGTTTGGGTACCAAGCGCAACACGGTTCAGCGCGGCGTGGTCACCGTCCTGACCGGACACAGGAATACCGTCCATACCTTGCGAAGCAAGCGCTGCGACAACGCCGCCCGCCATGCCGTCGTTGGACACGATCACAGCGTCGACTTCGTTGTTGGTCTGCGTCAGGATCTGCTCCATGTTACGCTGTGCGTTCGCAGGCTGCCAACCATCTGTGTATGTTTCACCCACGATGGTGATGTCGCCAGCCTTGATGGCGCCCGCGATGATTTCTTGCTGGCCGCCACGCAGGAAGTCAGAGTTCGGATCGGTGGGCGAACCCTTGATCATAACGTAGTTTCCGGATGGCTTCGCCTTGTACACTTCGCGCGCTTGCATCCGACCCACTTCAACGTTGTCGAATGTGAGGTAGAAGGCACGAGGGTCTGCGATCAGGCGGTCATACCCGATTACAGGAATACCTGCCGCTTCGGCCGCATCAAGGGCCGGGCCAATGGCGCTGCCGTCCTGTGCGAGAATGATCAGAGCGTCGACGCCTTGTGTGATCAGGCTTTCAACATCAGCGAGCTGTTTTGTCGCTGAAGACTGTGCGTCCGCGGACAGATACTTTGCGCCTTCCGCTTCAAGTGCGGCCAGCATGGCGGCTTCGTCTGTTTTCCAGCGCTCTTCCTGGAAGTCGGACCAGCTGACGCCAACCGTTACGGAGTGGCCGTCTGCAAAAGCTGGAGTCGTGAGCATCGTGGCCGCCGCCAGGGCGCCAAGTAGATTACGTCGTTTCATTTAGTGTCCTCCCAAAGACATAGACCGTCCATCATACGTTTGCGTGGCCGGTAGTGCATTGTTAGCGGTTTAAATTCGAAAAGCAAATTAAATTGGACAGTCTCATAAAAACCGGCCATCATCTTGCATGAGGGGTTTGTGGTTTTCCCACAAGCAGGAGGAAAAAAGGGCGTCTTTTCATGGCCTTCCGTTACCAAAAAGTGGAAAGCAGGCGACTGCTACTGCGCGAGATTTCCCAGCGTGGCCCATTGCCGCGCATCGATTTGGCGGACAGAACAGGAATCAGTCGGGCCACAGTCACCTCCATTACGGCCGAACTTTTGCGTGGCGGTTTGATCGAAGAAGTCCCACGCGAATCGAGCGGAGACGAGGCCACGCGCGGTCGGCCACGGATCGATTTGAAGATTTCAGGTCCGGCACATCTGATCGCCGGATTGAAGGTGTCTGACACTTCGATTTCGATGGTTCTAATGGACTTTGAGGGGGCTGATGTCGCCCTTCACGAACACGATATTGCCTCGCATCGACATACGCCGGATGCACTTGCGAAAGAGATCTTTACCGGATTAACCCAGATGGCTGCGAAAGCCGGTTATGCACTGTCGGACATTTCAGGCGTCGGGGTCGGTTTGGCGGGCATTGTCGATGCGGGCAACGGGCTGGTCTACTGGTCCCCGTCGCTGGATCAGCGCAACGTACCTTTTGCAACGGTTCTGAGAGATCACTTGGGCATTGCGGCATATGTGGACAATGACGCAAACCTCGTGGCCATGGCCGAACTGACCTTTGGCATCGGCAAGAATCATTCCGATTTCATCGTCATCACTATCGAGAGCGGGGTCGGCATGGGCATGGTGCTGGGCGGTCAGCTTTATCGCGGCACGCGCGGATGTGGCGCCGAGTTTGGCCATACCAAGGTGCATCTGGACGGCGCGCTGTGCCGTTGTGGCCAACGGGGTTGTCTTGAAGCCTACGTGGCAGATTATGCGCTGGTGCGAGAGGCCCACAGTGTGGGCAACGTTGCGCAGATGGCGCAGACATCAAAGGCGGTGACCGCTGTGCTCGCCGCCGCCAAGGCAGGCGACCCGGTGGCCCGCACGGTGCTGGAAAGGGCCGGCAAGATGTTTGCACTTGGCCTTGCCAACCTCGTCAACATTTTTGACCCGGAGCGTGTGATCCTTGCCGGGGAGCAGCTGCAATTCGACCATCTTTATGCCGACAACGTTATCGAAGAGATGCGCAAGAGTATCGTGGACGTCGACAAATCCCCGCCAGAGGTCGTTGTGCATCAATGGGACGCGTTTATGTGGGCACGAGGCGGTGCAGCCTATGCTCTTGAATTTGTTCAAGATACCGCGGTTGAGGCTTTGCAGGATGCATAGGCTGTTACTGGTTACGGCAGTCATGATTGGGGAACCCTTGGCAGCTGAAAACCCGCTTTTTGAACCCGTCGATGTGCCCGATCACGTCTATGACGGCGGTTGGGAGCATTTCGTCGGAGGCGGCATCGCCGTCTTCGATTGTGATGGCGATGATCGTCCCGATCTCGTGGCGGCAGGGGGCAGCAATCCACCAATCTTGCTGCGCAATACGTCGGACCCTTTGGGCCCCGTGCAGTTTCAGGAGGCGACGCCGAACACTCTCGACCTTGCGGGAACGGTCGGGGCCTATCCAATGGATTTCGACAATGACGGCCTGCTTGATCTGGTGATGCTTCGGGTGGGAACTGACATACTTCTGAAGGGAAAAGGGAATTGCGACTTCGAACCCGTGGCTTTCGAAACGGGGGACAATTGGAGCACTGCATTTTCTGCCACTTGGGAAGACGGGCAGTCCCTGCCTACCCTCGCCTTTGGTCACTATGTCGATCGTTCGGACCCGGACGGTCCGTTTGAAGCTTGCGATGTGAACCACCTATGGCGGCCAGCCGAAACCGGTTATGCCCGCCAGGACCTTGGCCCCGGTTATTGCGCTCTGTCTGTGCTGTTCACAGACTGGGACCGAACCGGGCGCGCGGACCTTCGCGTTTCCAACGATCGCCACTATTACGTCCGGGACGGGCAAGAGCAGCTGTGGGCCATGGAAGATAGCCCGCGCCTGTTTACAGAAGATGAAGGGTGGGCGCGCCACATGCTTTGGGGCATGGGCATCGCCACGCGGGATCTGGATCGGGATGGAAAAGACGAGGTGTTTTTGAGCTCGATGGGCGATCAGCGGTTGATGCGGCGCACAGGTGACGGGCCTGCCTTTGTCGATGTGCCCTTCTCGACCGGAACAGCGGCGCAGCGTCCCTACATTGGCGATGACGGCCGCCCTTCAACCGGCTGGCATATCGCCTTTGGTGACGTGAACAATGACGGGCGCGATGATGTTTTCATCGCCAAGGGCAACGTGCAGCAGATGCCCGGGAATGCGATGGAAGACCCAAACAACCTGTTGATTTCACAAAGCGATGGCACCTTTTCCGAAGCTGGAAACGTTGCGGGCGTTGCTTCTGTACATCGCGGACGGGGTGCGGCGCTGGTGGATTTCAATGGGGACGGTCTGTTGGATCTGGCTGTGGTCAACCGCCGCGCGCCGCTTGAGGTTTGGCAAAATGTCAGCGTTGGCACTGGCCATTGGCTCGCTGTCGATTTGCGCCGCGATGGGGCGAACACACAAGGCATTGGCGCGTGGATCGAGGTGGATGACGGCGCCACCGTTCAGGCACGCGAAGTGACCGTGGGTGGCGGCCATGCCGGGGGCGTGGCTGGCGCGCAGCATTTCGGTTTGGGCAATGCCAAGACGGTGCGCCTGCGCGTGCGCTGGCCGTATCAGGGCTGGTCGGATTGGCGCACAGTGGACGCGGATCAGGTGGTGCGCGTTAACGAATAACTCTGCCTCCGCGTTTAACCCTTGTTTACATGGGTTAATGGGCCAAAATAGCGATACACCATGCGTACACGACCTGTGCACAGCGCGTGCACCGAAGATACACCAGACCCGATGTGTTAACGCAGCGTACGCTCAGCGATCGATGGGTAGGCCACTTGGAACAGCATCCGGGACACCAAGTGCGCCGCGCACGCTTTGCGGATCGGTCAACGCGTGGAGGAAGGCGACAATATCGGCCACTTCGCCGTCGCTCAGATCCTGCGGCGCGAGCGTGTTGGCCGCAGCAATTGCCCCCATTTCGTCAGCATCGCTAAGCACGCGCAGATCGTCCGCTTCAAACCCCGGCATCACCGCCTGCGAAACATCATAGGCCTGCAACGACGCAACCGGATTCAAGTGATGACGCACCACAGCCTCAAGCGTGGCATAGGCACCAGCATGACCGTACGGAGCCGTTTGCGCCACGTTTCGCAAGGACGGCGTGCGAAACGCATATGCATCTTCTGGGTTGCCCGTCACCCGCATCCGCCCCGTGTCCTGCGCATGGGTTTCAAAGCGCGCGGCTTTGCCCGGACCAATCTGGGGCATTGCGATGGCGTGGAAGTCATGATCCGTCTGGAACCGACCGGAATGGCATGCCGCGCAGTCGGCCTTGCCGTAAAACAGCTCCATCCCGCGCATAACCGCAGGCTCCATTTCAGTGCCATTGCGCAAGTAGAGGTCAAAGGGGCTGGCCACGCCGCGCCATTCAAAATCGAGGAAGGCGGCGAGCGCATCGGAGATGTCCGTGAAAGCGATGGGTTTGGGGCCGATCACCGCGTCAAAGCGTGCGCGATACTCGGGGATGTCCTCGATCCGTTGGGACAGGATATCCCACGCCCCGCCCTCGCCCGTGAGAAGCCCCTGCCGCACGGCCTGAGCGACGTCGTTTTCCGCATAGTGCCCCGCCATTTCGTCCGGAGACAGCACCGGGAACATGGATTGCGCAGAGAGGGCAGAGGCGAAACCTGCCTCCATTTCAGACCCCAGCGGCGTGCGTATGCCGGTGGGGCGGCTTGGGTCTTCCTCGAGGCGACCATCGTGGAAGAAGACTGTGAATTCAGTGGCCCCAAGGTTGAACAACGCGGGCGCATTTCGTGGAATGCGCTGTTCAGGCAGGTTTTCGGGCACCGCTTTGCGGTCTGGTCCGAGCCCCTGACCACCGTCCCCAAGACCAAGCGACACTCCGTCTCCGGTGGCGAATTTTGGATGATGGCACGTTGCACAAGAAACCGTTTCCGACCCCGACAGAACGGGGTCGTAAAACAGCAACTGCCCCAGTTCGATCTGTGCGCTCGGGTGGTTTGGAAAGACAGGCTCTTCATAAGGCAGATCACCCGCCCAAAGCGGGCCGGTGATCAGGCCGAACGCGGCTGCCTTAAACGAAACGCGAGACATAGTTCTCCAATATCTCCTGCCGTCCGGAGCGTGGTTGAGGCTCGATCCCGTCGCCCAGCACCCGTTCGGAGATTGAGGCAAGATCGCTTTTCAGCATGGCTTGTGCCTCGGCCCCGTCCCAGCCTGCGTACCGTTCTGCAAGCGCATTCTCTAGCCCGCCGTCTTCTATCATTGCAGCCGCAGCTTTGAGGCCGCGCGCGCAGATGTCCATGCCGCCCACATGCGCTGCGATCAAATCCTCGGCATCGAGCGACTGGCGGCGCAGTTTGGCGTCAAAGTTTGTACCCCCAAGGCCAAGCCCGCCTGCTTTAAGGATATGGTAGTAGCACAGGGCCACCTCGGGCACGTTATTGGGGAACTGATCTGTGTCCCAGCCCGACTGGTAGTCGTTGCGGTTCATGTCGATCGAACCCAGCATGCCTTCGGACGCGGCGACCGCAATTTCATGTTCAAAGCTGTGGCCGGCGAGGATCGCGTGCCCCTGTTCGAGGTTCAGCTTCACCTCGTTTTCCAACCCATACTTGCGCAGAAAGCCGATGCAGGTGGCTGCATCGTAGTCATATTGGTGCTTCGACGGTTCCTGCGGTTTGGGTTCAACCAGGATTTGCCCTTTGAAGCCAATCTTGTGCTTGTACTCGACCACCATGTTCAGGAACGCGCCCATATGGTCCAGTTCGCGCCCCATGTCTGTGTTCAGCAGTGTTTCGTACCCTTCGCGCCCGCCCCATAGGACGTAGTTTTGCCCGCCCAGCGTGTGGGTCGCGTCCATGCAGGATTTCACCGTTGCCGCGGCATAGGCAAACACATCAGGGTCCGGGTTGGTCGAGGCGCCGGACATCCAACGCCGATGGCTGAACATGTTGGCGGTGCCCCAGAGGCAGCCGACTCTGGCCCCTTCCATCTTTTCGGCGAAGTAGTCGGTGATCTCGTTCAACCTATCGATGGACTCTGACAGGTTCGCACCTTCGGGCCGCACATCCGCATCGTGCCAGCAGAAGTAGGGCACGCCGAGCCGCTCGAACATTTCAAAGGCCACATCCGCCTTCATCTTCGCCCGGCCCATGTCGTCCTGCGGGTGCCAGGGGCGAATGAATGTCTGTCCGCCAAAGGGGTCGCCGCCTTCCCAAGCAAAGGAATGCCAGTAGGCCACGGCAAACCGCATATGGTCCTCCATTCGTTTCCCCATGACCATTTCGTCAGGGTTGTAATGGCGGAACGCCATTGGGTTGGTGCTGTCTGGCCCTTCAAATGTGGCGGGGGCAACGGCGTCAAAAAATCCTGTGGTCATGGCATGGCTTTCAAAGTTGGATAGGCAGCAGCAAAGGCGCGGTATGCGTCATCATAGGCGGCCACGAGGTCAAGGTTGGGGGAAACGACATCCGCGATGGGCGGTTTTGTCATGATCTGGTCTGGGCCTGCACCGGTGACCCCGCACATGGCGAGGCGGGCGGCACCCAAAGCGGCGCCAAACGCACCCTCCTCGGGCCGCTCAAGCGGGATGTTCAGGGTGGTGGCCAGCATGCTGCACCACAGGTCTGATCTACTGCCACCCCCGATGGCCAGTGCAGACGGCAGGTTTGCCCCAGTGGCTTTGAGCGCTTCAAAACTATCACGCAGGGCAAAGGTGACGCCTGCCATCACAGCTTGGGTGAGGTCAGCGGGGTCCGTCGCGACGTCCAGTCCGGTCAACCCGCCACGCACATGGGCGTCGTTGTGCGGTGTGCGTTCGCCTGACAGGTAGGGGTAGAATTTGACGGCTCCAGGGGCGTGCAAAACATCGCCAGCACCCTCTGACAGGGCTTGTGCCGATTGCCCTGTGACTCGCGACAGCCAGTTGAGGCTGTCTGTGGCCGCCAGCACGACGCCCATCTGGTACCAGCGTGCAGGCACTGCGTGGCAGAACGTGTGTACAGCGCTTGCAGGCAAAGGTGCGTAGGTGTCGCGTCCGGCCAGAACAACTCCAGATGTGCCAAGAGAAACGAAGCCTTGTCCTTCCCCGAGAGCGCCTACGCCGCAGGCCGCAACGGCGTTGTCGGCGCCACCTGCGATCACCTTGCAAGTTGAAGGCAAGCCAAGGTCAGCGCGCGCGGACTGCACCTCTCCGACCACATCGCTGCCTTCCAGCAGATCAGGCATCTGAGCGCGATGCATCCCGCCAAGGGAAATCAACTCGTCAGACCAGGTGCGCGCTCCGACATCCAGCCAGGCTGTGCCTGCGGCGTCCGACATCTCGGTCACATACCGCCCAGTCAGCCACCACACTACGTAGTCCTTGGGCAGCATGACGCGGGCTACTTTGGAAAAAACATCCGGCTCGTTGGCGGCAACCCAAGCCAGTTTCGGTGCTGTAAAGCCGGGAAATACAATATAGCCGCTGATGGTCCGCGCCTGTGGGTCGGAGTCGATATTAGCCGCCTGCTCAAAACTGCGCGTGTCGTTCCACAGGATGCAAGGACGTAACACGTCGCCCGCAGCATCAACCAGAACCGCACCATGCATGTGCCCGGACAAGGCCAAGCCCTGTATTGCGCCGAATGCGGCGGGATGTGCGGCTTTCACCTCTGAAAGCGCCTCAGAAACCCCTGCTGTCCAATCTGCAGGATTCTGTTCGCTCCAGCCTTGGGCGGGGTTAGAGACATCATAGGACGCATCCGCGCTGCCAATCGCACGGCCCTCGCCATCGACCAGCAACGCCTTGACACCCGAGGTGCCCAGATCAAGCCCCAGAAACATGAAATTCCTCCCTGAGCACACACAGTCGTTCGCATTAATTCAAATGTCAAATTAAATGTGTGACGAAGTGAAGTGTGCATCTCTGATGCCCGCAGCATCCAATCCAAATTCTCAGATTCAAAAATCCTCCTCGAAGGGCCCCTTTCCACACGGGCATCGGGCAGATATAGCGCGCCCAAGTTATCACGGAGCCTGCCCCATGACCTTCGATCGCTCGATCAAGATTGCGCCTTCAATCCTCGCCGCCGATTTTGCCAACTTCGGGGCTGAATGCGCCGCTGTTGAGGCGCAGGGTGCTGACTGGATCCACGTGGATGTCATGGACGGGCATTTTGTGCCCAACATCACCTTTGGACCTGCGACCTGCGCCGCCATCCGCCCCCACATCAAGGGTGTGATGGACGTGCACCTGATGATCGCACCGGTTGACCCTTACATCGACGCCTTCGCCCAGGCAGGTGCCGACGTTCTGACGGCGCATGTAGAGGCTGGCCCTCACATCCATCGCACGCTTCAGGCCATCCGTGGGGCTGGTATGAAGGCGGGCGTGGCGCTGAACCCCGGCACGCCTGCAGAGTCAGTCGCCGAATTGATGGACATGGTCGATCTGATCTGTGTGATGACCGTCAACCCGGGCTTCGGCGGGCAAAAGTTCATCGACATGAGCACGAAGATCGCCGCGTTGCGAAACATGATCGGCGACCGACCAGTTCATATCGAAATCGATGGTGGCGTTGATCCGAACACGGCCCCGATTGTCGCAAAAGCAGGCGCAGATGTTCTGGTTGCAGGCTCGGCCGTGTTCCGCGGCGGATCTGTCAGTAACCCAGCCCCTTATGGAGAGAACATCCGCGCCATTCGCGCCGCAGCCGAAGGCGTCTGGGCCTGAGATCAGGCCGCAGAAAGGGCGATAAACCGCTCCAGATGATAGTCTGTGTCGCCAAAGCGGTGGTCAGCCATAATAATCCGCTTGGCGATATGGGCGAGCTCGTATTCCTGCGTCATCGCGATACCGCCGTGCATTTGGATTGCCTCTTCGGCGACGAGCCGACCTGCGCGGCCAATCAGGTTCTTTGTCGCTGACAGGTGCAGGTCGCGATCAGAAGCCTCGAGATTGCCGGCGGCATTGATCACCGCACTGCGCACCTGTTCCATTTCGATCAACACATCGGACATGCGGTGCGCCAGCGCCTGAAACGTCCCGATGGGCCGCCCAAACTGTTTGCGCGTCATGAGGTAGTCTTTGGTCAGCGCCGTGGCGCTTTCCATCGCGCCCAGCGCTTCGGCACTGATGGCGACAAGGGCAAGCGCATTGATCCGCTCATAGTCTGCCAGACCCAGACCAAGTGGAATTCCCGGTGCCTTGTCCAGAGTCACCTCGGCGGCACGTCCGCCCGCCAGCAGGGGATAGCCCTGAATATCGACGCCCGGTGCGTCGCGTGCCATGAGGTAAAACGCGATTGTCTCCCCATCGCGCGCTGAGACGATCATATGGTCGGCGCTTTCCGCGTTCGTCACAACGGCCTTGCGCCCGGTGAGCACATCGTTCTCCGCACGCGTCAGCACATGGTCCAGATCATAACGCCCGCCAGGTTCGCCATGGGCAACAGCCAGTTGCAAAGTGCCCGCGATAACCTCTTCGACCATGTCCGTCTTACCAGCGGCGGCCAGCAAACGCCCACCCATCAACGCGCTATCAAGCACAGGTTCAACGACACCGGCGCGCCCCAGTTCCTCGAACACAACCGCGATGTCGAAACCGGCACCGCCAAATCCGCCCTGATCTTCGGTAACGAGCGCGCCAGGCGCTCCCAGC